>JACLAC010015441.1_pt1 | contig 42809 bp, 49 predicted proteins | sample 8027881 | NCBI WGS metagenome assembly JACLAC01 (sample SAMN15725517, study PRJNA655200) | protist metagenome | isolation source: fluorescence activated cell sorting (FACS) single amplified genomes of... | place: Spain: Blaines Bay Microbial Observatory, Mediterranean Sea | collected 2016-01-19 | reverse complement strand
AGCAAGTCGTTCCAGTTCGGTACGGTGGCGAACAAGTACGAGCGCGAAAAGACGAAGATCAACAAGGAGTGGGACAAAAAGGTGCCGAAGCAGCACAAGTGGGGGGCGAAGCGGTTCGAGATCCCGAGCGCGCCGCTGCCGGCGAACATGAAGCTGGAGCCACAATTAACCGTGCCTCAGGATGTGGAGAAGAAGATCCACAACTCGCGCTCGACCAACTCGCATCCGTAAGGGGGTTGAGCTGCTTGTTGAGCGTAGAATTGATACTGAGGTGGCTAGACGAAGACGTAAATTTGTTGTCTAGAAAAAAGCCGAGGGTTGAGTGTGTCTGTGTGTTTAACTGTGATGCGAGAAAAATTCTCTGGATGAACTTTCACTGGTAGGACACGAGATAAATCATGAATTATGAGTAGTTGTACTTCTAGCAATATATCTATGGCTGTAAGAGACTCACACTGGATGATGTGGATTTGATCTTGATGTGCGTAGTTCTGGTTCATCTTCATTGTGTGTGTGCGTAACTATTGCTGTTCAAGTTCTTCTAATGTGTGTAGCGTATAGCCACAGTGTGAACAACCTGACCTATAAATTACTACGTTTACTTCAACAGCTATATGGGAACTGTCGGTGTCGACAACGCCAACAAATTAATGATAAACCGGAGGGGAAGGATCTCTGAAATCGCGAACAAGTAACTGTAACGTAGACATATATAACTATGCCGGCCGATGGTGCAGCAGCAGGCGCTCTCGCGCGTATTCAACGGCAAGCAGACATAGATCAGGCCAAACGCGCTGCTAAGGCGGAACGCCGTCGATTGATACGTGAACAGAAAGAGGAAGCTTGGTAAATAGAGAGGGCGCAAGAGCAACAGGAGAGAAGGAGTCAGCGTCAACTTGATCGCGACCGCGAGCTGGCAACTGCTGATGGCGAACCTGCGGCTGCTTTATCCTCTTCCTCCTCGTCGTCATCGTCATCATCTTCGTCTGCAGTGTGCGTTGGCTCACCTGCACTCAAGCGCCACAAACGCGACTCTTCATTTTCACTTTCAGGTGACAGCATCGATGATGATGAAAATCGCGTTCGCGCTGCCGCTGCTGCAGATTCTAAATCGGATGCAAAACACACAGAGTACTAGCTCGAGGACATGCAACCGTCAGACTACTCGAAGCTGTTCACATCTGTGTGCAACGCCACCCGCGACATGACGATCGTAGGCTTACGCGCCGAAAATACTGTTCTAAAAATGCAGAACAAGTGACTCAAGGAGGATCGGTTAAGCGGAGGTCTTTATCTTGTAGACAAAGATTTTGGAGGGATTCACTACATGATAAGTGAAGCTGCGCTGGAGGCTATGCACAACGGTGAGTCTTACCGACGGTGATACGATCCAAAAGAGGATGATCTTGAGTTTGAGGTCCGCCTGGAGAATGTTGAAATGCACGGATGAGAGCGCAGTATCATTAGTGGGCCATTTAATCCTATTTACGCGCAAGATCTCTGTATCGGTGATCTGGATGATGAGGGCTACGATCGTCGTATAAAGGAAAAGCCCGACTGGGATCCTTGAGAAGGCTTAGCAGCATACATTAACGGCGAGCCTTGCAGTGTTTGGTTACTTTCGGGGCTTGGGGACGATCAATATGTAGAGCTTTACATCGAGCGAACTGAGTTAGAGACGAGCAGCTCGAAACAGTGTTGTCATAAGCCTATATGGGGTCGTCAATACGATTGTCTATTCGACGACATGCAGTTCACTTGGGAAGCACTTAGTTTGATAGGTGACGTCGTGGTCGTGGTCGACGATTTGACGGGCATCCGATCCCGTGAAGTTATCCTCACGGAGGTGATCCAACACATACGCTACATCGACTATCTCGGTGAAGATGGCGGGAATCGTAGTGACGAAGAATCTGATTCCGAAGAAGAAGAAGAAGAAGAAGAAGAAGATGATGATGATGATGATGATGATGAAGAAGAAGATTCGGAGGATGAAGTTGAGATAAACGTATGAAAAGCCGATAGAAGAAGAAAATGAAAAAATTTTTGTGCTAAATTTGGAATGGCCATGTATCGACGCTTGGCATCGATTATGATGCCTTGCTAAGTCATTAGAGATATTAGTCTAATGTCCGGTTAGGCAGGATGCACAAAAGTTCGATTCACGCCATTTTCAGTGTGGTATCAGACAAATAAGTAAGCACGTAAACTCACCACGTCGGGTGCGGGTTGCTCAGGCAGCAGCTGCTTATCGTCGTGTGCGGGTTCTCGCTCGGTCCCGTCACGAACTGGATGTACGCGTACGTGTTCAGTCCCAAAGAGTCGATCCCCGGCGCATTCAGGTACCTACTAGTGCAGCAAGGACAGGATGAAGCTTCCGTCCGCCGGCATTCCATCCACCTGCTGCTTGTGCGGCAGCCCAGTGAACGTGTACTGGTCCCGCATCCCGTCGCAGATCATGTCCACCACTCACCTATAGTTACCATCGACAATACCTAGTTCCTCCTCCTGCGCCTGAGCGCCCTCGCGGGCCAGGTCGTACGCGGTCTGCCCCATGTTGTTGATAACAGACAGGTTACTACTTGCTATCTATCAGCAGCTGGCACGCTTCGTTGCAGCCGACGTGCGTGGCGAGCATCAGCGGCGTCCAGTTGGCGTAGTCCACGGCGTCCATGTTCGCCTTCTACTCGATCAACGCAGCAACAGTATCTCATTCGCCCTCGTGGCAGGCCCAGTGCATGGCCGTGTACTCGTCGCAGTCCTTCATGTCTGCGCTACTAGCCTCACAAAATCAAAGACGGTATCAAGAACCAGCTGCCTTCCCTACTAAGCTATCATGAGCTACGTACTGCCCTCGTCGTCCTTGTCGTTCACGTCGAGACTGCGTAGAGCGAGCTTCTCGTTCCGACGACCCTCGTATTTCTCCGCGTCCTTGTTCATCAGGAACAGGTTCAGCAAGTCCAGGTTTTTCCCCGTCGCGCAATGGTGCAGCACGCCCTTCTAGGAGTGGTCTACCAGGGACGCGTCGGCGACTACGGGATGTCGTTCGTCGAGGAACTTGATGACCGCGTTGATGTTGCCCATAGCGCAGGCGAGGTGCAGTGGCGTTTCGCCCCGCAGGTTGCGGAAGTCGATGTGTCGTTTGGTCTGCATCTCGCCGCGGCCTTCGAGCACGTTGCGGGCGCGGAGGCCTGAAACGTAAATAGTTTTTGGGATACAGTAACACTTACAGAATCAGAGAGAAAACAAAAAGTAAGTGAAAAAAAAAAGTTTTTATGTGTGAGTTTGTTGCTTTAGATGGCATGGTGATGTACCATAGAATGGGGTAATAGAGTTGAATAAGTGTATGATGATCGCTTAGCCAAGGGTCTTTCTTTCTTCAGTAAGCCATGGCGCACTTCGCAGGCACACCACCATTAGGCTGACAAGGCGAGGGTCAATGAAGCTCGAGCTCGTTCTTATCTCTGATTCCATATTGTTCTAGAGACGCAAACTACTACTACATGCTACTGTTATGTCTTTCATGTTTGAACTCACTCTTATACTCCTCCTGCTCGTTCTGCTATCACTCCCTTTCTCGGAACACCTCGAAGCTGACGGTCGGGTTGATGTTTGCCTTCGATTGCTTCCGCACCCGGTTCATCTCGACGTTCTGGAGCACCTCGGTCTTCAGCGCCACTTTGTCCACGTTCTCACCGGCCTTGATACGTCGGTCACTAATCCTTCATCACATCAGTGAGCGACTCGTACTTGATGCCTTGCGCCTTCGCTATCGACTTGGCCTTTTATTCTTCCAGGTGTTGCAGCCTTTCGTACGCCTGGATCTTGCGTTCCATCTCGCCCTTCTTCTCGTCGTACGCTTTTTCAATCGCCTCAATTGAACTAACGTCTGTATTTTCAAAGATGAAGCTCAGCAACAACTTCAGGATTTCGTTGTTCCCGTTGCAGGCCGCGAGGTGGAAGGGCGTGTTCCCGTTGCAGTCCTCGTCGGTGACGTTAGGGATGATGCGCGTGAGCATCTCGACGTCGCCGAAATTGCCCTTCTCGACCGCGTGGTGCAGCGCACATGAGCCTTGTGGGTCCTTCCAACTCACGACCTTCTTGATCCCGTCACCGAATCCGAGAAGCACGTCACCCAACTCACGTAGCAAACCCGTTTCAACTGCGTAGATGAAGATGTTCCAGCCTCTGGCATCGATGATGTCCAGGTCCGGTTTTTCCTCCAGGATCATGCGCACGAGAGATGGGTTATTTGCGTCCATCTAGAACATGAGAGGCGTTCTTCCCTGCGCGTCGTACACGTTCACCGATCACCGCTACCTGATGAGCATCTGGGTGAGCTTCTCCTGCCTCTGTTAGACGGAGACGTGGATCGGAAAGGAAAAGAAGCAGTCGTGGATGTCGATCTTGCAGTTTGCGCACAACAGCATTGCGACTACGCGCCGCTGTCCGTTCCTGCAAGCCGAGAAGAGCGCTGTTTGGCCCATGTTGTCCTTGTGGTCCACCTTACTATTTCAAGCCGAGTAATCTGCTAACGATCTGGCAGTGGCCGTCGCTTCAACCGTATCACAGGGCTCACTTCCCCTTCTTGTCATACAGGTTGACGTCGATCTTGTTGCCGCCTCGCCCAATCATGTTGTTGATGAGGATCATCTCGATGTGGTGCGCCGTGTACTCCCAGTAACGCAGCACGCTCTCAATCGCGCGCTGTTTCTCAGTCACGTAGTCCAATCTCCTCCTAGTCACTTCGACTTTCTTCAGGCCCTTTCGTCGCTCAAAGAAGTTGCCACCGAACTTCTAATCCTTCTTCACCTCTTCGAAGACCTCGTAACCCTCGCGCAGCACACACAGCGTTTCGAACGCCTTCAGGGGGTCCATCTTCTGGCCGTGCATGGCCACTAAACTTCACCGCTGCTGGTAGTCAAATCACCTGGCTTTGGACCGCTCGCGCGCCGTCTTCTCTCACCGCGTCAGAAACTCTTCCTTGTAGATGCGGAAGGAGCTACTAGATCAGCATCAACGGCGTGCACCCGAAGTCGTCCCTTTGATTGATGGCCGCGTTCTTCGCCACCAGCGACTCGATCACGCGGCTGTGCCCCGAGAATCAGGCGATGTGGATCGGGCACCAGCCGAACGCCGACTTGTGGTACGGCTTGGCCCCCGACTGCAGCATCAACTTCGTCGTCATCGGGTTGCCCTTCTCACTAGCACAAATATAAAGCCGTTTTCCCTGTTTTATCCAGCATCTCGATGTTCACGCGCGTGTTGCGCAGCACGTTCACGCACTTATAATAACTGTTCTTCCGTCAGGCCTCGTGCAGCGGGTACTCCTGCCGCTCGTACTCGCCCTTCTTCTCGATCCGCTCACCCCACTCGTCGAACTCCTCATTACTCTTCATTAATCCTCATTACGGTTCTTCCTCCTCGTCGTCTGAGTCGAACGCTATGTCCTCTTCGTCGCTACTAGTCCTCTTCCTCGAGGTGGCGGCGCGTCAGGCCCATGCTCTTCTTGTGCAGGTCGGTGAAGTAATCCGGGCAGAAGTCGCCTTCGAGGAACTCGACCTGCCGCTCGAACGCCTTCCTGTCCTGGCTTTTGGCCTCCTGAATCTTGCCGATGAACAGACCCATGGTTGGAGTTTTTGTTTACTTATGTACTTTAAAGGTTAAAGGTTAAGGTACTAAAATTGAGGGACTTACGAATTATGCAGAAATCTCACGGCGCTTTGGCCGTATAGCCCAAATGAGTTACAAACTAGTTTACGTACTGTAGTCTACTGTGCCTATTCTACGTGTATCGTATGGGGTACTCGCGCTTCCCGTCTATAGATGGATTTTTGGATTTAGCTAAGATAATCAGAATTGCAATCACAGAACCAGTAGTTCTACTGGTTGAACTTAAAGCTTCCAAAATCAGACTCAAGCTCAACAGAGTCATTCCCGATGCGGCCCTATGCCGATTCCCGGACGTGATGAACAATCTCGACTGAAACGAACGACACTGCAGTATAATCGGATCATACGTGGACATGTACAACATAGACGAACTTAATAGAACTCGCACTCATACAGATGCATCGGAATTCTGGACATCATTAGCTAACGTGAGCGACGTGGCTTCTTGTACAACTACAAACCTTTTTACGACCTTCTAGAACTGTTACTTATAAGATCAGTTGACACCCGTAACGAGTGCTTCTTCTTCGTCTTCTTCTTCAGCGCTGAGGTTGGACGCCGTACGGGTGGTGATTCGAATTCTCTAGACTTCTCCTCATTTACCTCAGGCGACTCCTCCGGCAGCTCCAACAACGTCACCATCGGCTCAATTTTCTTATGGTAGTCTTTCATAGACTTCGCGAACGGCCGAGCAGTCGGTGTGTCAGGTTCGTCCGGATGAGTCCATCGGGTTTCGCCCGTCTTCCTATTTCCGTAGAAGTAGAACCCAGGTTGTGAGCGGGACTCCACTCTTACCCAATCGCTGACACTGTCATCGTAGCCTGCGATAGCGCTGACATTCTGCGAGTGAGTCGGACTCATGCTGTTGCTGCTCGTCATGCTCAACTTATACCGCTCTTCTTCAGCTTTCTTCTCCGCTTGCGCTCTGAGCAGTGCACCTACGATTTTTTCGTGTTTCGCTTGCAACTCCGAGTCGACGTCTTCTCCTTGCGCCCGCCGCCACTGCTGGTAGGTTACCCATTGCAGGAACTCGTTCGTTTGCTTCCTAACCTTGCCGAACACTGATACGATGAGAAAGAGACTGACGCACACAGCCATACCGGTCATGAGCATGAACCATAATCCCCAGCCGCTGAAGGTCAAACCATAGAAGCCCGATGTCACTCTCGACTCACCGACAAACTTCAAGACGTTCGCAGCATCTGCGTTGGCGTCAACAATCGCGAGGTAAGGGCGGCCAGTGTGGACCCTCAGTAAGTCGTCGAGCGGTCCCGAACCTGACGCTGACTTGCCATCTGTCTCTGCGTACGCGACGCCCCAAGCCAGGTTCGGAAAGTAGTACGACCGGACCACACCTGAGTCGTACTTCCACGCAGCTCCACCTCGGTGACTGCTGAATACGTCGCACGGTCGGAGCACGATCGCCATTCCGGGCGCAATCTGGTTGAACGCACCGTTTGTTCCCGCTGTTGAAACTTCAAAGCAGCTGAAAGGCGGAGCGCCACCACCTGAAGCTCGCCATATGCCCTCTTCGATGTTGACCTTGAGTGTGTTTAAGTCTTCACCTGCGTCCTCCTCCATTCAGCCAGCAATTTCGAAGCCGACAAGTGCTATCTCTTATTCTCCCAGCGCAAAGTAATCAAACTGCAGCGAAAATGAAGAAGCCACCGTCAACAATCTACCACTCTCTGGCTTGCCGACTGCGCACACGCTTGGGTATTTGTTCTCGTCACAGTTGCGCACGTCCCAGCATCGTGGCTCCGATACCGTCGTCGCCAGACAACCTACGTCATTATTTGCGTCAATGCCGGTCGCTGTTCCGCTTGGCTCTCCAGGACACCACCCTTGGCCAAGTGCGCCCGGTCCTAGAACTGAAACCGACTTCGAAACCCAGCCACTAGCCATCTCCCACGGCGAAGGGTGAATTAGCGGGCCACACTCCTTCTTCTCCCCTTCGAAGTAGCCCTTGCCCTTGTCCGTGTCTTGTCTGCAGAGCGCGCCAGCCGCGTAGGAGCCGCTGCACGGTAGGCTGATCCACGTGCCTCAGTCGAAAGTGTGATCGCCAACCTGCAGCCCGACGTTGTAGAGCACACACATGGGCGTGTCCCACCTTCATTGGTTTTTCGGATCCCAGTTACTGTAGCCCGCAACTGTACCATCGACCCACTGCCATCCGGCCTTCTCCTGCTCCTCGACCACACGGCTTGAACCAGTCGCGTAGTCGTACGTCGCATCGCCTTAGTCAGCGTCTTCTGCTATGTTCTCGACGACGATATCGGCCGGCGCCGTTCCTCACCTGCTCATTCCGATGTAGAAGTGGGCTGCGCCACTCACGACATTCGCGTTCAGACCCTCCTGGATTCGTCCTTCGTAAACGCCGTCTACTTTTGCACGTTTCATTTCGTAGAGCGCGAGTTCGAGGGCGAACTTATTTTCTTCTTCGTCGCGAATAGATCACAACGAGCCGCATTTATTCTGGCACATCGCACGCGCGCTGTCCCAAGTGGTGAAAGGTCCAACCACGAACTTGAATCCCCACGGATCGCCGTCTCCGCGCCAGTCGCTTTCCTGCGGACAGCCTCGTCCTCAAGTTGTCGTACTCGTAGTGGTTGTTTTTGGACCGATCCACTGAGTTGGTCGCGGCGTGTTGATCGGCGCGAGTGTTGTGGTCGTGTCCCAAGGAGCCATAGTACTCCGGATATCCTTCAGACCCTTCGGCTCGGTCAGGAAGCTCACGCCGTAGATGATATCGTCATCGTGCGATACAGTTAAGCCCACAATACGCGTGTGCGTGAAACTCAATGTGGGTTCCAGCTGCTCAAATTTCCCGCAGTCGCTCATGTAGATGTTCATCGAATCAAACTCGTCAAGCTAGCTGTCGTCCACGCCAACAGTGTATACCTCACCGGTCTGATCGACGATCTTGAATCCCATCAGCATAGGTCGACCCACACACCCGTAGCCGGTGATCGTTTCGACTCAACCGCGAAAGTTCAAAGTTCGGTCGTAGTTCAAAAAGTCTCTCTGCCTCCGGTAGCCGTACCCGCGGGGTGACCACACCTCTACGTCAGGGACTGGAGGATCGCCTCGGTCTTCGTCGTAGCGGAAGTGCAACTTGAGGCCGCGGATAAGGTGCGGATAGCGGTGATGCGCTTTCAGGACCGTTGGAAACGCTACCATGGCATTGGTGTAACTGTGAAACGAGAGCCCCGAAAAGTCTTGCTCAGGTCGCTGGTGAGTAGAGGTCGTGAGCTCTTTCTCGTTGATGCCGATCCCGGAACTCGTCCCTATCCACGCAGTGGTTTTCATTTTGGTAACTGCTTCGTCACTTTTCTACGCTCCACCAGTAGAGGTAACCGACTGGAACAAATGTGCGACGCTGCCTTCAGTCTATGACAGAAACTCGGTCATAGCAGGATTCATTGCGCCACCTGAAGCTGAAACTGTGCCACCGATGCCTCCCACGCCGCCAATGTTCGCAGCTCATGCACTCGTTGCACTCGAGCCGATGATGACCACATCATCAGCACTCGTGCCTGCCGTCGCCGTCGCCGTCCCGAACGCGTCAGGCGCGAAGTAGTTCGTGTTCAGCCGCACCACAAACTCCGAGTCGATCGACACCAGAGTCAGGTACGGCGCATATGCTTTGACCTTCGCGTTTAAGCCATCACCCGGAAAAAGGTCGTGATACTTCATTCCCCACACCAATTTAGATTGCTCTTTGGATCTTATAAGTTTGTAGACGTTGTCCCACTGCCACTTGGACTGGAGCTCGGCGGTTTCGTCGCACTTAACAGCCAGCATGATTGTGTTCATTTCATATACGCCCCATTTCGGGATCACGCAGAAAGGCTGCCCCGCATTAGCCTCGTAGCCCGGGTTGCCGACAAACTTATCGCAGAGGTAGATGTTCTGACCGGTTATGCGCACAGAAAACGAGTTGGGCACGTTGCAGCCCATCGGCATCACGTGCCTGAGGTTTTCGTATTCATCGAGCTCCTTCTGCTTGTAGTAAGGCAGACCGGCCTGCGTAAACTCGATCGCGCCCTCTTGGCGGCCGTCCAGACGGGCTGCGTATCCTCACAGGTCGGTGGTGGCGGTCTCGGTGTTACTAGTTTGTGCCCTCAGCAGCGTCTATCACGCCTACGTAACTCCGGTGCACCGCCTCAATGGCCTTGCCTTGAGACGACTGCGCGCCGCCAACTAGACACACCGTGTACCGTACCATGAAGTCGTGCCCGGTAGTGTCGTCTAGTCGTGCCACTACCTCACCACTGGCACACGGCACGTCCATCCAGCACAGCGTCGACGCAACTGTGCCTGACTTACTATGTGTACCTCGTGAACCGTGCTCATATGCAATCGTGTTCCACCGTTAGCTCACCGTCCGGTCCTGGCATCTGGGCGTCATCCGTACACCGCCACTCTTTAGCGTACGCGTTTCAGCTCGCACCCGTCACGCCGCCAGGGATCTCGACCCAGAAACTGGTCGCAGCCCAACTCTACCCGCGCCCACTGATTCCCATCTCGTCCCAGTCGCTCGCTTTTGTCAAGTGTCGGTTGAAGTGCTCTCACAGAGCCACGTGGTCGAGCACATTGTTCACTTCACTACATGCGGCTAGTGTAACCAACGTCCCGTTCGCATGCCCATCACGCCTCACTATTTAGTGAGCTTTGTTTGATCCTTGGGATCGTCGAGCACTTAGTAAGAGCCGCCGGGCCACATCAGTTCGATAGAACCTGTGACCACGGGCGCTTCGTCCTGAAGTTGTCGTCGACAGGTTGGAGCCTTCACCGTCGGATCCGTCGCATTTTTACGCCCTTCGAGCCAGAGGTAGTTCTTACCGCACAAGTCAAGGTCGATATTCTAATTGAGATTTTCGGTCTTGGACTTGGTTTCAGCTGCCGACTCGTCTCAGTCAGAAGGTTATGCGACTTCCAAATCACTCCTCATGTCGTGCGGTGCTCAAGCACTCTTACAGTGAATTCCCACTGCTCGATCGATCGCTTGTTGCACTGCGAAATGCTCGACCTTACTGGTTGCCGACGCCAGTCTACCACCGCCGATTTGCTATTCGCACGCAGCCTTTGCTTGCTCGTACGTGCGAAACTCCTGCTCTTTGTCACCGAGCACAGTGTACGGCTGGATAGGAGCGACCAGTTCTATGAAGCCGTAGTCCCCGAAGCACAGGTAGAAGAACGAGACCAAAAAGCCTAGTGCCTAGACAGGAAAAACGACCAACGTGGTGTAAGTCTCGTATGGCTTCATGATGTTCTTTATCCGGAGCGCCCGCAACTCCCGTTGGTCCAGCGCTTCATGGTGCTCCATCTGAGTGACTTTACTACAAGCTGGACAAGCGATAGCCCAGATGCCAGAACGCCGGCGCGATGCAGCAGCACACGCCGCTACAGCAGTAGCCTCATCCCGCGATGTGCATTTTGTTGGCGAATTTCTCCACGTAGCGCGCGTCCTGCGGCGCGCCGAGCGGAGCTGGTTTTGGCGGCGCTCCACTGGCGAACTTATCGGTTGCCGTCGAGTCTGTTTTCAATGACATGCCACCGATAGACGGTGCCCGCGGGAAGTCGGTAATGCGGACGTCCATGATGTGCCGTATGAGTTTGACTCAGTATATGTTTATGTATGTACTATACGTTTCGAATTTCGCGTGCACTACCTAAATTGAGTAAGTTTAAGATTGAAAGTGAAACTCTTGATTCATGGTTGTCTGATTCTAGCTCCAGATTCCCAGTGGTCACGGCAACCAAAGGATGTTAAATTTTTGAGCACTGGCACCGCACACGATAGATCATTTTTAAAGAGTGCATCTCTCTGTGTGATCTCATCTCTCTCTCACGTAATCTAAACGGAACGTCCCATAGTAGATAGTCGAATCATCACAATCAAATACCTTGCTTCGGAATATAAATCACTCTCAAACCAATCAATCAGTCTTGTCCTTTACAATCGTTCATTACGCCTGATCACAATCAAGTAGTAGTAGGCCATTATCTATTGTAACCTGGTGAAACTGGCAGCGCCACAACTTCAAAAAAATTCTAAACAACTAGTTGTACCGGTTTAATAATAATACCATCAGGCTAGGTCATGTAGTTCAGACATTAATCTTTCTTGAACTTTTCGTTCTCCGGGATGCTGCTATCCACATGAACAGGGCCCGTATCTGGCTCACCTCCCGTGCTGCTGTCCACGTCGGCAGGGCTGTTCACTCGAGTCATGCCACCAACTTCGCCCTCACCTGCACTCCGCGAGCCTGGCGTAGGTGGACTCATCGTCCTCGTCTCGACTGCCGAAAGCAGCACCTCTGTCCTGCTCTTCGTCCGAACCAGACCGCCAACGCCCTTGCTAGCCTCTGCTTCTCCACCCCAGCCGAAGAGTGCCTCCTATACCTTGCCAGTCCACTTACGAAACGGCATCAGCTTTTCCCAGTGACTCATCGCCCGCCAATACATGAACGAGTGCGATACCAGTAATGCACTTAATCCTAACAAAGCCGTTTGGTTACCGATGTTCTCGCTGATTGCGCCGGTCGCGAGTGCACCAATAGCAAAGCCGATGTCGCCACCTGTTCGGTTCAGCGCAGACGCTTGTACAAACTGCTTCTCCTTGACGATGTCGGCTATCAGCGGCGTGGTACCAGCCTGCTGGGCGGCGTTGCCGATGCCGAAGATAAGAAACCACGTCGCGATACGCGGATCGATGAGCCCTGAAAGACCACCTCACGCACTCAAGAACGGTAGCATGGCGATTGACACACCGTAAAGCGTGCAGCCACCGATGATAGTCTCACGCTTACCAGCCAGATCTCACACGGAAGCCATAGAGCGATTCATACTCAGGTTGTAGAACGCGTTTGCCATGAAGAACATACCGATCTCAGTTGGACTCAGGCTGCCGAACTGCTCACTCGACAGACACAGCGGCAGCAACGTCGACGAGTAACCGGCCAGCTAGATCCAGTAAGTCATGTTGAACGCTCAAATGTGTTGGAACTCTTTGTTTTCCAGCAGCAAGGGCTTCCACTGACTCAGTTGCCTTTCAATCGTCTTTCGCAGAGTCAAATTCGCATAAAGGAGTGCGTCACTATTTGCTTTGGGTTTCACTCAGCACGACCTGATTCATCAAACCCATCGCGCAAAACATGACGCCTACCGTTCCGAAAGTCGTAAAAATTCCGAGTTGGTCGCCCATGATGCCGCCTAGACCAGGACCTAGCGCAATCCCTTATCCGAAAGCTATCTGGACTGGGGCACTCGTCCTACTACCTTGTTAGCGGAGTCGCATAGTCGTTTTACATCACAGTTGCACTACTATCAGAGCCAGCCGACACCTGCGCCCAAGATCAGTCGCGCTGCCAACAAATGGTAGAAACTGGTCGCGTTTTACATAATGAAAAAGCTGCCACCGATGATGAACATCGGCACAGTGAAGCCCGACTTGCGACCGTATCGCTCCAGTGCGAAGCCAGCTGGAACGTTGCAGAACATCTTGGACACTGCGAAAGATGAGATGAACACACCGAACTGCTATTTGTCGAGAGCGAACGCTTCGAATAGCATCGGTGTGATCGGCGTTAGTATGCCGATTGTGCTTCCGATACCGAAACAGCTCTATGCGATGGTATAAATGCGGTAATCGACTGTGTTCGCCATCTTGAGAATTGTGTCAGAGAATTCCTTACCCGTGATTCGTATCTTCTCATCCGCTCAAGCAGAGTCCGTGATTCGCCGCACGGTCGCCGTCTGGTGAAACTGGCTCTCGGGTGGAACTTCTGGTGTAGTTGCGAACGTCACCTGCTCGAGCACATCATTACTCTTTGACCTGCCGTGCCTTGTCGATTTTTCTCAGAAACATGTTCTAGATGTGCACCGTTAAACCGTCGTCGAACGATTTGTCTTACACTCCCACTTTCGCTTACTGTAGGTGTTGTTTGTCGTCGTCAGAGTGATAAGCGTCGAACTTGTTTCACTCCTACACGGTCCGGTCGCGGTTGTATGCAATTTACTTACTAGAGACATCGTACATCATCACTAGTTAATGTGTCCCTTATTGCGCGAAAGCTTCATGAATATGGCTCCGATCTCGTCTTCCGTGAATTTTCTGACGCCCAGAGCTTCAAACACCGCGCGGTAAAAGACCTCGGGCTGCTTGTTCTGTTTTCGTTTCGACGGTTGCGCAGACGGCTGCTTCTTCAGCTCGTCGGGCGGTGGCGCGCTAGACGATGATGATGACGACGATGTCGAGTTGGAGGAAGGTGTACCTGTACTCGATCCTGTAGAAGAATATCATCGACTTACTTAAACCGTTGAAAAACGTGGACACTCCACGACAGTCAGCTAGGTCGATCTCTCAATTTGGGGTCGACCGTGAAATCACCTGCGTCGAACGTAGTTAAACTGACGGTGTGCGTTTCGACAGACCACGGGCTTACCCGGCAGCGCCATAGAAAAACGCCGAATTGACAACATCTTAAATTTTTTCGGAGTATTCTTTCAGTTTTATATAGAGTCTGTTCACTTGTAGCTAGGTGTAAAAGTAAATAGTTAGCGAACTGAATGAAATGTCTCGATTCGACCACCCTGAGCCTGACCCTGATCTAAAAGAAAGCTATTCGGAATGAAGAGAACCTACTAAAAGTGACCCATGTCATATTATTGCATGCTTGAAACGCTGGTATGCCAACCCCCGTATGCGATCAATCACAATCTACTCAAACAAGGCACCAAAACATGATCATATCTCGTGCGCATTTCGCCTCCTTCTCTTTCTAACAAACAACATTATCTAGCTACAATACTCATTCTTTTTTGAACAGACGCATATGTTAAGCTGTGAAGACACTTACCACTTGCAACGATTGCTGCTGTGGCGGTCTGATTCCCCGCATCAATCATGTGCCTAAATCATTGTCACTTTTTTCAAAATCTTACCATGTCAACTATTGTCTTCTAAATCTATAATATATCATTTGTCATCTGAACATTCTAAATCTAAGGCTAAAATTACGATTTCCCGTTGTGTTAATGGTACTCTTACACTCCGAAGAAGCTGACTCGTGACTTGAGGCAGCGCCCATTGAATCAACAAAATATTTCCTTAATATAGTGTGGATCCTATCTTTTTCGGTCCACTAAAGTCTAATATCACATCACTAAAAAATACTACAACACTCAATACAGCGCACTACAGAATGAATGTTCTCACTTCGCCGAGTGATGACACAGCCGCTAGAGTAGAGGCCGCGCCCCAGGTAGGTGTTGTAGGTGTTAGCGAACCACACCCCCCGGTCTTCAAACTGCGGTTGTGATACTTTTCACTGCACTGCCTACCAAAACATGTTACTCGTTCTCGTACCGATCTCCCCGATCATTACGTAATACTAGTGGGCCTCTGCCACCGGAAGTCGAAGTGCGCACTTCTTTACGGTGCAGCAGAAGCACCTTATTGTCCCTCGAAGTCGGCGGCCATCAACGTGATCAGTTCCTCGTTCGTTGCCATCTTCTTTCCGCTCATCGCCTGCTGCTGCAGCCGCACCGCCATCTGCCGCTTGGCTTCCTCCAGAATATTCCTGACTGAGCGCCCGTTGGCAGACTTGCTGTTCGCACTACCCATGTTGGTGAGCAGGCCGCGGAAGGCGTTGCGCGCCTCCTTGCCGCCGAACTTCAGGTTGTCGGAGGCGACCATGGACTCGCCTGGGTGGTTAAGAGAGTAGCAGTAGCTACGTGCAAAAAGTTTTTTTTTGGAAGATCAAGATCATGATGCTGGAATTAAGAAAACTAGTAAAACGCCGTGCCAACATGATGCTGATCCCAGATGGAGATTATTTTTTTATAATAATTTCTTGATGTACAACATTCTCTGAGACTAGGCACCCTCAATGTGGCTTGTGATATACTGAGTACATCTGCAAACAATCAATAGCATCAAGCACAACTGAGTCTAAGTACTCCGACTCACCAATCAGCTGCATCTCGTCCAGCGTGTAGTCCGCGAAGTGCAGCTTGTTCGGGAAGCGCGAGCACACGCCCGGGTTGCTGTCCAGCAGCCGCTTCATCTCGTTCGGGTAGCCCGCCAAAATGACGACCAGGTTCCCCCGGTGGTCCTCCGTCATCTTGATCAGCGTGTCCAGCGCCTCGTGGCCGAAGGAGTCGCGCCCGTCGGCGCTCACCAGCGAGTACGCCTCGTCGATGAAGAGCACGCCGCCTAACGCGCCCTCCACGACGGCCTTGGTCTTGAGGGCGGTCTGGCCGGAGTAGCCGGCGACGAGCGAGGAGCGGTCGGCCTCGACGAGGTGGCCCTTGCGAAGGAGGCCTGGAGTACGTGTACGATTGGAATAAACAAAAAAGTTTTTTTTATCGGAATATTCCAGTAATAGTAAACAAGGATGTTAAACAGCGTAGTAAGGGTTACGTTGTACAGGTGTCCGTCGCGGTCTTTCGGCACGCTTTATTTATGTGATTTGTAGGAAAAACTGGTCCAGGGGCCAATGTAGCAGGATAAACATAAACATAAACAATACGACCAAAATACACCAAAAAGCATCACTTCTCGTTCTCACCCAGCGACTTGAGCAGCTCCGCGATCACCCGCGCCACCGTCGTCTTGCCCGTGCCTGGCGAGCCCGTGAAGATCATGTGCAGCGAGGAGGAGGACGAGTTCGCGCTGATCCCCGCCAGGCGCCGCTGCAGCTCGATCAGCAGCTGAGCGTGCAGCGACTTCACGAAGGTCTTCACGTCGTCCAGCCCGACGATCTTGTTGATCTTCTCCAGCGCCTCCATCTGCTCCTTCTGGTTTTTCTGCTCGGTGTGGAAGTCCTCCTCGAGCAGCGTGGTCAAGCTGTTCAGGGACGACGTTTCCGCCAGGTACACGCGCTCAGTCTGTTTCGCGATCGCCTCGTTAAGCAGCTTTGTGGCGAGCAACGCGTTGGGGAACTCGACGCCCATGCCGCAGGCGAGCGCCGCTCGCACAACATTCAGCAAGGAGTCGCGCGTGATCTGCGCGATGAACTTGCGCGAGGCGATCAGGTTCTCCAGAATCGACGTGATGCAGTCGCCGTCGTAGTCATCGAACTCCAGCGTGCGCGCGTCGTTGGTGATGCCCTGCAGTCTTTCAGGTATGCCGTGTCCTTGGCTCAAAGACAAAACGAGGACCATGTTCTGCTTGATGGCGTTGTCGATCTTGATCGCGTCGTAGTTCTTCGCGATCGCGTACAGGCACTCCTCCCACGTGCTGCTGCTTCGTGCCTTATCGTCGGACTCAGCACTCGTGCCGATGTCCTCCACCATCAGCACGCCGCCCTGCGCCGCCTTCCACACTTTCGTCACCGTCTTGTCGCCCTCGTGCGGCACCGCCGTCAGGTCCTTCTTCGACGTCTCGATCAGCTGGCCGCGGCCGATGCACCCCAGCTCCTTCAGCATGTACGTCAGGATCTTGCACACCGCGGTCTTGCCGCTGCCCGTGTTGCCGCGGAAGATGAACACCAGCGGCTTGTTGTTGTCGGCGTTGCCGCCCATGCCCTGCTGCTCCAGCCGCTTCTTCTGGATCTCCACCCAGTTGTTCACTTTCCGCACCTCCGCCTTCACGCCGTCCATCTTGTACAGCCCGGCTAGGTCCTTGTCCACCTTCCGCTTCACCATCTCGGGCGTCACCACGCTGCCGGCCGCGCGCATGGCCTTAGTGTACTCGTCCGCGTCGTGCTCGTACACCATGCGGCAGTGCTCCAGCCCGCCCTCGGGGCCGCTTTCCGTCCCCTTCTGCACCACCTCGCAGTCGTCAATAGGTAAAAACACGCCGAAGCCAGGCGGACACCGGAAGTACCGCTCCTGCCCGACGCGCCCGTCGCAGTCCGCCGTGCGCCGCTTCTCGTCCAGCCGCATGCCGACGATCATGCCCTGCCCGATGGTCGCGATCCTGCCGACGAACATCACGTCGCCCAAGCGGCCGGAGTCGCGGATCTTCGCCCGGTCGCCGACGTACAGCTTCTGCGCGTTCCAGGTCCCGTTGGGACCCGCGCCGGAGCTCGCCTCGTCCCCGCGCGCGATCTGGCTGCCGCGCGGCGGCCCGCCGAGCTCGCCGTGGCCGTTGTTGCCGGCGGCTGAGCCGCGCACGCCGAGACCGCCCTGCTGCGAGTAGCGAGACGCGGCCACAGACGGCTTCGCGCCGCCGACGCCCGGCCGAGAGGACACCGCGCCGCCACCACCGGAGCTCGGCTTCGAGATGCCGTTGGCTTCGCTGATGCGGATGTTGCCGCCGCCGTTGCCGCCGCCAGCGCCGCCGATGTTGGAGCCTCGCGCCATCGCCCCACCAGCGCCCCGGTTCGGTCTTCACTCGTTTGCCACAGGAACACCCTCTGCGCCGCCGCCTCATGAGCCCGCGCCAGCCGACTTGCGCACGGACGCCGGGTCGGCGCCTTCCTTGAGGATGGTGCCGTCGTGGTAGTGCAGGATGAGCGAGCCGTCCGCCTGCACAGCGTGCACGACGCACGAGATCCACTTGCCGCCGGCGGACTTGGAGCAGTACTCGACGGACTCGCCCTCGGTGAAGCCTGCGTTAGAGCCTACCGGTTTCTTGTTGAGGAGACGCGCAGGCGCGCCACTGTTCGAAACACGCGGAGGCATCGCGAAAAGACAGATAATTCGAATTATTCGGACGGTTTTTACAGTTATTAAACTTAAAGATAATTTCAGTGTCAGTATCAGATTACTTACCACGACCACAGTATACAGAACTCTTTCACTTGTAAAGAAATGGAGAAGATACTTTGTCTCCCGTCTCCGAGACAAATATATACTCACAACTCGTGCAACGACGTAGCTATAATACAGTCAAAAACGTTCGTAGCAATCAATTCAAATCTTAAATTAGAGACCACTGATTTCGGTTGATGAAAGAAAGTTGTACAAAAGTGTTCGTGTAAGGTTGTCTTTCTATGTCGTGTCATGGTTGGTCCATTTTGATTTTAGTGTACTGCGGTCCCACGGGTTTATCTTTATTGGGTTAGGCTTACGAAAACGTACAACGCACAACATACACTGAGCAAAACGCATACTGTTACTTCTTCAAGATTTAGTACATCAGCAATTCTCTTCAAGTAGCACTGATCATCAATCTCGCTCTATTCATGCTCCGTCAATTGTAGTCACGACTTCAACCTGCTTCCGCTTGCCAGCAAGCAGGAACCACGAATCCGTATTCTCTTTTGCTTCGCACTATCACCCTGAGGCAATAAAGCCTGTCAAAACCACTACTTATTATATGAATACCAAGACTTGCTAGCGTCAAGGCAAGATGAACAGAACCTCACTTTCATATCTTACGGGATGAGTAGCCAGACCTAACGCCGTAATCGGCGAATCTAGAAGCCCGCATATCTCAAATCTTCTCGTATGTCTATGTCCATTATATCTCTAGGTCTAGCTGCTCCTATGCATGGTGATGGTGTGTGAGTGTATATTCTATATCTATTTTCAAATCCACATCCTGCTGAGCAGGATAGGGGTCTTCCAATTCCGATTCCTAATCCTAATTCCTAAAACTCACGACGTATCGACAATAGCTAGACAACTACGACTGAGCGACTGTAAACGTAAAGGACAATAATGGTAAGTCAAATGGCTTTAGTACCTACCTCCAGTCGTCAGTCGATAAACGAAAACGTAGAAATCCGCAGATCCTAGAACAAAAATATCGATCCTGGAACAAAAATATCGCAACTATTTTTTATTGGCACACTGGAGTGCGCGACTTTTAGCACACGTCTAAAACGTTATTATACTTACAATCTCAGCACTTACATCGCATCTAGCTCCTCGCCGATGATCGTCGCGATCATATGGAAGTCCTCGTCGCTCCAGTCAGCCGTATGGTATAACGGCACGTCAAATAGTGTGTCCAACAGCTCGTTCGTGCAGCCGCTCGCTTCCGAAAGTAAAGTGCCGTCACCATAGCTCTCTGCAGGAGGCGGAATGTCTTCGTGGCCCAGCTCCAGGTCAACTCTCGTGTTCGCAGGTGATTCGAACGTCGCTTCCTCAGCCTCGTCAGCCTCGTCTTCGCGCGGGCTTTCCTTCACAACATCGAGCTGGTGCTGCTTCAGTTTGCGCAGCTGCTTCGGGACCTCCTTCGCTGCGCCATCGTCACTGCAAGATCTCACCGAAGACAGCGCACTGGACACGGCGCCGTTAACATTAGCGCGCACCGCCACCGAAGCGGAAGCGGAGGCGGACGCTGTACCCGTCACGTGGAACGTGTAATCAGACGCGCGCGTAGTCGTGTCGTTGAAACCGTCCGCGGAGACGGCGCTTCTCGGACTCGGTCTCGCGCTCGACAGCTTCTCACGGACCGCCAGCCTTCTGGCGTCACGCAGCTGACCGTCCTTATCCTTGGTCAGGCTGTCACGAAGGCGGTTGTCCCGGATGTGGTCCCGCACAATGTTCTCGTCCGCGCTCCCGATCTTCTTCAGGTCCAGCAGGTACTTCCAGTGCTTGTACGTGCTCGTGAACCCGCGGTATTGCCGCCGACCGAACCACGCGTTGGCCACGCCGCGTTCCTCCAGCCGCGCGTTCAGCGCCTCTAGGTCCTCGTACACGTGCTTCTTCGTCACGTTGAACTGGAAGCTCGTGGCCACGGCCTCGTATCCGACGGGCGACATGGCGATGTAGATGTCCTTGCGCGCGACATGATCTTTTAGTTTATCAACGAGCACCGCGTAGTGGCGGTTGAAGCGATCGATACGCGCAGGCAGGTTGTCCAGCTGGTGCCAGATCAGGGCGCCGGTGAGGTTGTTCATGCCTGGAGAAAAAGGTTTTGTCGATTATGAAAGCGTACTACGACGTGTCATTCCTTAAATTCGTGATGTTGGAGCTGCAGTGGACCAGGACGACGAAAAGGGTGAAGCTAGGTTATTTGAGTAAGATATGGAGGACATATTCTAAAATCCGAAGGGGTGAATGAGGCACCTTAAATAGTAAGTACACAGACAAGAACTAACATATAAGTAATCATTATCATATAATAACTCACGTAGCGAGAAGTTGGGCGTGTAGAAGTACTCCTCCGCCAGCAGGTTGCTCTCGGTCTCGCACGGGCGGCTCCGGTGCTGCGTGTAGTGCCCGTAGCTGCCCGAGTACAGGATGCTCTTGGAGATCACGAAGTCGTCGCTTGTGATCAGCGCGCCGCCCTCGCCCGCGTTGATCAGCTTGTTCGTCTGAAACGAGAAGCAGCCGATCTTGCCCAGCGTGCCCAGGTTGCGCCCGTTGAACTTCGCGCCCAGCGTATGCGCGCAGTCCTCGATCAGCGTGATGTTCTTCTCATTCACAAAGTCGAGGATCTCGCTCAGGTTGTTCGGTATCTTGCCGCGCATATAGCTCAATAATAAGTACTTGGCGCCCGTCTTCTAGTGCTTTCTTTTTAAATCGTCGAGCGAGATAGATTGACCGCTCGCCTGCGTGCAGTCGACCAGCACAGGGATACCGCCCGCGTGCACGATGCTGCCAGGCACAGGCGACAGCGTGTACGCGTTGGTGAGCACCATTTTGTCACGCTCCTTCTCGATGACAGCTTCCGAGTTCATGTTCAGGATCTGCGAGGGATTAGCCGAGTTCATGTTCAGGATCGTCTTCAGAGCGATGAACATCGCACTGCCACCGCTGGACACTCCCAGACAGTACTTCGCACCCAGGTACTCCGCGAACTTGACCTCAGCTCTAGACACTTCGCTCTCGCGCTCGACATCCTGGTAGCGAAAGAGTTTGCCGGACGCCAGGATAGCTGTCACGTGGGCGATAGCTTGAGGGTCGATGGCCGAAGGAGTCACAAATGACTTTTCGAACTTCGGACGACCTGCTGCTGCAGTTAAGGCCATGCTCTTTGACTTCGGATCGTTCATGCTCTTGCTACTCACGAAACTGTGTTCCTGGTCGAATTGATCGTGATCAAGGTCAGACGCCGTCGTCTTGGGACTCGGAGTAGTACTCGAACTGCCGGACGCGACGACGGCGTCGCCGTGAGACACGTGTAACATCTTTAGATTTTTATTTATGTTTAACCTTAATCACAATAAATACTTTCGTACAATACAACTGCTCGCGGTTCAGAGCTCGATGTCGAACAGATACTAACAATACTTACAACTACAAGTCAAGGTTTTTCAAATTTATACTTCAATTAACTACAATTTATCTTCATCGAGACACTACACGATGTCTAAATATAAAGTTCACTTACAAAACGTTTTCTTACTCAATAAAAGTCAGAAATCTATAGATGCAATTCTATCTATTGCCGTCCGCTACACAATCAAACAGCTCCGCAGTCCTATAGGCTAACTAACATCGAATTTTGTAGATAAAGTGAGTGATTTCAATTTCAAATACTGCAGCATTGGATTTAACTTACACTGACATGACCAATACCATCTTCCACGAAAGCTATTTTGCTATACAAGCCTGGGCGGGTGGAGTTTAAGCTAAACTCTAAATTCCCAACTCTATGTTACACAGTTACACCCTCTGCGCAAGAATAAGTGAGCTTCGGCCCAGTGAAGTGAAGTGAAGTGGGAGTGCGGATGGTGCTGTTACGTTGTCGGATCAGGTCACGACTCACTGGTAAAGATTTTTTTTGAAGTTTAGAAAAATAAAAAGCTAAAGTAGTAGTAGCTGTGGACAAACGTAGAGACTGCATATAAAATGCGATTTTATGAACTGAAAAACACTCCCACTACGCCCACCGCCAAACACAGACCCCGTAAAGAAACGGAAACAAAAATCGTCGCAAAAAATGATCGATTAGAATTCCATAACCATGCAGCAAAAGTCGAAAACGCAACCAGCCATTGGCGATACTTCGCGCTTCATCCACGGACAAGACGACCTCAATTTCAAAGTTCAAAGTAATACACCCACACTAGAACTACTCACTCAATTATTTCTGCTGCACACGTCGCCGTTACTGTGACATTTACTTAAGACGACTTCACTTTACCTCCGGTCTTAGCTTTCATCTTCATCCGCATACGGTTTATCGCCGCGGTAGCTGCCTCTGCTGGCACGAAGTACAGCCACCCGCCGTACGTAAAGATCAACGTGCCAGCAACGAACGCCGCCTCCAGCTGCGTCCCGTAGGCGAAGTACATGATAATCGACACCGTGTACACCACCAGCACCTTCGATATGCACTTGACCAGCGCGCCGTTCTGGAAGTAGCTGATGATAAGTGCCACGATAACGCCCTTGACCGCCATGAAGAGCACGTGCAGGTACGTGTAGTAGGTAAACCCGTGGAATAGGTTGTCGTACAGCTACGCTGGATCGAGCACGCTTGCAACCCCGTTGTCTCCGCCACTGAACCATGCTAGCGAGGTGCTGCTGCTCGCACTGCTGAACTTGGACAGTGTTGAAGTTGTAGAAGAGCCAAAGAGTGATGATATTCCGTCAGACGGTCAGAGCAAGAAGACGAGGTTGAGAACTATACCCCATTGGTACAATATCGCGTTCTTCTTCCACACTGGCATCTCCCTATTCCGCTTCTGCAAAAGCACTTCAGTCGACAAACCCGCAGCTGAGTTTCAAAAGCTCTGCACTACAATGACGAAAATTCCCATCAGGAAGGTCACAGTAGCGTCGTTTGTCGCGAGCCGCTGTCGGTTGGTCGCCTGGTCTAATTCCTTGCGCGCAGCCGCGTCTTTCACAGCATCGCCACTCGGCGGAGCATATTGGACCTCAACCGCCTGTCACCCGGTACCTACAGCGCCACCGCTTACCAAGTTAATCGCCTCGCGTATCGTCTGGTGCTTTCATATGCTCACACTCAGCAGGATAATCTACATCCCGATCCATTGCCTTTTCGTAAATCGCGTTCCGAGAAAGACAGTCTGGCAGAAGGCCGTATTTACGATATAGATGTTGGAGAAGAGAACCTGAAAATGAGGCTGTAGGTACAGCGACGAGTAGAAAGACAAGTTATTCACGCACGCGTAACAAAGGCCGGGAATCGCATAGAGCATCCATGTCTGCCAGTCGAAGGTGAATCTACTAGCAGCAGTAGTTGATTTTGCTTTGATTAACTTAGTCTTCGACTTCGATTGACTCGCACTCCGAGCAGGCGTACGCGATCGCGATCGGGATTTACTATTCGATCAGCTCTTCGTTTATCACCCTTTTGTACTCGACTTCGGTGAGTCAGATCGACTTTGATACCATGCTAAACCCTCCGCGACGATGAGCTTAACAAACTCTGCCAGCAAAATGCTAGTGGCAGTGTTAATAGTAACCTTCTTCGCCTTTGAATCGGTTCATCCGCTCTTCTGTAGGACCTACTCTAGTGCGCCGACAAGAACGACCGCACCGACGATAGAGATTTCGAACACAACCTTCGGACTCAGCCCGAGCGACCTAAAGGCGGCAATCATTTTGATTTTGGGCTTGCGTTATGTGTTCTTTCTGTTCTCAGACGCCGAAACGTAGTCCCGCTCTAAAAATAGTGATGTGAATGAGAATGACTGACGTCGATCTCGATTTTCATTTTTTGGTGTACGTGTACGGAGTAATTCTGGCTTGGTTGTAGTAGTGTTGATGATGATGTAAGTTGTCCCACGTAAATCACTCTAGCATATGCATAACAGCCACTAGAGCAAGACGGAATCAACGACAACGTATTCAAGATTAACTAAGATTAACTTAACCAACATACACTAAACACAAAGAGGAATAGGAAATGGCACCTTTACTCAGAAACAAGAGATTTACCAGCAAGTTGTAAATGTACTAAGTACAAAATAATAGCAAAGCTCTATACTCAGCCACAAAACGAATTTCTAGTGTCGACATATTGATCTCCATGTGATACACGTTGTGAAACAGGTGCGGTTGCAGATCGACGCAAAATTTATTCAGATAACCCTTGGTTAACCACTGTATAAACCACTCGACGGCCACTCGTCGTTCTCGATGTAAAAATCTGAAACAGTTCCAAATCGTATAGCCCACTACTCAAGTTCCATCATGAAGAACAGGATCTAAATCTAAAATTAATCACAAGAGTTGTATGTATCAAAGTATAATCTAAATCTATGAACATCGACGACGCGTTTCCGTCACAATCATTCCAACTATACTTCACCCCTAGTATCTTAAAAGTTCGTTCACTGCAATTGCAATGCAGCTTACTTATTCTGATGCATGCCCAGATCCTCCATCAGAGCATCCGCCTTACTCGTCTCACCCTCTGGCACCACCTTACGAATACCTTTCACGTTGTCGTCTCTGTACTGGTACACGGTTTCATAGTATCCCTCGTCCTCGATTGCGCGCTCAAAGTCGAAGTGCAGGGCGTCCAACTGCCCGAAGTTCCGGCTCGCTGCCTGACACACCTGGCGGAGGATGCGCTGGTACGTTGGCCCGCCGTCCTGGTAGTTCGCGTCCCAGCATGAGTTGTGCTCCATGTACAGCGTCTCCATACTTTTTAGCTTGTAAATGCCTTCGATGCTTTTCTTGTCGTTCGCGTCGAAGTCGATTTTGTTTGCGTTGATCCAGAACTCCCTCAACGAGCCCGCCATCGCTTCGCCGAAGGCTGTGTCGATCTTGGTGATCTCGTTGTGCGACAGGTCCATTTCGACGATGTTCGGCGCCATCGTCCAGTCGATCTCGTTCTGATCCCAGTCGCACAGCGCGTTCTCCCCACAGTAAAGGTGCGTCAGATTTCACCCGCAGTTCTTGAAGAAGTCCTTGTTCCACGCCTGCAAGCGGTTGCACTGCCACGCTATTCTCTCTAATTTAGGCATCGGGGGCAGGAACATGGTAGTCAGCTTGTTCTTGCCGAGCCACACCTCCTTCAGGTTGGTGAGACCCTCCAAGCACTCGTGCACCTCGCGCAAGCGGTTCTAGCCCAATTCAACCAGCTCCAAACCCTTAAAGTGCCGGATGGAGTCCACCGGCACCTCCGACAGCTTGTTGTTGGTGAGGTACAGCTTCTTAAGCGTGTCCTTGAAGGTCGACTCTCATGAGAAGTTCTCGGGTATCTTCCGGATGTTGTTGAAGCTCAAGTCCAGCACCTCCAGCTTGGTGCAGTAGTTCAGGTTTTTGGGCTCAATGAGCTTGATCTGGTTCTGGTACAGCTCGAGGTGAATCAAGTTTGGGACGTGTCGCAGATTATCGTCGATCTTCTGCACCGCGTTGGCGATCAGACAGAGCTTCCTCAGGTTGGCGCCGGGGATGACCAGGCCGTCAAGCGTCTTAATACGCGCAGTCTGGAGGACGATCTCGGTCGCATTTGGATCCAGTTTAATGTCGAATCCCATGATGTTGTACGTGGTGGCACCGTCGTCGCACTCATCGTTCTGTTCTTCATCCTGTCGGAAAAAAGTGTTTTTGCATAGTGAATCGATGTACATGTATATATCTATCTACTTTTTAATAAATATCTTCATTTATCTCTATTTGAAGACAAAGACTACCGCTTAAGGAAGCGGATCATCATCATGTGGAAGATGATCAAGATCATATAAACGCAACTTACACAGTGAACAGTAACAGTATCTGTATCTACGCACATGCACCAGGACCAGTATAATCAATCAACCAATGTTTAAGACTTACCACCCCAATGCACTCTTCTGCATCCTGACCGAGGTCTTTCTGCAAAAACCCGCCCTTGAACATGCGCTTGCCGCCGATCTCCTCAGCGATGTTGCTCACCTTCACGTCTCCGATTGTCTCGATGCTGGGCTTCGGAGCTGCGTCTTCGGCCGCGATTTCCTACATGATTTCGTCTTGCTCAGCCTTGGCCTTCTAACGAGCTTCAGGAGAAAACGGCGCCTATGATGAGGATGGTGATGATGCCTCAGGCATCGGTGCATCCGGCTCATTAGATTCCGGATTCATTTTAGATTCTGTTTCAGGCATCTAAAACAGCTATGATTGAATATCAAACTAGATCAAAATCTGATTATACTTTCAGTTCCGGTGCAGCTATGCCTATATTATGGTGAAATAGATCCCTACCAGCAAAACTAATTGTGAAATATGTGTTTTAGAGTTGAATAGGCAACGTCGAAAGCGATACATCCATAACGAACCGTACTGTAAAGTGTGAGCGACACATATACAAACCAACAACACGAGCTGCATGCATCTGCATCTAATGCATGAAAAAAAAGTCAGTCACATCATCAACTTCATGTGCAGCAAGATCAAATACAAGTGCAATCAATCACATCAAGTTTTGTAAAATGTATTGTCCATGTCTTCATCTACAATTTGCTCAGAACTTCACCCAAGCTGAGCTCACTCGCGCGGCTCAAATTGGCGCCAGCTTCGCTTACGTCCGGCGCAAACCTCGAGTTCAAACGCTGCATCCCCTTGATCCATCGCGTGCGGTCGCCACCTTTGCGTTTCGCGTGTTTGAACACGTCTTGATGTGGCGAGATCAGGAACTCGCCACGTTCCATCCCCTCGAACAGCGCCTTGGCTACGTGGCCAACCGAGAGCGCCCCATCAACTGCTGCGACTGAGCCGTCCATTCACATCGTTTGGACGTCGCTTGCAGTTCCGCTTGGTGGAGACGACGTCGACGATGAAGCCGAACTAGGGGATGCAATCACGTCCTCTCCTGTCAGTGCAGCAGTCGTGTTGCGCCCAAAGTTCGTGTTTATCAGTTGCGGACACAGTGCGGTAACCTTCACGTTGTGTCCGGCCTCGAGGCCGCCGTACGTGATCGCCAGCCACTCCTAAAATCAGAGGGACATAGCTTTGCTCACGCCGTAGCTCAGTTCGCCGATCTGGGCCAGCACACCTCACGCACTCGACGTTATGATAAAGTGGCCGCCACCGCCCGCGCTACCTGCGTACGAACTGGAGCTGGACGACATCGAGTGAGAAGGCGACATAAGTACCTTCATCTTTGAGCGCTGGATCATGCGCGGTAGCAGATGCCTTCACAGGTACACGTGCTGCCAGAAGTTGACGCCAAGCACTTTCGCCCATCATTGATCAGTGATGTGAATCCCGTGATCACTAATCAGGCGCTGTGCTGCCGGTTGCGATTCCTGCGTTCGCGAACACGACCTCGATTCACCCAATGTCGCGCTCCACTTTGTCGACCAGGGCGAATACCTGGGTCTCGTTACTACAGTCGCACTGCATCGTCACCACCTGGCCACCTGAGCCCATGCCAGCGCCACCGCCGATTTCCCGCTTGCACTGTCACAGCAAGTTACTAGCTCAGGTCCGCGAGCACGACCTTGCGTCACTTCCGCCTAACGCACTCCTATGCGATGCCCTTTCCGATGCCGTCGCCGGCGCCAGTGACGAGGACGATGCGACCCTCTACTATCGGATCGCCTGTGGGATCGCGGTCCAATCGGCTTCCACGATCCCTATCGCCGCCGTTGCCGCCACCGTTCGGGTTCCAGAAAGGATTGTTGGGGCCGTCCTGGTAAGGAACGTAGCCCGAAGGCGTAGGCGTTGACGCGTCCCGTACCTGTCCGGTCATTTTGTCGTTAAGTTCGAGTTATCCACTCTGATAATTTTTTTGTCTTCTTAGATACGAATACGAATACGACCACTTCTATCAGTACATAATTTCTTCAAACGATCAACACTACACCAACACCTACAGGATCAGGAACAGGATCTACATTTATAATTAATTTGATTTTATATACTTGCAAATATAAACATTCAACCTTCCCACTAAAGCTACACGATAGTGTGTGCCAGGTCGACTAATAGACTTCAAGCCACATCATGACATGAAAGTCAATTACCAAAACCAAATTGTCATGACGATCTTTATCAATGAGTTTTTTCACCGTGTCGATTCCGACTTGTGACTCCCAATCAATCCGTTCATTTGCTTTAGCACCGCATTAGGTTACTTCTCAGCTGGCAGTATGTGCCGCCAAGTAGGCGGTATACTCTTCTCAATTGCCAGTCGTTGCTTGTCTATGTAGGACTGGAATAAGTCAGGCATGCCGAACCAGTGCCGACTCACCGTCACTGCAAAAAGGTCCTGCGCTGCCGCATGTGAGTCGCTCTCGCCTGCGCCACCGTAGTCCGCAATCCTCTTAAGCGATACCGTCAGCACTTCTGCATACCGTTTCGCCGCGTTATCAACTCCGATCTGGACCTGGTCCTGGTCCGCTTGTAGATCAAGCTTCTTCTCTTGGAACTCAGTGACATCGGCCGCGATGCTCAGCAGCAACCGATTGATTACGTTCACACTGCTTTGGTTCACGATCGCGCCCTTAGCATCGGCTATCGCTTGGCCAACGGCAACACTCGCGCCAGCAGACGAAGACGACGTCGCCATTCCGCGCATGTCCGTATAGTAAATCGGCAACCGCGAAATTATCTGCTGCGCATCAGCAATACCCGTGAAGTAGATGTGCTCCAGCGACAGCTCACTGCGGATCGGATTTGCGTCGCCCCAGAACGCCAGCGAGATGTCAACCATGCGTTCGGGCATGTTGAAAGCCTTGAATGCGCGCGAGTTCTTCTCCAACAGCTCTTGCGACTGCTTCGGGAGATTCATACCTTTCTGCAAGAATGAGTAGCACAGACACTCGAACACAGCTTCCTTGCTCCACGAGTCAGACTTTTCCACGAGCACCTGGGACTTCGCATCCTGCTTGATGGCCAGCAGACCTTTCAGAGCCTACCTAGACCTCCCGCCGTTGGGGCTCCCATCGCCGTGCCCGTCAACCTCCATGCGATCCCCGTCACCATCGTCCTCGCCGTCCATCTTCACGCCGTGCTTCTTCGGCGAAGGCGTCTTGTCCTTCGACCCCCTATTCCCAGGTGACATGTCAGCGGCGTCGGGACCATCGCCGCCCTCGTCGGCGCCAAGTCCAAGTCCCTCAATGTTCAGCACCTCGTTGTCCTTCTTGTCCTGCTCCACGTCACGCACGATTCCCGCCGCCTCGTCGCGCTCCCGTCACTCTTTCTCTCGCAATATCTTCGCTGCCTCCTCACTACCGCGTCTCCTCCTCGCGCTTCTTCGCAGCTTCTTCGCGTGCGGCCTCGCGCTCGTCCGCCTCGGCGTCAGCGATGATGTCGTCGAGATCCTCGAGGTCTCGCTCGTCGAGCTCGGCGTCCTGGAACCCGGTAGGTGCGATCACTTTGTAGAGGATCAGCTCGTTCCCACCTTCCTTGGCCTCATTGTTTCACTCGGCGGCTCACCGCAACAGCTCGAACGCGTACTGGTCAGCGCCCCGGCTGCTCGCGACGTTCCCCAACGGCACAGCGCGCTTCAAGCTCTTGTTCTCCTTGTTGCACTTCCTCTTTCACCGCGGCGTGTCCACGTAGCTCAGCGCCGTCTTCTCCAGCGCTTCAGGATTTGCGTCCTTGATCTTCGCTAGCTGGAAGAGTTTTTCGTACTCCGGGCACGGGCGGATGTAGTACGTGTCCTTCAGGAAGTACGGGTTGAAAACAACCCGCCTTGCGACCTTATCTACTTTCAATACGTCGAACTCGTGCTTGTTCTCGAGCGACACCGTGTTCAGGTACGTGCCCGTGAGCTCACTAGTTCAGCCGCGCCTCGAGGTCGACCCGCATCACCATGCGCAGCACCTTCCCGAGGATGCTCTTCACCAGGCCCTGGATCTGCGTCTTCAACTGCAGGTAGGGGGCGTTCCTCGCCTGCCGTCCGTCCACCAGGAGCAGGTTCTCCTCGCTTGTCACGATGTTGTGCAGCTTGAAGATCGTAGTGGCGGCGCGCTCGGTACTAGTTTCCTGATCGCCCTGCGAAATGTAGAAGGCGATGAAGTCTCACAGGCGCGTGCGTCATGCTGGGCGCAGGCTCGGCGCGCAGGCGAACCGGACCAGGATGTCGATCATCACTTCTTCGATCGGGTTCTGCAGCAGCACCAGTTCGTGCGCGATCTTGTGGTACACCGTCGAGACCAGCGGGGACTCGGGGAAGCTGAGCAGGCACTCCTTCAGCAGCACGAACATGACGCTCAGGTCGAGCCGCTGCGTGGCTTCCTTGTCCTTCGCCGGGTTGAAGGAGCCGTACGCGTGCGCGAGCAGTTCCTTACTAAGCGAGCACCGTGTCGACGCTCGCAAAATGCCTTAGTATCGACTGGTAGTAGTCCTCCAGGAAGAACTGGTCCACCTCCGCGATGCACGTCTTGTAGTACCGGGTGGTTTCGGTCTCGGCCTCGCTGTAGTTGTTCAACAGCTGGTTGTCCACGCTCATCACGCGCGACAGCGGGATCCAGTACGGTACCTGGAAGTTGCTGAAGGCGGCATGCACGTCCGCTCACGTGATCGACAGCACTGACAGCCCGGTGAACGGCGTGGACTTGACGCCGAGGTCATGGTACGGGATTATCGGCCGCGGCAGTGCAGCAGACACCTTCTCACCGGCGCGGCGCGACTTGAGGGCAGAGAAGAGGAACTCGATCTTCGTCACGGCGCCGCTGCGCGCGGTCGTGGACGACGAAGAGTCCGCGCCGTGACCGTTACCGTTCGTTTTTGCGCGTTTCGCTGCGGGCTCGCCATCCAGGTGCACGGGCACGTGGTCGCCATTCGCATGCTCAGGCTCACCGCCTACATCCAGATCGTCCACAAACGGGAACAGCAGCGCCTTGGCAGTCTCACTGGCCGTGCCGGCGCCGAGCTTCTGCACGTACGGCGCGAGCACACCAAGCAGCTCCTTCTCGATGCGTTCCTGTTCCTTGTCGGCGATAGCAGGCGCCAGGAACGCCAGTGAGTAGAGCACAGCATACACGGGGAAGGCGGTCGCAGTGCCGCTTTATCCGTCCGCTCACCCGACCACGAGCTTGGCGACCACACTCTCGAGCAGCTTCAGGTACTCACTGACGTCTAAAACCTTGTGGTTGGCGAACTCACTAGAACAATTTCAGTAACGCCATGATCTGCTCGAACTCCGCCTTTTTCAGCGAAATTAACAAGCTGAAGTAGCACTTATTGACCATCTGCTCGATCACACGCTTGTGACCCAGCTCGTTGAACCACCCAAGCGCGGCCGCGTAGATGTGCGTCTTCGGCCCCAGCTGAAGCGCGCAGTCGAGAAAAGTGTTGGCGAAGACGTCCAGCAGTGACTCGAGGCTGGCGCGCTGCTTTTCGCAGTAGTCCTTGAGCTTTTTGTCGCTGAAGTTCTTGGCGTCGCCAAGCGCCACCAGGTTGGTGCGGCATTCCTTGCGTTTCTGGTCCATTTTAGTCTTGTTATGTCAAGTTTATTCTCTCAGTAGTACCTGTTCTTGCTATTTTTGCTGACTACGTAAGCTACTTCTGAATCTGATGTCGCTGCAAGAATCGTATAATAATCGTAAAGGGTAGGTAAGCACGCGTGCTATAATGAGTTCAGGTGATAAGTAAGCACTTGCACATCCATTGCAAACACGAAATCGAAAAAGGGTGAAAGAAAACATCAGCTAGAAAATAGAGGCAAACGAAAGCGAAAGCGTACATTAAAAATAAAAAGTCTCCATAACCATCAGTGTCAGTGAAATCGCATCATTATATCAATAAGTATCATTCTCGACATTGTCATTACCTGTCGTCCGTTTACCATCCCTGCTCCTTCGCAGGCGATACCCGCTGCTTGATCATCCCCATCAAGAACTTTCGATACACCTGTACCCAGCTACTGTCTCCGTCCTTCAGCGCTTTCGGAAATTTGGCACTCTTCGCGTCCTCTAGCGCTTCCTGCGCCGTCCTAATACTGACTGTGTACAGGAAGTTGCGGAGTGAATCGTCGATCAGGAACTCGGAGCCGTTGTTGCGGCCGCCGCCGTCGACATCTTTCACGTAGAAGTTGCTCTCGTGCACATGCTGTTCGCTCTCCCGCGCAGCCTCGATCAAGTCCTGGATCGCCGCGCGGTGCGCCGCTTCCTGTGTCTTGCCCTTTTCCGCGGGCGTCAGAAACTCCACGTTGATGCGCTTACCCACTTGGGCCAGGAACTCTTTGTGCGCGCCGACGATGGCTTTGCGCGCGTCGTCCTTGTTCGCAAAGTCCGCGAAAGCGGTTGTCTGGTTGCGCATGAAGCGGAGATTCACGGGTACGGGAAGTTCGAGGTCGCGAAACAGGTTTTTGACGCCCACCTCGGTGGCGGTAGCGGTGAGCTGCCCGATGAAGGCCTGGCGCGCCTGCAGGTCGGTCTTGATCTACGCGGCGCGGTAGGTGTCCAACTTCTTCTTCGGTTTGGCCTCCGTCTTTGTTTCCTGCTCAGCAACTGGAGCGGGAGCAGGAGATGGCGCGGGAGCAGGCGCAGACTCACACTCATCGCCAATTAATTTTTTATTTTCAGATTTTTTCTGCTTTTTGGACTTTTTCTCCTTCTTTTTGTCGTTGTCCTTTTTCACCGTTTTTTCGACCTTCGCTGCAGGCACTTCGACTTCTTCCGGCTTAGCTTCAGTCATTTCTTCAATGACTTCGCACTCCATCGCTTCTCCGTCCTCAGTAGCGTCGTCTACCTTCTCAACTACCCCGTCGTCATCGTCGCCATCTGGATCGGTTCCAGTAACAACCGATGTCGCTACAGCAGCAGCAGCAGCAGCAGCAGCACCTTCCCCACTATCCGCACTTCAGTCACCTCAAGTTTTAGCACGCTTCTTCCTATTGTTCGTGCTCTTCACTTTAGGATTGGGGCAGTCCTTGCCCCAGTGGCCGAATTTGCCGCAGTTGTAGCACTTGTCGCGGTTCATACGCGTGCCCGCCAGCTTTCCGTCGACCACTCGCGTCTTACCGTTACCCGCTGGGGCGTCTCCATCTGGATCATCGTCTACAGTCGCGGTCGCTGCCCCAAACTTCTCGGCCTTAAGTTCTGCTGACCTGTTGTCCTTCTTCAGGTTTTTCTGCCGGGAGCGCGTCTTGCGCTTCATAGGCTTGATTGTATCGGACATATTGCGCAAAAAAAAAAATGTAGTTTAAGTTGTACCCCGGTGACACTGACAAAATTATGTTATTCTTATTGTGATTCGACGACTATCAAATTTTTGCATATGAGGTGGTAAGAACACAGTTGAAGTTGAATACGAGGGAAACTGTTGAGCGTAGGTACTTATTTTTGAAAAATAGTATGATCACGAGAGTGAGAAGAGATAGACGATAAGAAAATCAGAGAAGGTAAGCGTCGAAAAAAGAGAAACATGCTAAACGAAAACAACCAGCAAAAATGTGATAAAACTTTCAGTAAAACACACTAGGTTGTGACCATCAAGCCAAGTTCAATATCGTAAGATAATATCATTCCGCCCTCTAACTGCTACTACGCGCTGCGCTCAAACGCGTAGTCTTTTCTTCAAGTGGTAGGTTTATGTTTTGTTCATTTCGACGTAGCTTCCGAGTGTGTATGAATATGAAATTGAGTGACAATGACAGCAGAGTTATTCAAAAAATCTTACAACTGATGTTGGTAATGGTGCAGCTTACATCCAAATAGCGTTATCAAGAAGATCCGTGCGTCCTCCCTGACGCAATGTTGTGATCAGTGCTGATTTAATCGGCATCTGTAAAGGCGGATGGATACTTGCCTTCAGCTTGCTGATCAATTCACGTTCCCGCTCTGCAGCTTCTTCAGCGGTAGCTCCTGCTGGCAATATGGGTCGGTAGTATTTGCGCGCAGAAGCTTGCACGAATGCATCGTTCTCACTGAGCAGTACTGATCCGCAGGTGCAGTGCGATTCACCCCAATTAAGAAATACTCCAGGCTTTGGCCCGTCTTCGGCAGACATGTACGAGCACCGGTGCACGCGCCGTCCTCTAACTGGTCCGAACACCGCTTCCCAAGGTGCACCTGATGGTTCATCCGGAACTGCATTCGCCTTAGCTTGCTCAAAAAGTCAATGTCAATTTGGAAAGCTGGCTCACAGTGCGTCCGCCTGGATGAAAGCGATTTCCTGCTTTGATATGATATTTTCGCTATTTCTGACGATAGGCAAATTATTATTCTCTTCGCCTATGTCGAAATCGTCTTCAGGCTCCGCCCGCCACATCTGCATCAAAAACGGCAGAAGCCATCGCCCAAGCACGATGAACATATCCGTCCCACACTTCAACCACCGCTCTAGTTCACCTCATCCACCATCCCATCGCTTGTCCATTTTGTCAGGCATGTATATGTGACTACTACGAAAAGTGTCGTAGCCGTCCAATCGGACTGTGCACCAGATCTGGCCGGCCGAGAAACACATAGTCGAAGCCACTCCCTTCTGGAGCGTCACTCGGCCTGGTCTTTAGTAAGATGTTTGGATCATCGATTTGAATGTTCGGTGTAGCTGTAGAGGACGGCTCAGAGTCAGAAGTGCTGTTTCAAAAACTATGGGCATACGCTGCCGCTGGCATTAGATATCGTTCCTCGTAGTCGTCGATCATCGTCTGACATCACCTCAGCTGGTCATACACAAAACCGCAAGGATTTTGCTCACCTGTGCAGTTGTAGTTTCATTGGTAACTCTACTGATTTATGTTCGTCGGCAGGAAATGCATGTCGGCCAGAACGACGTTGGCTCGCGACTTCCACTTCGGACTACCGTTTTGACGAAGCTATTCCAAAGATTGTTCATCTAAAGGTTACGAACTGTCTTCGGTATACTGCAAACCAGCCTGTACAGATTCCATGATCGCCGCGGCTGCTCGTAATGCGTCGTTTCACGGTGAGTTCGATGACCGTTTGCTCTTCGTCGAGTCTCAGTCTTGCACTTTGGGGTAGTATCGCTGTAATTTTATTCCTGACTTTCACTCGAACTCCATGTCTCGTTTCATTTCGATTGGCAGTCTACCTAAGCCACCCCATGAACGACCTCAATTGTGCAAGTTCAGTACAAAGAAGAGATACACATCGACATCGGTACCCATCTCCGAAAATAGGCGGACGAATCCGTCTCGCACTCTCTTCTCGTCGAATGTGCGAGTGCCACCCTTGATGCAAAAGGCTCAATTGAGTCGCTTCTTGGGTGGATAGAAGAACTCACCCGTGAAAATCGAGGGAACGCTATTCACATCCCTGAATAGAGAAGTCTTAAGCGCACTTTGTGCCGAGACACTGTCCACTAAGGTGCCTTGTTCGTCCATTCTTCGCATTTCGCTGAGCTCGTGTTGGTAGAGCCAGTAGTGTGCGCGAAGTGAACCGCGAAAAATCGCTCACGCATCGGGACCATTAATTCGACGCTCGCGAATAGACAAGAACGGTGCCAGCGACAGCACATCTCTATGCAGCGTCAAGAGGTCTCATTGCTGACCCGACGGAAATCTGTCCTTGTCGGTAGACGCAACGTTTACGACGCGGGGTTCACTTGGTCCTACTCTTGTGCCATCCCACCTTTCCCTGTTAAAGAAGCACCACTCCAGTCAATCCCCCCGCTTTTCTTCTAACAGGCGCGATACCGGTGAGAATCCGTGCACTTTTCGCCAGATGTAGAGCAGTTCGAAGATCAGCTTATTAGTGCGCGTGGAAATACACCTTGAACCGGTCGTTGTCTGAAATCTTTGCCAGGTATTTACTACTCATTGTTGGTCTCGATGATCCACCCGACTGGCGCGCAGAAGCCTTCTATCAATTCGTCACTAGAAGCCCAATAGCGGGTCGATCTGCGCGTTATCCAGGAACACATTACTACGAGATGTACGCAGCCGCGCAGTCCGCGTTGAACTGGAGGTCAGGTCACTTCTCCGCAAGTCACTTCAAGTAAGCGCGCCAGCGAAACGTCACTTCTAGTATTCCGTGGCCGAAGTGGGACGCACACCTGCGTTGCACGAGGTACCGTTGAACGTCCAGGTGCATAAGCGCATAGGGTCCTCCGTGTGCGTCGTCCTCCGCGTCGCGCGCTACTCGTTCCTCGACGTCACCAAGGTCGTCGTTTCTGACGTAGTCACCAAGCTCAATACTAAACGATGTCGAACCGTGGTCTCAGTTCGCGTTCGCGACTTTGTATTTGTTTAAGTTCGCGGTTTTATTACGTGCCTCGCCCGCAATTGCACTTCGCCAAAGCTTGTGCTAGTTTGCATTGCGGCGGTAGACATAGCTACGTGAGTCACGGTACGCAAGTCACGCCATGTTTCCCATATTCTCAGAGAATACCGCATCGGGTACGCCGCGACCCGCTGGTCGGCCCTGACTGGTGATTGCTCAGCGTCCACTTAAGAATCCTTTGGCGTTCCCGATTCCGTAGACAAGCTGGTCAGTCGCACCCACCAGTTTTGCAATCCTCCTTTCTTCGAACAGTGCCTGTACAGCCGGGGTACCATACTCCTTACTTGACCAGGGTTACTGCGTCGGCTTCACTGCTGTCCAGGATCAGCTTCAATTGAGTTTATCTAAATAGATTCACCCTTACTTAAAGTGACCTCAGACCCAGACAGGTTCACCTTTCTCGTAGCCATCTTTATAGAGACTTTAGATGCCAGCACCACCCCTTACCCGAGATCAACCCCGTGCGAGAAGCGGCTCTACCTAGAGCAGTGACTGAATCCACGGAGGGTAATAATCAACATCTTCGTCCTTGAGGTCGAGTGAATGTTTCATACCTGAGTAAAGTTTCTGCGCTTACTCAGTTTAGTATGACGGAATGTATCCATGCTTGTCTTTACCGTGGGCACTCGTCAAGTGCTCGGTCATTTGTTCCTCGTATTCCAGAACAGTGCGCGCCACACCTCACTCGTAGTCACGGTTGTCGACGTAACCATTATCTCAACCGGATTCGTCATCTGTCTCACTTCCATTTATCAACTACTGTTACGCTTACGATTTCGGAGCTTTATGATGTTGCACTCGTCATGTTGTCGGCTTTCAGAGCCCGCTGAGGCAACACCGCTCGAATGTGAAGTCCTCACCTACGAAACAGTGTTGTGTTCGCATAAACAGACCAGCGTCGGTACAACTTTCCTCGCGACAACAACACGCACGTTGGAACGGAGGTCATGGGGTGCAAAGCGCCAGCCAGCGGGCAGTGGCTTGGTCTTGGTGGTCGTGCAGGACATCGGCGTCTTGGCGATTAGCTTTAGAGTTAGACTTAGAGTTTCTGTTAGATGAGGAAGTTGTCTTAGAGTCCACGTCACTTTCTCCTTACAAGCTCGGCAAGTCACTTAACGATCACGGTCTCCTTGATCACGCTCATGGTCCGTAACTCCTGCTGCTGCTGCTGCTGCTAAGACTTGCATGTTTCGCCCTTTTCGTGTAACTGTACAAGTCGCCCGTAACGACAGGGCCCAAGTCTCACCTTCACGCTTCTACAAGCTTAGGAGTAGCGACGTCCTTTCCAAGAGTTGCAATCGATGCAAGGAAGGCGACAGTAGACGTATGATGCCTCAAGCTTGACATCTTCGTTTGCGGTTCTCACGATCTCGTCACTATGACTATCGTACTACACTTTGTAATTTGTATGTTTATTTATAGTCGTCGTGTTAATTACAAATTACAAAATAGATTAGCGAGGATAAGGTTCCGGGACCGGGTGGGAATGTGATAGCCATAAGCTAATTATACAAAAACTCTCAGTCATCCTCATCTCATACGATGTAAATAGGATTCGTATTTCTATTTATGCAGTGTCCCATCATCAGCCTTAAGTAACGTCAACTCAACGAACAAGAATACAAACGCCATTACCATAACAGTATGCAATGATAGACGTCATGCTCGCATGTAAGTAAAATTATTTATCTAGAAATATATAGGAAAAATCATCCGAATCAAATAATAGTTCATACGTTCGTCCTCTTCCATGAAGAAGATTGTATGTATGCTCACTTGTCATATGCATACATCCTAATCGGCACTCACTATAGAATTTCTCACAGTATTGCTGCAGCTACTGGTGCTGCATGAAACATTTAAAAAACTTTTATTATGTTATGGGCGTTCGCACAAGGTGGTAGTAATTATTGATAAAGATGACGACTGTAACTCCAACTTTTTGAACCTCAGAAACACCCGTCTTAAAAAACTTTCAATTATCGGTTGAGAGACGATTACTGATACAGTAGAACTAGAACAGGAGTACTAGAACATTTGTATTACGCATGTTGGCCAGCATTACTCACGAACACGGTCAGAAACATTTCGAAACTTAACAACATACTCATACTCTAGCGTCAATCTCAATCTTAATCTCTAATCTCAAGGTCCCGAAAAGCCGGGTCAGCTTAGGGCTTCACCACTACGCCCACATCGCAGTACGAACAACGGAACGCCGTCATGGGATCGGCTGTGTACAACGTACTACTCACTTTGGCTTTACCTCGAACCGGTACCACGTACTTCTTGCTGCGACAGGCCTGACACAGCGGCCTGAAACTCGCACTATCGTCCTTACTCTTGCACACGTTCTCGCAGTACTTGCGCGTCACGCCGACTTATGACCCAGCCGCTCGCGTGTCCGCGGTGGGTCTTCTTACCACCTCCTGCACCTCGCGCTTTTGGGTCGGGTCGCGTCGGTTCACGTACCCCGCTGTCCTCACAGCAACCAGCTGCTGTTGTTCTGCCTTTTCGCCGCTACGAGTGTGCGCCTTGCTCGTCATCGCTTGCTCACGCTCTTGCTGCCGCTCCTCTTTCTCTTTTGTAGCGGCTGCGTGCTCCTCTACCGTATAAAATTCCTCTGGTTTATGGATGTATTCGATCAACATGTCGGCATCTTGCATTGCTACTCCCTGGTGTTTAGATCACTGCCCCCTCAGACGGAATGGCAGCTGTTTCCACTTCCCCAAACAGTCAAGGCATTTGAACTTAGGTCTCATTTTCCGTAGATCAGGCTCTCTGCTTGCTGACTTTCCATGAGCTGCACCACCGTCAGGGTAAATGTTCAGCCCTCGACAGTACGGACAAGGAGGATGTGGATGCTTGACCTTCTTCACCCCGCGCCGACCGTCGTTGCCACCACCTAGCTCCTGGCCCGCAGACAGTGCGTTCTGCTCGTTGACATCGTGCCAGTCTTTCACTGCTTGCGGGAATGCGCGCGATCTCCACATATTTTAAGCAGCTTCGTTCTTTCCAGCTTAAGTCAGCACTTCATATGTACGCATGTCATCTGCCGATAGTTACACGCCGCCGTTGCTTGTAGCAGTTTGCAGCTCATTTCAGAAGGACCTGCTGAACATCTCTGGCGCGGTAGCGTCTGCAGGCTCTGAAGATTCAAAGCGCTAAGCATATCTTGCTGCTACCAACTGCGCTTGAAGCCTCTGTGTGTGCGCTTTGAGATCTTTAGGAGAAAGTTGCTTTGAATTGCAACGCGGCGACGAGTCAGCTGCAGCTTCGGTAGATGAAGTTGACCCTTCCTTTGGTTCAACTTTCATATGATGACGCTTTTGCTGTTTGTGTTGTGTGTCCTCCTCGTCTGTCTCCTCCCCGCTTATATGCGTGTCAGTTACTGGTCACAGTTCGTCAGTTCATGTCGTTGTCGCTTTAACCTCTCTTTTTCTCTGCCGTGCACCACTTCGACTTCATTTCTACAGTCGTCAACGCTTTGCAGCGGCCTCAACTTCTTCCAGTCTGCCTTGATATTCCAGCACTCCCGCTAGTTGGGCGGCCTGCGAGCGGGCTCTCTGCCGTTTGGAGCCAGTTCATGACATAGACATGGATGGTGTTGATTTTGATGAGTCATGCTCCTGTACTGGTTTCGGTTCGCGAGTACGTGGACTTTGTTCGTGTGCCTCCATCGTCCTTAGTGACCGAGGACTATTTGACGCGCTTTTTCTCGCAATCGGTCTTGACCTTGAGCGTCAGTTCATACCGCGACGATGTCGTGGACGGGACTTCCCGTCTTCCTGCTCCGTGTCCGATCCGACCTCGTGCTCTTCCTACGAGTGTGACATTCTATCCATCTCTGTCTGGTGTTGGTGAGACTTCAAGCCCAAAAGCTCCAAGGCTGTCGAGTGAATTCAATCGACACTGTGTCATAGTTCGTCTTCGGATTCAGCTTCAGAATCATCCTCATCATGTTCATCAGCTGACTCGGACTCGGCGGATTCGGCATCGACGTGGTCTATGCCCGCTACCGTTGACTGTGCCATATTCTCGATGTTCAACAGCAGACTCGAAATCGAATCTACTTCTACGGGCGCTGATGCTGAAGTCGAATAAGTAGATGATGTTGACGGACCAGCGACCGCCGCCGTCCCTGTCGCTGTCGGCCTGGGCTCGCCCACTGAACTGTGCACAGCCAAACCTTCGTTGCACCATAGACGGCGCGTGGCTTCATCGTTCACACTAACTGGAGCAGGAGCAGAAATCAGTTCGGACCCTTGCCGAATGGGTATGTCTTCAGCGGTCCAACAGGCGCTGGCACTTGCGCTGGCACTAGAACTGGAGATGTAGCGCGCGTTACGACAAGTCTCGAAATTGTCGGAAGTCGACACAGATGGACTGTGACTCCCATCCCTGCTCAAGCTCAACAAAGTCTCCGTAGTTGAGTCGGAACCGGACTCATGACTCGAATGTCGCCCCACGTGATGTTGCAGTTGAATTCATTCAGCCTATCAACAGAGCGCCGCTCGTTGACTCTGCTCTTATACAGACTGGGCGAGCTAGCTATCGCCTGCCTATGAGTTCCAAAAGCGAGATCCAGTCACTGGTGCTGGTGGGAAGCTGCTGCTAGTAGGCTTAGCAGCCGTAGGAGACGTCAGATGGAGAGGTGAGACAGCACTTAGAGGCGTCGCAAACTGCGTGCGCCCTCCGCTGCTAGGCGTCGCACTTGCAGATAGGGAGAGCATAGATTCTGCTACGCCTACGGATCTGTCAAGACTGTCAGGAGCCGGAAGAGCTGGAGTTACCACAGGCGAGGGACGAGGAAGCTGCTATGAGCCTTCACCGTCTAGAACATGTAGTTAGAGTGGACGCTTACGAATTGGTAGAGTCTACGGATCCCGCTCAGGTTCATTGACAGGTTCACTCAGTCGAGCCGTCTGCGGTGTACTAGTGCTTCTTACTAAAGTCGGCCCGGTGGTGCTCGTGGGCGCTGGCAACGAGGTCTGCGCATGCGCCTTCACCTGATGCGCAGAGAAAGATCCAGCACCAGCACTATTCACCGTAGGGTCAGCATCACCTTGACGAGCGGGAATAATTATGCTCAGAGGCGGCTTCACCAACATACGTCGTAAGTCAAGAGCGACCACGGTGTATGGATACGCAAAGCCGCACACACTTACTGCTGCTACGATAATCGCCGTAGCCATCTTGTTAATTTTGTTCATCATTATCATAGTACATAGACAATGACTAGACATAGTCAACATATACTCAGTATTTCATTGTTTTTTTTCTCGTTTATGATTTATCACGTAGTCATGTAGCTTATATCTGTACTCTTATAATTCTGAATCTTAAGGTTAGCCAAAACACGGGAGTCGCAAGAAACACTAAGTACTTAAATCGACTCAAAACCAGTACCAGTAGACGAAAGTATAAATTTCGCGATTTAAAATAAGTACAGCAATATTCACAAGTTGTACACTCACACAATTGTCCTCACACTCACTCGTCTACTTTACGCTTTTACAATATACTTTCAAGTAAGTACATCACTCACACTGCATGAAACTCTAATGTGGTGAAGAGTTGGACTTGGAATGAATGTATGCCTTCGATGTGAGGTGACATGAAAGAGAAAGTTGAAATGCGTCGAGAGAGACAAAGTTAATAATTATGCGGTTGAAAAAACGTTAAAAAAAAAAAAGTAACAATAATGATCGTAGGTGCGTCGTCGAAAATAAGAGGTCAAGCAACAGCAGCAATTACATCAGATTAGTTCGTTCAATGGTCTCTGCGTCACCATCCTATGTGTTCGCTATCCGGAGCAAACTCCTTGTCAATAGCACACACTGATCATAGAGTTTATAGTATTCATTACTGATCAACTTCTGGTAATAAAACACACGGTATATACAGACTCCACCAATTCGCAAAAGTCCAAAAACATCTCACGTATAACCAATCGTTATTTCTACACTCACTTCAAAGTTGTTGTTGGGTTCATTCAAGTCGCTTAAGCGTAAATGCTTGTCGCCGCAGCATCCTGCTCTTCGTCTAATTTGTCGAGCTCGAGGTCCTCATCCTCTTCCTTCTTTTGGTCTTGTACTCTCTCATGTGCTACCTGCTCCTGGTCACTCGGCTTTACATCCTCGATCGCCTTCACGCCCTTCGGGTCTGCGTTAACTTTCGCATACCACC
>JACLAC010005569.1_pt1 | contig 42962 bp, 29 predicted proteins | sample 8027881 | NCBI WGS metagenome assembly JACLAC01 (sample SAMN15725517, study PRJNA655200) | protist metagenome | isolation source: fluorescence activated cell sorting (FACS) single amplified genomes of... | place: Spain: Blaines Bay Microbial Observatory, Mediterranean Sea | collected 2016-01-19 | reverse complement strand
GATGCACAAGGTATGTGGTCAGTTACACTGGTATGGGAATCGCGTTCTATGAAGGCAAAATTTACCAATATGGTATATCGCGATGGCTATATTTATGGTTTGGATGATGGCATTTTGGCGTGTGTAGATGCTGTTAGTGGTCAACGACAGTGGAAACGGGGCCGTTATGGTCATGGTCAATTATTACTGGTTGGAGACCTGTTGCTTATTCAGGCTGAAATGGGCGATGTTGTTCTAGTAGAAGCCAATCCAGAAGTACATACAGAAGTCGGGCGCTTTTCGGCCTTGAGCAGAAAGACCTGGAACAATCCAGCTTTAGCTGGTTCGTATTTATTGGTCCGTAATGATCAAGAAGCGGCGTGCTACGAACTGAACTTGGAATAAGATGAGTTTCTAGGCGTCGATTTACAATTGCATCGAGTATGCTAGTATTTCAAAACGGCCATTAATTAGATAGGTAACTGCTGGTTATTAGTGGGCGGTAAACCAATTGGAACCATGCCCACATTCTACTATTATGGGAATGTCTAGCTCTAGTGCTTCTTGCATTTCGGTTTCTACCAAGTAGGATACTTTTGCCAAATCTGTTTTAGCTACTTCAAAAATTAACTCGTCGTGGACCTGGAGAATCATCCGGGCATCTAATTTTTGTGTTTTTAGCTTATGATGGATTTGAATCATAGCCGTTTTTATCATATCGGCTTGTGAACCCTGAATAGGTGTATTGATGGCAGTTCGCTCTGCAAATTCACGCCGTCGGACACTAGGAGAATTAATTTCGGGTAGGGTGCGTCGGCGTCCCATTAAGGTAGTCACATAGCCATTCTTCCGGGCTGTTTCGATGGTACTTTCTATATAAGTCTTAACACCACTATAAATTTCAAAATAGCTTTCGATAAAAGTACGGGCGCGGTGCAGTGGGATACCTAATTGGCGTGCTAAACCAAAGGCTGATTGACCATAGATAACGCCGTAGTTGACGGTTTTTGCTTGGTCTCGCATCTGCGGTGTAATAAATGCTGGCATTAGATTAAATACTAGAGACGCGGTGCGGGCATGAATATCTTCACAGGTGTCGAATGCTTCAATTAAAGCGGCATCACCCGATAAATGGGCAAGTAGACGTAGCTCAATTTGAGAATAGTCGGCGGATAGAATACAATAGGATTCATTAGCGGCAATAAATGCTTTACGGATCTGTCGACCTCGTGGCGCACGGATAGGAATATTTTGCAGATTAGGTTCGGAGCAAGAGAGTCGACCGGTAGCGGTGACCGCTTGGTTGAAGGCGGTATGGACGCGACCTGTATGTGCGTGGATCAGCGTGGGTAAGACGTCGACATAGGTGGTTTTTAGCTTGTTTAACTCGCGGTATTCAAGCAGCAGGCGCGGCAATTCATGTTCTTGGGCTAATTCTTCTAGAACATTGACATCCGTAGAATAACCGGTCTTGGTTTTACGTCGAGGTTTTAGGCCAATCTCAGTAAAAAGGATATGAGCCACTTGCTGAGGAGAATTGAGATTGAATGCTGCTTCGGCAAGGCGATAAGCATTCTCTTGTAAAACCTCTAGGTCGTCTTTCAGCTCTAAGGAAAATTGATTAAGAAATTCGATATCTAAAGCGACGCCGGCTTTTTCCATGGATGCTAGGATCGGTACTAAGGGCAATTCAATTTTGTCGTACAGGCTACGTACTTGGTGTTGTTCTAATTGTGGTTCAAGGTGATCTTGTAGGCACAAGATGGTAGTGGCTAAGGAACCAAAATAAGTAGCTGCTTCTTCAGGGGGGATATTGGCCAGAGCAATGCGTTCCTGGCCTTTGCCCAAAAGATCTTCAAGAGGGGGTAGTTGGTACGCTAGATAATATTGGGCTTGAGCACTTAAGGAATGGGGGCGTTCATCTGGTGCTAATAAGTAATCGGCTAGTAAAGTGTCTATGATAGGGCCCTTAATATTGATGCCGTATGGAGCAAAGAAATGGATCAAAGGCTTAAGGTCATGGACTATCTTGGTCAAAGTTGGATCTTCTAGTATGGGTTTAAGCTGATTCAAAATAGAGTCTAGAGAAAGATTGACACCGGTTGAATGGCCGATAGGTAGATAGATACTCTGGTTAGTTTTTGAACTGAGGGCAATGCTAATAATAGCAGCTTCTAGCGGATTAGTATTAGCGGGTTCTGTTTGGACTGTAATAGCAAAGCATCCGGTCTGACGGACTTGTGTTAACTGGGTAGTTAAGGTGGAAATATCCTGAAGGACGAGATGACTGCTGGCAGGTGGGAGAGGTGATGTGGGATGTATATCTAACTGTTCAAGCAAACGGAGAAACTCTAACTCTTCAAAAAGCTTTGCTAAGCGCTGCGGATCAAATGCATTGCTAGTAGTTTGCGTTAGATCTAGGTTGACAGGACAATCGGTGCGAATTATAACCAATTCTTTGGATAAACGGGCTTGAGCCGCATATTCTTGGAGATTCTGTCGCACCTTATTTTGCTTGATTTCTGCTGTATGGGTTAAGATGTTTTCTAAATTTCCGTACTCTTGGACTAATTTGCTTGCTGTTTTGGGGCCGATACCGGGAACGCCAGGGACATTATCAGCGGTATCACCACTTAGTGCCAGTACATCAGTTACCTGCTCAGGCTTGACGCCAAATTTATCGTGTACTGCAACGGCGTCGATCTGCTTATATGCTTCGCCGCGGCGCGGGCTCAGTAAGGTTAGTTGTGGGTTAACTAGCTGCATAAAATCCTTATCGCTGGTAACGATAACGATTTCTAATCCTTGATGGTGTGCCTGATGGGCTAGAGTACCAATAATATCATCTGCTTCATAGCCATCTTGACGAAAAACAGGCATGCCAAAGGCAGCTGCTAGTTGATCAAGACGTGGCAGTTGGGGGCGCATAGATTCAGGCATTTTGGCGCGTGTAGCCTTATATTCTGCATGGATTTGATGACGAAAATTTGGGGCTTGGGTGTCAAACACTAGGGCCATATGGGCAGGATGATGGGTACGTCGTAATTTCAATAGAGTATTAACAAAGCCGTAGGCCACACTTGTATCCTCACCTTTGGAGTTGATCAGCGGCCGTTGGGCAAAGGCAAAGAAGGCGCGGTAGGCTAGTGCTGAGCCGTCGATTAAAAAGAGTTGGTCGGCCATAGACAATCCTTATAGATGATATTTATTAAATCCAGCGTAGCGTCATAACACGTGATAGAGATAGTTATTTTATCCTTTTAATCTCTGTTTTTGCAGTTCTCAGGGCAAGGAATACAGGCGTTTAAAGGGTGGTTAAGATGGATTTTTAGCTCATAAATCTAATTTTATAAGTGGCGGAAAAGATTTTAGCTATTGGTGGTAACGAGTATAATTAGTTGAAGGGTAAAAGCATGTATTGGATAATGAGGTAATGTAGATTAGAAGCGTTAAAAAGAGTTTTATTTGGATAGGCCTAAACGATGCTCTATTTTTTTATAGGCTAAAAAATATAATTGTTATGAGTTGGTCGATGCTAAAAGGGAAATAATATGACGATGGCTCAGGAGGAAGGTTTGTTTTACCGCGTTCGTTGTCCAGAAGGGCAAATACCAGAGCGTGGGTTTCCGCTGTTAGTATTATTGCATGGTTATGGTAGTAATGAAGAAGATTTAATGGGATTGTCGGCTTATCTCGATGCACGGTTTTTACTTGTTAGTATACGGGCACCTTATGCACTGGATATGGGGGGATTTGCTTGGTTTTCACTCGACTTTACAGCTGAGAAACTAGTGCCGGATTTAGCGCAAGCACACCTGGCTCAGGCACAGCTCATTGAAGTATTGGATGAACTTAAGCGTGAGTACTCAATAGATTTGCAGCGGGTGTATTTACTTGGTTTTAGTCAAGGGGCTAGTATGGCAGTTGGAGCGGGATTGCGTATCCCAGAATTAGTGGCAGGTTTAGTTTCACTAAGTGGTTATTGTCCGGCTGAAATCGTACCGGAAGAAACGCTAGTGCAACACGATGGATTGCCATTACTGATGACGCATGGCCTTCAGGATCCGGTGATTTCTATAACACAAGGTCGAGCTTCACGTGATGTGCTAGCGTGCTTGCCACTAGCATTAGATTACCGGGAATATCCTATGGGGCATGAGATTAATATGGCCTGTTTGCAGGATGTAAGTGCTTGGTTAGTACAGCAGTTGGATAAAAAAAATAAAAAAACGTAATATTGTCTTCTTGCTCTATCTCTATTTAGACAGTACCATGGGAGATAATGATTGATGTCATCCTACTCGTTGTTTAAAAGGAGGTTCTTATGTATGGAATACCTGCCAACGATGGTGATCTTGTCCAACTTTACTTTAATGATATTGCCGATTCACAACCGCTTTCCAGGCAGCGTGAGGTAGAACTGGCGGTCAAGATACAGGAGGGTGATTTAGCGGCACGAGATGAATTAATACAGGCCAATCTGTGGTTTGTAATTAGTATTGCAGCTAAATATCAGAGCCGTGGCATGTCCATGGATGATCTGATTAGTGCTGGGAATTTGGGGTTAATTACGGCCGCTGAACGTTTTGACGGCAATAAAGGCTATAAATTTATTTCCTATGCGGTATGGTGGATTCGGCAGGCTATTTTGCAAATGATTGCGGAGCATTCCCGCACAGTACGGCTGCCACTCAATAAAATATCTTTGCTTAAAGACATTGCCTATGTGACCCAGCAACTGAGTCAGGATCAAGAAAATACACCTTGTATAGAGGATATTGCGGCTAAATTAGATCTATCTCCTCTTGAAGTGACGGACGCTTTAGTCAGTGCTCGCACAGTGGATTCATTGGATCAGGTGTTAGGAGAAAATGAAGAATCGAATTTATTGCAAGTATTAGTTGATACTAAACAAGAAGCTCCAGATGCTCCCCTTGTGCGGGCTTCGGCTTGTAATAAATTAGAACAGGCTTTAAGTAGTTTGGAAGCGCGTGAGATACGAATTATTTGTTTGTATTATGGTTTGGCAGGAAATGAACCAATGACATTGGAGCAGATTGGAAGCATTTTAAACCTGACCCGTGAACGCATACGTCAGATTAAAGAACGGGCCTTAGATAAATTGAGGCATTTGCCGTGGAAGCATGTTTTAGAATCTTTAGTAGAGGATGTTTAAATGATGGGCGGTAAGTATAAGGCTCCTGAACTGTTTTACTAGATAATGGTGAAGACTGACTTGACCTCAAGCCTATTTTATAATTTATTCGTAGTTCGTTTGATGGCCTATATAATGAGGAGTTGAGTTGGTAGTGCGGGGATGTTTTTCAGGTTAAGTACAGTACCTATGGAGAGAATGGATGATACGCTTTAAAGAAGATGCTTTACTAACATTATTAAAAGAAAATGAAGATAAGTTGAATGCTGCAGCATGTCAGAATATAAAAAAGCTTATAGAGAAAGGCGCAGATGGGATTTCGCCTAGTGTGCTAACTAATTTATGTCGTGATTTAAAATGTTTACCTACGGATATTGTTCAATATATATAGTTTAAGCATAAAAAAATGTGTCTATAAGCCGCTCATATTATGAGCGGCTTTTTTTATTGTTAATAAAGGTTTGGGGCTATAGTAGCATAGTAGTATTGGGAGTAGCTTATAAGGTTCTAAGCCATAAGTGCATGGTAATGCTAGGTGCCTGATGAAGATATCTTTGACCGCATGTGCAGTTGTAAAGTGACGGGTTCCACCGGATAAATGATGGGCAGGGGCCGCTGTGTTTTTAGCGCCGCAAGAGATTAGGAGTCATCATTAAGATGGTCATTGGCTTGACGCAGGCGTTTTATGCGGCGAATAAATACAATAATTAGGCCGATTACTGCCACGTAGAGGAGAAATTCGTAAATAGGTTCACGCCAACCAAGAATGACTGGCCACAATGAAAAGATACAGATAATGATAAATATATCTTCAATACGGCGTTGTTTTTTGTCGTTGGAAGAATCATCAGATGGTGGGATAGATGTCATATAATACTCCATAGATCAGAGGGTGCGTCAAACATTTGATTGTCGTGCTAGGGCTTTATATATGGTGTAATTCTTGAGAACTTTTTTTATATATAGCCGAGTTTCTTTGTAGGGAATACGCTCGATAAACACATCAGGGTCATCATAGGGAAAACGTTTTAGCCAAGCATGGGCATTGTGTGGTCCCGCATTATAAGCTGCTAATCCCAACTCATAGCCCAAATGTGGTTGTGGATTTGGACTGAAGGCCCGTAGTCTTTCTCCCAAATAAAAAGAACCAAAACGGATAGATAAGGATGGCTCAAAGAGATCGCGACGTTTAAAATCGTCTTGGCCTAGTTGATTTGCAATAGTACGGCCGGTTTTAGGCATGATTTGCATAAGTCCTAAGGCACCGGCGGGTGAGACCGCCTTATGATTAAAAAAGCTCTCTTGGCGAATAACTGAAAGGACTAGGTGAGGATCGACTGCTGCTTCCACAGCAGCAGTATTAATGAGTTGCCAATAATAATTGGGGTATAACTGATGTAGTTCCTTTTTGGATTCACCGCGATTAGCCAGCTGTACTGCTAAAGTTAATGAACGATCCCAAAATCCCAATGTTTCATAGACTTGGCGAATAGTTCCTAAGGCTTGTAGGTTGCTTTTATTCATTCTTTCGGCGATTAGCAGTTCACCTCGGGCTAGTTGTGGTAGACCCAATTCGTCAAATAGCGTTGCGCGTTGGACAAATGCACTACCTTCTAACGCAAGCAGAGGCAAGGGGTCAGCTATGGTACTTTGCGGCGCGGGACGTCTATGTTTCAATGATGTGCCATAGCCCATGCTAACAGCACGAGTTGCGTAATATGAACGTGGATAGTTGTTAGCGACGCGCGCGTACAGGGTTTGGGCCGTGGTTTCTTGCTTGAGGTGAGTCGCTGTTTTAGCTGCCCAAAATAGACTTTGGTCGATTAGGTGTGGGCTATGGGCACTATTGCTGTGTTGGCGAAAACTTGCCAAGGCTAATTCAAAGTTTTTTTGGCAATAATGCATAAAACCAACGCTCCAACCGGCTTCTTCACCTTGACTGCTAGCTGAGTATTGTGTTGACAAGAGCTTGTATAACCGGTGTGCTTGGTCAAACTGGTTATGGCGTTCGGCGGCTTTGGCGGCTTGCCATAAGGCGTGTGGGGCTAGTTCGTGTTGTGGATATAACTTAACAAAGAGTTCATAAATTTTAATGGATTCGAGATCGCGGTTACGCCGTACCTGGATTCCACCCAAGCGGTACAGAGCGGAGGGTTGTTTATATGTTTTATGGATATAGCTAAAGATCTTTTCGGCTTGGTCATATTGCTTGTCAAGGCTGTAGGTGCGCGCTAATAAAAAGTGGGCGGCCTCAATATTGGGGTGATCAGGATATGTGATAATAAAATCTTTGAGTATTTTGAGTGTTTGGTGTCGCCGGTTATTATGTCTATAAACTAGGGCACTAGCGTAGATTTCATCGGCTGTTTTGAGATGGACTAACTGTTCCAAGGCTTTTACCGACTGGGGTTGGGCTGGGAATCGGTTAATTAAATTAATACGTTTCTGGCGGGCTTTAGTTGTTTGGCCTAGGGCATCGTATGCTTGAGCCATGCGATAAAGTAATGCGGGTTGCCAGGCAGGAGTGCGGTCAAGCGATTCGTGATAAAGGTCGAGGGCAGCGTTATAATCGTCGGCGTCGATATATAATTTAGGCAGGTGAATATAGATTGAATCGAGCAGACTGGGATGGTCGGTAGTTTGTAAAAGACGATGATAGGCAGAAATTGCTGCTGCCCCTTCTCCCATTTCTGCTAGTGTACGTGCCATCCAGAAACGACGGTGTTCTTCTATTTCAGGATGGGCTGTTTCAATCGTTTGGAGGCGGGTGTAGGCGGAGTCAGGTTTGGCCAGGGCGCGTTCGCAGAATGCTAGTTGGAAAGTACGTTTTTGTTTTTGCCATTTATCTGCTTGTGGGGTCTGATCTGTTTGCAGTAAGGTGTATGCGACGGCGTACTGACCCTGGCCGATAAGGGTAGCGATATGATCCACAGATACTGGAATAGATGATGTATGAGAAGGGGAGTAATGAAAGGTTTTTATGGAAAATAGTAGGAGGATTAAAATGCTTAATCCAAGTCCCCCTAAAACGATTTTTGCATTATTAGACATGATTGGTGCCTAGTCTCCTCTATTACTTTATCTAAACTAAGATAAGCAGGAAGAGCTAGCAGACAATATGCAAATTTATTAAAAATATTATGAGAAGTAAAAATGGTCTTTGGATAGTGGTATTATTGAGAGTTAATAGCAGGAGTATTTGTTTTATGTGGAGACGGCGCCAGCGTTGAAGTCGTATTAGGTCGATGAACCATTGTTTCTAGTTCGTGGAGATGTTGACGAATATTTGACAGGCAGTCGCGTATTTGTTCGTCTAAACGGTCCAAGCGATTATTGAAATGTCGTGAAGAAGGTATACTTTTCATGATGCTTAATTTTAGTAATCTGTATTTTAAAGGGTTCAAAGAGATAGTTCGGGCATTTGAATGCAAAAGTTGTACCGGCTTATATGGAGTTGGAAATAATATTATAAATATTTAATTATATTTAATTTAAAATTGTAATAAGGCTGAAAAATATAGCGCGATAATACTAGGTGGGAATTTATTTCTGGGGGAAAAATTAGATGCGGCAAATTTTACCTTATCTAACTTGTTGTTGAAATGGGAAGGTTTAAGCTGGAGCTGCTAGAAATGGATCGCAGAGATTGTTTCTGAGCTATGTTTTTAGGGCTTTTATTTACGTTTTGGAGAAAATAGATGCGGGCTAGTGCCGGAATAGACTTCGCCGGCTTCCATGACGGTTTCGGACAGGGTTGGATGGGGATGGATGCTGAGTTGGATATCGGAGACTAAGGCAGCCATTTCTATGGCTAAGACACCTTCAGCAATCAGTTCTCCAGCACCACTGCCACTAAGGCCAACGCCTAGTATGCGTTCAGTATCAGGGTCTATTAGCAGCTTAGTCAAGCCATCGTTGCGATCTAAGGTTGTGGCCCGGCCCGAGGCCGCCCAGGGAAAACGGGCCACTTTAATCTGACGACCTTCTGCAAGCGCTTGAGTTTCGGTCAGTCCACACCAGGCAATTTCTGGATCGGTAAAAACCACAGCCGGAATTGCATTGGGCTCAAATGCGACTTTATGGCCAGCAATAGCTTCAACTGCTATTGTACCTTCGTGTGAGGCTTTATGGGCTAGCATCAAACCGCCAGCAATATCACCGATGGCCCAGATCGATGGCTCGTTAGTACGGCATTGGGAATCGATTTCTACAAAACCACGATCATCTAATTGAACCCCGGTATGTTCAAGGCCTAGAGCTTCATTATTGGGACGCCGTCCAACTGCTACTAAAAGTTTATCAAAAGTCTGAGAAAAATCCTTACTTTCGTCGGTAGAGAAATCTACTTCAATGCCACCATCCACCGCACGAATCTGGGTTACTTTAGTATTGAGCATAATACTAGCAAATTTTTTATCTAAGCGATCGGCTAGAGGTTTTACTAGATCGCGGTCAGCACCGGGCAATAAGCCGTCAGTCATCTCAACGACGGATACCTCACTACCCAGAGCATCATATACAGTACCTAGTTCAAGACCGATATAGCCGCCCCCAACTACCAGTAATTTAGCAGGAATATCATTCAATTCCAAGGCACTGGTTGAATCCATAACACGATCACTGCCAATAGCAAAGGTAGGAATGGAAATCGGTCGAGATCCGGTGGCTATAATCGCATTTTCAAAGTATAAATCTTGGTTACTACCATCAACTTTTTCAATTTTCAGGGTATGTGCATCAACAAAACTGGCCCGTCCCTGGATATAGTTGAGCTTGCGCGCTTTGGACAATTGTCCTAGGCCACCGGTCATCTTGCCGACGACTTGGGCTTTCCAGTTTGCTAGTTTCTCCAGATCTATCTTTGGTTCGGAGAATTCAATACCCCAATGAGCGGCTTCTCGTGTTTCATTGAGTAGTTTAGCAATGTGTAGCAACGCTTTAGAAGGGATGCAGCCACGGTACAGACAGACGCCACCAGGATTGACGTCAAGGTCGATGAGCGTAACAGCCATGCCTAAATCGGCAGCTTTAAAGGCAGCTACATAGCCGCCAGGACCACCGCCAATGACGGCTAGTTGAGTTTTTTCCATTTTTAGCAGTTTAGCCTTCTAACGTCAGAATGAACGGGTTTTCTAGGGCCTCACAGACCCAACGCAAAAAACGCGCTCCATCCGCGCCATCAATCTGACGATGGTCGTATGATAGAGCTAGAGGCATCATTTGTCGAGGGTGCCATTGGTCGTTGATATGCACGGCTTCGGTCTGGGTCCGGGCGATGCCTAGGATGGCAACTTCAGGTGGGTTCACGATCGGTGTAAAGCCGGTGCCGCCCATGACGCCGACGTTGCTAATGGTCATACTACCGCCTTGCATATCTTCTGGAGTGATTTTACGATTGCGCGCTTTTTGAGCGATTTCGGTTAGTTCTACAGAAAGTTCAATCAGGTTTTTCTGGTCAGCATTTCGTACCACAGGTACTAAGAGGCCACGGTCAGTATCTACCGCAATACCAATATTGCAGTATTTCTTGTAGATAACTTGATTTTGGGCCATGTCGATGCTAGTATTGAATTGTGGGAAGACCTTTAAGGCGGTGGCCAGTACTTTGATAATAATAGCTGTAGGCGTTAGTTTGCCTCCAACTGCTTCGGCTCGTGGTCCGTACTGTTTACGCAGTTTTTCAAGATCTGTAGTATCGGCTTTATCAAATTGGGTGACGTGGGGGATGGTGGTCGAAGCATAGGTCAGACGTTCGGCGGTGATGCGTCGGACATTGCTCATAGGCTGGGTTTCTACTGTGCCCCACTGACTAAAATCAGGTAATGGTGGTGGGGCGATTTGAAGGCCACCACTTATAGGTGCTGATTTTTCGGTATTTAGTTTGCGAGCGTACGCTTTCACATCATCCTTGGATATTCGACCGCCAGGACCGTTACCCGGAACCTGAGCAATGTCTATACCGATCTCGCGTGCTAAGCGCCGGACCGAAGGCGCAGCCGGTACCAATGCACTAGAGATTGGTTTAGCAGGAGCAGGAGTATTGGATGGCTCAGGCGTGTCTACTGCAGTAGAGGTTGTTATCGGTGTAGTACTACTTATCACGGGGGCATCCGCTGTTACTGATACGCTAGCAGGACTTGTTGATTCAATGGTGATCAGGAGCTGATCAATTTGCACATGGTCACCGGCATTGATATGAATTTCCTTAATAATACCTGCTGTTGGCGAAGGTACCGGTACTACTGCTTTATCTGTTTCTAACTCTACTAATGGCTGGTCTTCCTCAATGTTATCACCAACGGCAACCAAGACCTCAACAACATCACCACCGGTGATATTTTCGCCTAAATCTGGTAATTTATAGGCTATAGTCTGGGAGGTTTCTACGGCAGGTACTGTAGGAGTTGGGGCGGTGGGTGATTCAGCCGTAATGGCTGTTGGCTCAGCTGTTGGTACGGCCGGTTCAGGATCTGCTGCCGGCGTTGGTGCTGACGCCGTACTAGTCAGGGTGAGCAATAGCTGGCCTACAGCAGCTTGGGATCCGGCTGTGACATGGATTGTTGCGATGGTACCACTTATGGAAGAAGGAACCTCGATAACGGCTTTATCGGTTTCTAATTCAATAATAGGTTGGTCTTCTTCGATGGTATCGCCGACAGCAACTAATACGGCAACGACTTCACCACTTTCAATGTTTTCACCTAAATCCGGGAGCTTAAATTCGAGCGCCATGTATAGTTCCTTATATACGCCAGATAGACGCTAGCGGGTTAATATAAATTGGTTTATACCAATCTAGGATTGGTCTTTTCTGCATCGATTTCCAAGTCTTGCATTGCGTCTTTTACTACCTGAATGTCGATTTGTCCTTCGGCTGCTAAAGCATTTAGAGTCGCGAGGGTGATGTGTCGAGCATCGACCTCAAAAAAATCACGCAGGGCTTCACGGCTATCACTGCGACCAAAACCATCGGTGCCCAATGAGATGGGCATTTTGGGAAACCAGCGAGCAATAGATTCAGGTAATGCTTTAACATAATCGGAAGCGATAACGAAAACCCCTTTTTCGTCTTTAAGAGAGGTCTCAATATAGGATTGACGGGGCTCTTCTCCCGGATGTAGCCGATTCCAACGATCGGTGTCCAAGCCATCATTATGCAGTTCTTTGAAGCTGGTGATACTCCAAACGTCAGCAGCTACCTTGTATTTTTCTGCTAAAATTTTCTGGGCTTCCAACGTTTTATTAAGAATGGCACCCATACCAAAAAGTTGAGCTTTGAGTTTTGCTCGCTTTTGGGTCGAGGCTTTGAGTTTATATAGGCCTTTGAGTATACCCGCTTCAACACCTGCCGGCATGGTTACCATTGGATATGGATCGTTTTCTACCGTAAGATAGTAGAAGATATCTTCTTGTTCCACATACATACGGCGGATTCCATCGCGCACAATTACCGCAATTTCAAAAGCAAAGGCTGGGTCATAGGCCATTAGATTAGGGACGGGATAGGCCAATAGGTGGCTATTGCCGTCCTCGTGTTGTAAGCCTTCGCCATTGAGGGTAGTACGACCTGCAGTGCCACCAATTAAAAAGCCTTTGGCGCGTATATCCCCAGCTAACCAGACGGAGTCGCCAACGCGTTGCAGACCAAACATTGAATAGTAAATAAAGAAGGGGATAGTATTTATGCCGTGGGTAGAATAAGCTGTACCAGCAGCAATAAACGAGGCAATTGACCCGGTTTCAGTGATACCTTCTTCAAGAATCTGCCCATTGGTTGCTTCTTTATAATAAGAAAGCATCTCACGGTCTACTGGTTCGTAGAGCTGGCCTACATGGGAATAAATACCAAATTGGCGAAATAGTGAATCCATACCAAAAGTTCGGGCTTCATCGGGAATGATTGGTACGATTAGTTTGCCGATTTCTTTATCTTGCAACAGTTTAGTTAAAATGCGTACAAAAGCCATAGTGGTGGAGATGAGACGCTCTCCCGAACCTTCTTTGAATTCTTCAAAAAGTTCGGTGGGGACAGCTGCCAGTGGTTCGGTTTGGTTATTACGTGATGGCGTATACCCTCCCAATGATTGGCGTCGTTCGTGCAAGTACTTCATTTCAATACTGTCTTGGGGGGGACGGTAGAAAGGCGCCTTGGTTACTTCCTCGTCAGAGATGGGAATACCAAAACGGCTACGGAAGGCGCTTAATTCCTCTTCATTAAGTTTTTTCTGTTGGTGGGTTATGTTTTTGCCTTCACCCGCTTCGCCCATACCATAGCCTTTAATTGTTTTGGCTAGGATAACAGTGGGTGCTCCTTGATGTTCAATGGCGGCTTTATAGGCGGCATAGATTTTTTCTGGATCGTGGCCGCCGCGTCGCATTTTTTGCAATTGTTCATCTGATAGGTGTTCTACCATTTTAAGCAAATTTGGATCTGTGCCGAAGAAATCTTGGCGGATAAAGGCGCCATCAGAAACCGTATATTTCTGATATTGACCGTCTACTACCTCGTTCATACGCTTGGCTAGTAAGCCTTCAGTATCTTTTTCTAATAGTGGATCCCAGTCATCTCCCCAAACTACTTTAATGACGTTCCAGCCGGCGCCGCGGAACAGGCCGTCAAATTCCTGAATGATCTTGCTGTTGCCACGTACCGGGCCATCCAATCGTTGTAGATTACAATTGACTACAAAGATTAGGTTATCCAATTTTTCACGACCCGCTGTGGCAATGGCAGCAGGGCATTCAGGTTCGTCCATTTCACCATCACCCAAAAAAGCCCAAACACGAGAAGTGGACAAATCTTTGATGCCGCGATCGGTTAGGTAGCGATTAAAGCGTGCTTGATATACGGAATTGATCGGCCCCAGACCCATGGATACCGTTGGAAATTGCCAGAAATCAGGCATAAGCCAGGGGTGTGGATAGGAAGATAAACCGCCACCATCAGCTAATTCACGGCGAAAATTTTTCAGATCATCTTCGTTGAGTCGACCTTCGACAAAAGCCCGGGCGTACATGCCGGGAGCGGCGTGACCTTGATAAAAAATTTGGTCACCGGTATGATGTTCATTCGCACATTGAAAGAAATGGTTCCAGCCCACATCGTACAGTGTAGCGGAAGAAGCAAATGTGGAAATATGGCCGCCAATACCGTCTTCGTCGCGGTTTGCCCGGGTTACCATTGCCATAGCATTCCAACGCACTAGGCTTTTAATACGGCGTTCAATTTCGCGATTGCCAGGAAAGGCTGGTTGTTGGTGACGTGGTATAGTATTGAAATAAGGTGTGGTTACCGTGAACGGTGGATCGATGCCGGCTTGTTCCGCACGGATTTGCAGGTGGCGCATAAGTGTTTGTACTTGGTCGGGGGTACGGCGATCCAATACATAGTCTAGTGATTCCAGCCATTCCTTTAATTCTACATCTAATTCTTCTGTAGTTGGAACTTGGATTTTGTTATCCACTATTGGGCTCGTTTCCTTAGGTAAAACGATGAAAGTCTGATATTACGGTCAATGGTTATGGAAAGACCGATAGAGGCTGTTGTTAAGACCGTTACTAAAAGCGAAAATACAGACAGTTAAAAATAATACAAGCTCCGTTTAAGGGCAAAGAGCATAATTAGCTTAGCCTATGGAAAATATGATTATTTAACCCAGGTCTTGTCGTATGGCATATATCCATACATTTATAGACACTAGTTGAGTATAATTTCTTCTGAGGTGAGACTGGTTAATTAAAGTATATTATAGCTAATATAAGCATAGTATGATATTAGCTAAGAGACTTGATAGAGAGTTGAAAGGGTGGAATTTTCGGGGTTTAGATAAAGTTAAAAGAAAAAGTTGATTCACTATATAGATAAGGCCGGCTATGTTTCGACAGCGAATTGTCTGGATTTGTTTTACGGTTTCCCTGATACTGCATTTGATTGGAACGTATGTTGTATTTGTTAATTGGCAGGAACAGGATGAACTTGATATAGAAGCGTTTAAAGCACGTTTGATCCTACAACAACGCTTTGTTCCCCAACAATTTTCAGTAGGTAAGCCCCAACAATTACCAGAACGACAGATGGAGTATATCCAATTTGATGCTCAACCCCAGGAAATTGCTGCAGAGCGTTTAACGCCGTTATTGCCGATTCCACTGACCCTTGAAGTACCTAAAAGTTCGTCAGAATTAACTCCCTACCAAGCCGGAGCTAAGTCCGATACTGTGGAACTGACGCGGACTGAGTTGGTCCGGCCAGTTGCAATGTCGATCATTGGTAGTTTGGGAGGTGAAGCATCAATGGATTTGCTGCGTATTAAAGATATGGCTCGTGCCAATAAAGATCATGCCCTAATTGTGCCCGATTTGGCGAGTAAGCGTGATACCAAGGGCTACGTGAATTTTACCCGCTTGCGAATTTATGGAGCGGGATCGGATACGGCTGGGCTATTAGATGATCTAGCACGTTATATGCGCGATTATTCCTATATACAAACCCGAGTGCGTGATGAGCGTTATGAGTATTTTTTATCCGAGCATTTGCTAAAAGATCCAATCCATTTTCTTTTTGAGGGGGGAGGATTAATTGCTTATGATAATGCTAAGAAGACGAATTTCAGTATAAAAGAATATGATTTGTTGGAACGGTACTTATTGGAAGCCGGTGGTTTTCTTTTTATTGAGGGGAGCTATCGTTATCTGCGTGAGATGAAAACGCATATGCAGAATATTTTAGGCGATCGAGCCCGTATGGTGCAAGTTGGTCCGTCGCATAAGTTATATCACTCTTTTTATGATTTTGATAGTGGATTTCCTGGAGAAAATAAACAACAAGATACCGGTGATTTACCTGGTCCGGCTTGGTATTATCCCATTGCTAATCATTTTGAGGCTGTAGATGCTCCAGAAGCATATAGTGATTCGGAATCCGAGCAGGTAGAACGTCTGCCGCCGTTGGGAATTTGGGGGGTTGAGGTAGAAGGTGAATTGGTTGCCGTATTTAGTGATTTGAATCTGCATCAGCAGTGGCGTTCAGCCCTTGATGCAGCAGCTGATGAGCAGTATTCGCCGCTATTGAATCTGATGGCTGGTACCAATATTGTGGTCTACGCCTTGACGCGCTTGGGGGGGTTGACGCCTAAGATAGAAAAGCACATATGGGAAAAGCGTCGACCGAAAGTAGCCGTTGCGGGTTTGGAACCACAATTCGAGACCGACGCTATAGACGCTTTAGCCGATGAAGAGTTATTTGAAGTGCTGGATGCTTCATTGGCTCTGATTCAATCCCCTTTTGGGTCAATTATTGAAAAGAGTGGAATTAAGGTCCGTTTGGACGGACGCTATTCGCTAGATCTGTTTAAGCGTGGCCTCAATGGTCTGGTGATTCACAATGTGCCAACTGGGGCGCATTGGATTGAGTTAAGTTATGGAGGAAAGAGTAAGCAATTGGAGATTGATTTAGAAGGTGGTAAGGTGTTGACTATTACTTTTGGGCTCAACCGCTTAGCCTTTTTAACACAGTTGCGTATGAAGCAGCTAGAAGATCTAGTGGGGTTTTCAGTTTGGCAGCAAAGTTTTGCTGATTTGGTGCTTGAGGAAATTTTTTTGGGGGATGATCAAGATTATTTAAAATAAGGTGGCCGATTTCAAAGTGGATAATAGTGTTTATCTTGAAATAGTTAGGTTGTGGTGCTTGTCGCACCAATTCTTTTTTAATGACTTTTTCAGAATGCATGACTTATGGTGATATGGATTTGGGATGTGTCGATTCTACGCTAAGAATTGCCGTCTGATTGTGTTATTTTATTTCTGTCTAGTGGTCTTTTCACCCGCTACTAGTCAAGATGAAGATCATACTGCTATTGATACTTTGATGATTATTGTGCGCCCGGGGGATTCGTTATTACGTATTGCTAAGCGCATGCTGTCTTTGACACCGTACTATACTGCTGAGGAATTTATTGAAGAGGTACGGCGGAGCAATGGATTGGACCATGATATGTTGCATCCCGGGGAAAAATTACATATTCCCATACAGCAAAAAAAATTATTAAACGAGACTGTGCCCAAACCTTCTACTTTTACGGCGCGGGGTATCTATCTAAATGCTAAGGTGGCGGCGCGTGCTGATTTTAGGGTATTGGTTGATAGTTTGGTGAATGTTGGTGGTAATACAGTTGTATTTGACTTGAAAGACCGACGTGGTAATCTAAGCTATCGCTCTACTGTAGACTTAGCGGAGAGAATCAATGCAACCCGTATAGCACCCATTACTCGTCCTGAAATTTTTATCCGTATGCTACATGAGCGTGAGGTACATATTATAGGGCGCTTAACCTGTTTTTATGATAGTCGATTAGCGCAAGCCAGGCCAGATTGGACGCCGCATTCACGTCAGAGTGGTGAGCCTTGGTACGAAAACGATCAGCCTGCTTGGGTTGATCCATCGCGCTCTGAGGTGCAAGATTATCTGTTGGAATTAGTAACTGAGGCAGTGGCTATGGGGGTTGATGAGATTCAACTAGATTACGTACGTTTTCCGACCGAAGGAAACTTGGGAGATGCGCGTTATCATTTGGTTTCGGATGAGTACCCTAAGCATCGAGTAATTACAGGTTTTGTCCAGCGTGTTAGGGAACAACTGGCATTTACTGGTGTGCTGTTATCGGCCGATATTTTTGGTGTGGCAGTTTGGGGACGCGCTGTAGATGAAGCGGTTACGGGCCAGCGTTTAGTTGATTTAGTAAACCATCTGGATATTGTTAGCCCTATGTTATATCCATCGCATTTTTACGGGAGCTTTGCGCAAATTGCTAATCCTGTAGCGTATCCGTATTACCTAGTGTATTTGGGATGCCGCCAGATGCAGCCGTTGATGAAAGATGATAAGATAGTTGTGCGTCCCTGGCTACAAGCCTTTAATTACCGCGTTAAGGATTTTACAGCAGACTATATTCGTGAACAGATGCATGGGGCTGTTGATGGTGGGGCAACAGGATGGCTGTTATGGAATTCCAGCGGTTACTACACCAAGGGATTGCAAGCGACTGATGATTTTATGAATAATGTGGCTTGGAGCGATTCCACCCGCTTGCACCAAGTTCCCACTGGTAAGTATCTTCCCAAATAAATTAAGAATCTATTCTGTGTGTGGCCGGGATTTATCGCTAAAAGTCTATGAGGAGAATTTTAGCGATAACGTTGCATCTCTCCACTTTTTAAGCGGCCCCAATAATCCTGTAAGCGTGCCTTTATTTGCGGGCTAAGAATTATACCGCCAATGATATTGGGAAAGGCCATGCTCAGAATCATCATATCAGAAAAGGCGATGACGTTACTTAATTGGGTGACTGCTCCAACAAAAACGAAGCTAACAAAGAGCAAGCGATAAATGAATAGCGAACGTTGGCCAAATAGATACTCCCAGGAACGCTCGCCATAATAGGACCAGGAGATCATGGTTGTATAGGCAAAAAGGCAAATAACGATCGATAGGATGATTCCAGCGCCGGGGATAACCGAAGCAAAGGCCGCTGTTGTCATAGAGGCTCCTTTACCGATGAGCTCTGGATCGTTATAGACCCCCGTTAAGAGACAGACAAGGGCTGTCATGGTACAGATAACGATGGTATCAATAAAAGGTCCAATCATGGCCACTAGACCTTCACGTCCGGCTTCTTCAGTACGGGCGGCGGCGTGAGCAATAGCTGCAGAACCAATGCCTGCTTCGTTAGAAAAAGCGGCTCGGGTAATACCAATAACCATGATACCTAAAAAGCCGCCGTACAGTGCATCGCCTGTGAATGCCTGGTTGAAGACTAGGGCGAACATGCTGGGTACACGATCGATATTGACTAGGATGATAAAGAGTGCACTGAGAACGTACAGGATGCACATGCTTGGTACTAGCCGAGATGTGACATTGGCGATACGCTTGATTCCGCCAATGATAACAATAGCTACTAGCAAGCCCAGTACAAGGCCTATTAACCAATTGTAGGTTTTGAAGAATGGATGAAGAGTACCGAGTGCTTCAAGAGTTTGGTTGGCCTGAAACATATTACCTCCCCCAAAGGAACCACCGATACAAAGGATGGCGAATGCTATTGCCAAGATACGGCCCAATACCCGCATCCCTTTTAGTTCCAACCCCTTTTCCAGATAATACATTGGACCACCGGTAACTCGACCGTTGGGTTGAATATCTCGGTACATAATTGCTAGAGTGCAGGATGCTAGTTTAGACGACATACCGAAGAGTGCGGTAAGTATCATCCAGAACAGAGCGCCAGGACCACCCTTGCCCATGGCGACCGCAACACCTGCAATATTTCCTAGGCCGATGGTGGCTGATAGAGCACTAGTAAGTGCTTTGAAATGGGAAATTTCGCCAGGGTCGTCGGGATCATCATAATGCCCTAGGAGAATATGGATTGCGTGCTTGAAGGCGCGCACCGGCATCCACCCCAGATAAAAGCTATAATAGATACCGCCGCATAGTAGAACTGCCACGATCAATGGTACACCCGTACCAAAGCCTCCTAATAAGAATAATTCCAAGTAGTGTACAATATCACCTAATAGAATATCCAACGTGGCTAACGATCCTTGGGAGGTGTCATTAGATGTTGTACTGGTTGCTTGGGCAAAAATTGGAAAGCTATTTACAATGGTTAAGATTAAGGCGTAGATCAGGTACGAAAAACGAGACATTAACGTTGCCTCCTTAAAAAATATGCGGGTAATTTAGCGATTTTATGGGTATGATATTTGAATCGCTATTTTAAAATTTGATTTTGGCTGTTAGCTTTAAATAGGAGTTGCTTATAGTTGATGCACCTTGCAGATACTTAAACAGGATTGAATTTTATTAATAATAAGGTATTCACTATATGAAAGACAGGCTGTGGTTAGTGGTGCAATAGCTTTATTATAAGTCAGTAATCTATGCTTGGGATTGAGGATGGGCAAGCGTTAAGGAGTTGATTATTACATTTAGCAGCAATACCCTGAATACCCCGGTTAAGATATATCTTAATCAGTGATTTATATGGAGATGAAGTTTAAGATGTTTGAGATTATCTATGTGTTATGGCTAGAATGGCATTGATCTAATGGTCGACAAATACAATTTTATTGATGAGCAATTAGCTCAACGGCGCCAGTTAAAGCGTTATCGTCATTTACGGTCGATGGATGGAGGAGGAGAGGTTTTGGTGGGTGGACGTCGGCTAGTTAATTTTTCTTCTAATGATTATCTTGGGTTGGCACGACATCCTCAACTGCAGCGGCGTGCAGTTGAATATATCCAAACCTATGGCGTAGGTGCAACGGCAGCACGCCTGGTTTGTGGTGAGTATCCAGGCTATGCTCTAGTAGAGGCTAAATTGGCCTGTCTAAAAGGGCGTGATAAAGCATTGCTTTTCAGTAGTGGCTTTCAAGCTAATATTTCGTTGTTGCCATTATTTGCTGACCGGCATTCACTAGTGCTGTGTGATCGCTTATGTCATAATAGCTTAATCCAGGGAGCACGATTATCCGGTGGGAAAGTGCAGCGTTATAGACATGGAGATTTGTTGCATTTGCGGCAATTACTTGAAGCGTCTGTAGCGTACACGCGCCGCGTAATTGTGAGTGAAGCTGTATTTAGTATGAATGGGGATTGCAGCGATATTGCGGCATTGGTGGCATTAGCGGTTGAATTTGATGCATTTCTAATAATTGACGAAGCGCATGCGATGGGTGTTTTAGGGCCACAAGGCTCGGGTCTATGTCATGGACACGATGTTGATTTGGTGATTGGTACACTAGGTAAAGCCGTTGGTGTTTTTGGTGCCTATATTGCCTGTGCTGAACGATTGTCGGACTATGTGATTAATTGCTGTCCCGGTTTTATTTATACAACAGCATTGCCGCCGGCCGTATTAGGAGCGGTAGATGCGGCATTGGAATTGATCCCAGTAATGAATGTAGAACGAGAAGAATTGGCACGTAAAGCGGAACACGTACGTTGTGCGTTACAAGCAATAGGGTGGGATACATTAAATTCTACTACGCAGATTATACCGGTGAAAATTGGAGCAGAAGCGCAAGCGCTAGAATTGGCTGCGTGGTTAGAAGCTCAGGGAATATTAGGGATTGCTATTCGACCACCGACAGTACCTGTAGGTCAGTCGTGTATTCGCTTGGCGCTAAGTGTACAGCATACTTGGGATCAGCTAGAGGCGTTAATTGCAGCGTTTAAGGAGCGCTGGGTAGATTATGGTTGATATGTATATTCAACATGGATGGGGGTGGGATGCTGCTGGGTGGACTGGGTGGAATCAGCGCATGGCATTTATCAATAGATGGAGGATTGCGGATCGAGGCTATTTTGGTACACCAATAACAGCAGACCTTACTAAAACGGATATGCTTGTGGTTCATTCGTTGGGATTACATCTCGTTCCGGTTGATTTTTTTCTAGCAGCTAAATGGATTGTGATTTTCAGTAGCTTCCTACATTTTCATCCTGTCGAGGCCATCGCGGCGCGCCGCTCAAGGCGTTTGGTCCAACGTATGCTGCGCCGTTTGGAGGATGATCCGCTTGCTTTACTAGATGAGTTTTATCTAAGTGCTTATCGACCTCAGGCTTGTTGCCGTAGAGTGCCTGCGCAGCCGGTGCAGGCTTTGTTATTAGAGGATTTAGTGTTGTTGAATGAACATGTGTTTGATCCCACGATATTACATGGTGCGGCACAGGTGCTGATTGTGCATGGTGGTCAAGATCACATTGTGCCGCTAACACAAGGTTATGCTTTGCATCACCAGGTGCCAGGGAGTGTATTTCATGTTATTGAGGAGGGAGGTCATGCATTGCCTTTTACTCATGCTAATGTTTGCCGTGCCTTAGTAGAGAAGATGGTTCAGGACAGCAATAATGATATGTAATACAGTAGATAAAGGACGATTGATTGAGAGTTTTAAGCGCTATGCTTGTAGCTATGATCGCTTTGCTGTGCACCAAAGTATTGGGGTAGATTTATTAGTACGTGAGGTGGATCAATGCTTGGAGACATTGGTACCAGGACCGGCGTTAGAAATTGGATGTGGTACAGGCTTACTCAGTGGAGCGTTGGTCCAACGTTTGAAATCACGCCAGCTTCTATTGAGCGATCTGACACCACAGATGCTAGATATTTGTCGGATGAATTTAGCGCCATTAGCTGGCCCACAGGTACGTTGGCAGGTATTGGATGGCGAAGTATTGGAAGCACAGAATAAATATGCTTTGATTGTTTCGGCATTTGTATTGCATTGGTTTCAGAATCCAGTGCAGGGATTAGAGCGTTTAATTGCTGCGTTGCGACCAGGTGGCTGGCTTTTGTGTGTTTATCAGGGAAGTGGATCTTATCCTGAATGGCGTCAATGCTGCGAACGCAGCGGTATTCCATGGACTGCAAATACCTTGCCAAAGCTGGATAAGATGCAAGAGCTCTTAACACATTTAAAGCCTTTTGTAAAAGGACAGTGTTGGAATTATACGGCATGTTGTTCATATGCTTCAGCGCGTGATTTTTTTAGGCATATGAAATGTACTGGAACCGCTGTAGCACCTAAAAAATCAGTGCTTGGGATGGCTCGCTTACGTCAACTTATTACGGCATGGGATGCTAGCTCAGAACCAATACAGGTAACCCATCATCTACATTTTATCAAGGTTCAACGCTTGGGGTAGACTATGGTGAATTTTTTATTTCCACAGAAATTTTTCATTACGGGTACTGATACAGAAGTTGGTAAAACGGTGGTTGCTGCCATGCTGACTTTGGGGCTGAATGGGGTCTATTGGAAGCCCGTACAAAGTGGTATTGAAGTGGGTGGGGATCGGGCTTGGATTGAGCAGGTAACGTGTTTGGGAAAGGAACATTTTCGCCCAGAATCTTATGCTTTACGACAGCCGTTATCGCCGCATGCAGCGGCTAGGTTGGACGGTATTCAATTGAAACTAGAAGATATTTTCTTACCATCCGTGGCGGCTAATACCCATCTGATAGTAGAGGGCGCTGGTGGTATATTAGTTCCATTAAATGAACACCATACTATGTTGGATTTAATGGTCCAATTAGATTTGCCGGTGCTGATTGTAGCACGTAGTACATTAGGAACGATTAACCATACTCTATTGTCATTAGAGGCTTTACGTCAACGTCAGTTAAATATTCTTGGGGTCGTGTTAAATGGACCACTTAATGCGGGTAATCGTGAGGCTATTGAGCAGTTTGGCCGGACCCAAGTTGTGGCAGAATTAGAACCTTTGGAAACTTTGACATCGTTAAGTCTGATAGAGACCTATACCAAGCTATTTTAGGATGGAATAAGAATATTTTATGGAGCATAGTACTGGATCAATAAAAATGGATTCTGCCGTATGGATGCCATTTACGCCAATGAAGAGTAGTCCCGAACCCTTAGCGGTACGGTCTGCTCAGGGGATTATGCTGGAATTGGAGGATGGTCGTCAGATAATGGATTGTATCTCGAGTTGGTGGGTTACTTTGCATGGTCATGCTCGAGCTGAAATTGCTGCGGCTATTAGTCAGCAGTCCACCACTTTAGAACAGGTAATTGCGGCGGGGTTTACGCATGGTCCTGCTGAGGCACTTGCCCATGCCTTGGTTGAACGTTTACCAGCACAACTAAGTCGGGTGTTTTATTCAGATAATGGATCTACGGCGGTAGAAGTTGCATTGAAAATTGCTTTCCAATATTGGCAGAATTTGGGGGTGTTTGAACGGACGCGTTTTTTGGCTTTTGATGGTGCTTATCATGGGGATACCCTGGGTGCAATGGCAACTAGTGCACGTTCGCCGTTTACTCAAGCGTTTGAAGCACTTCTTTTTGATGTGGATCGTGTCCCATTTCCGGCAACGTATTTGGGGGATAATAGGGTAGAGGAAAAAGAGCTGCAGGCTTTGCGCGTCTTGGAATCCTTATTAGCTGCCAATAAGGTCGGTTATGCGGCGATGATTGTAGAGCCATTGATTCAGGGAGCCGGTGGTATGCGCATGTGTCGGCCGGTTTTTTTAACGCAGTTGGAAACTCTGCTCCGGCGCTATAATTGTTTATTAATATATGATGAAGTAATGACCGGTTTTGGCCGTACGGGAGAGTTATTTGCTTGCAATAAAGTGGCTGCTAATCCGGATATCGTGTGCTTGGCAAAAGGTTTAACAGGAGGTTTTTTACCATTAGCTGCTACCGTCTGCAGTGATATGGTTTTTTCTGCTTTCTACAGTGACGATACGGCTAAGACATTATACCATGGCCATTCCTATACGGCTAATCCGTTAGGATGTGCTGCGGCACTGGCTTCGTTAGTTTTACTAGATATAGAGGCCGAACGCTGGCAGCGCTTAGAAGGATGGCATCGGGAGGAACTGGCGTTATTAGCGGATGTTGATCGCCTAGAGCACTCCCGTGTATGTGGAACGATTGCGGCGGTAGATGTGAAAGTCGATGAAGAAGCAGGGTATTTACACGCTATGGGACAGCATTTACGTCAACGTTTCTTAGCACAGGGATTCTTATTACGGCCTTTGGGTAATGTTCTTTACCTGTTGCCACCGTATTGTATTGAACGCGAGCAGTTGAAGGCGGCATATGCCTGTATACGGCAGGAAATTGAGCGTCTTTAAGCGTATCTTGTTTAACGATTAATTTGTTCTCATGGCTTACGCTCCCAAGACCGCATAAGAGTCACGTGAACGTAAGCTCCAGATGGGGCTTCAGCCGGATCAGCACAAATAATCAATTTAAGCTGAAATGTACTATCCTAAAAACCGTTTGTTAACTGCTGCTATGAGCGGTTATGTACTTGTCCCATCTAGCCCATACCATTACACCGATACCAATGTTCTTTCATCGGCAAGACCTGGGGTTGAAGCACTAATTGGAAAAAACTATTTGCTCGTTGCATAGCGATCACTTGGTGTGGTGAGCAAGATCTATTATTGTTTATGATCACCATTGGTTAAAAGGTGTAGTGCGGCATAACTGAATAATGTATTTGCTAAGGTTTTTCTTGATCTACTGGTTTTGTAGAGAAATGTATATAAGGAAATACTTCAGGAATATGAGAATCCCAGGCCCCATGTGGGCTCCAGGCCCAACCGCCTGGATCATCGGCTGGAGGGGCTTCTTTATAGCGGTTGAAACGGGAGAAATCCATACGCCAAATATCGCCATCTTTGGGAGGTAATGAACGCTGATCGGGTAGTGCTAGGGCGCGCATGCCATCCCAAGGTAGGGCTAGCTCCACTGTCCAACCGCGATCTCGATCGGTGTTATCGTTGATTGTACCGTCAATGTGAACAGCACTTTTAAGCCCGGGGAAGTCCCAATTCCAATAACCAATTCGCTTGCCGCGTGGGTGGTTTTGAAAACCTACACCAGGGAAAGATCGTACTTGGTCTGCACTGCGGTCAAATTGGGGCAGCTTGTCGTAGCCGGCGTTAGCATATTCGGCTTCCCAGATAAAGAATACTTCGTAGATGGTACCGAAAGCATTGATTTCGAATTCATAATAGCCATCCTGACCGGCAATAAAGAGCTCAACATCGTTATCTTCATAAATGGGGGAATCGCGTTCGGTGAATTTGGCTTCAACAAAAGGTTCCTCAATCCAGTAGCCAACATAGAGATAGGTGTCATCCCAGAGGACAGCCGTACGGGTATCGTGAATACCGGGTGCACCCTTAATTAAATCAGAAAAACGGGGAGAGCGCGGACTTGCTTGCCAATTGGTTTCATCTAAGCGCCCATCGATATTTAGTGGTTCGGTAGTGCGATATGCTGTGTAATGAGCAATCTTATCCTGTGGCCAGGGAAATTTCCAGGGATTATCCATAGTTTTTTGTGTCTCCGCGCTAATTAGAACAGGCATAGTGAGTAGAAAAGTAATAATAAGATATAGCATCGTGTGGTCTCCCAAGCGGAGAAGATTATATGGACAGGTGAATAGCGTTTGATAAATGCTGCTAAGCTCTAACGCTTGGATTTTAAAGTATATTATCCGCTAAACCATGCTTATTTGCATTAAGGCTAGGGTATTGTTATTGAAAAATGATAAGGAATAAATCTGTTATCGGAAATGGGCTAGCTCTTGACTTTATAGGCATTAAGGTTTTTATAGGTTTCCCCCCTGTTCTTAATATAAATACATCTTTGATTGTATTTTATTTAAATAAATCAATTTATAAGTTTATACTAGAAAGATAAAGATTATGAAGCAAGATAAAGACTATAAGGTACGTGCTACTCATTGTTCACATAAAGCGTCTGCAGATGAGATCTATCAGCATTTAAAGGATATTACGGCACCGTTAGAACGTTCATGGAAAAAGATAGAAAAATCTCGGAAGATTGTAGTTAAAGCGAATATGCAGATGCGAACCGCGTCTATCCGGCGTATTGGTGGGCGTCGCCAGGAGCTAGTGGATGACGATGTGTTACGTGCTAGTTTGCGTTTATTAAAAGAACGTAGTGATGCCGAGATTGTCATGTTAGATACTAGTACTGCACCTCCAGGTGAGCGTCCTGGAGATGATTTTAATATGAAGTCATTAATAGAGGAATTGGGAATCGGCTACATAGAAGCAGGAGATCCACCGCTGGTAAGTTATAAGGTACCTGGTGGGGGTATTATGTTTTCTCAGTATAAACTAGCGGCTGTAATACAAGAGGCGGATGCTTTTATATCTATTGCCAAGATGAAAAACCATGGCTTTATGGGCATTACCCTGTGTCTGAAGAATTTGTTTGGTTTACCGCCGATCCAACCATTCGGTCGAATTCGAACCTATTACCATCATACGGTACGCTTATCCCATGTTTTGCCTGATCTAGGACTTATAACTCAACCATGTTTAAATATTATTGATGGACTTACCGGACAGGCTCGTTGTGAATGGGGTGGTGAAGGGCGGATTTGTGATACCTTGATAGCAGGAGATCACGTTATTGCTACTGATGCTTGTGGTTCGTATTTAATGGGTACCGACCCACAACTAGATTGGCCAACACCGCCATTTCGGCGTGATCGCTCTCCGGTGGCAGTGGCAGCCGAACATGGATTTGGTACGGTAAATATGGACGAGATTGATTTTGTTGCTGAGGGGTGCCAGATACCTGTTGCCGAATTTGATTCACAAGAAGCTGAACCTACAGAATATATTAGACAATTGCGCTATACGGCTAGTGAACAAGCCATTTTTTATCGAGATAATCGGGATAGCTTGTTAGATCGATATGCTGGCGAGTATATCTTTTTACAAGACGGTGAGGTTGTGTGGAATGGTGCTGATCCTGGGGAAGCTGGATCTGTACAGTCTATTGCCGCTGGAAAACGGGGAAAAGCACTATGGCTAAAATTAGCGGATCCCAGTGAGGTAGAGGGAGAACATATGGAAGTTTATGAAGGTATATTAGCAGAGTAATCAGGAGATATTATGGTTTCGTACGAAGAATATATTCGCTCTAGTATATTAACAAAGGAAGAGGTAGATATATTTCTTGACCCTGATGAGCCAAGTTGGGCCCAGTTTGATGGGGAAGTAGGTTATGTGCTGGGTAATTATATGCCGCGGGATGGGATAGATGGTTCGTTGACTATTTCTACTGCAATGGAAAACGGGGCACGTCGTTCTAAGCAATATATTGATCAACCATGCAGGATTAATACCTACGGCAATAGTTTTACCCAATGTCATCAGGTAAGTGATCACGAGACCTGGCAGGAATATCTGGCAGCTCATCTGGGTGAGCCCATGCGTAATTTTGGTATGGGTGGATACGGTGCTTTCCAAGCCTATCGGCGCATGTTGCGCACGGAAGCGTCGGATGCTAGTGCTGATAATATCATATTTTATATTTGGGGTGATGATCATGTGCGTTCGGTGTTGCGTTGTCGACACGTATTTTCTTTGGGGTGGCATCGACAACATCGATTACTGGGCGGGCGTATGTTCCATGGAAATTTTTGGGCAAATTTAGAAATGGATCTAGATAGTGGGCAGTTTCAAGAAAAAGCTAATTTACTCTCTAATGCAACTGCTTTGTATCGTATGACGGATGCGGATTTTATGGTAGATGCGTTGCGCCATGATTTGATGTTGCAAATGGGATTGTTCTGTCGCCAGAATATATATGATTTTGATAAAATAGCAGTGAATCGTTTAGCGGTATGCTTAGGCTGTGACCCGGTTACCGATGGTTCAGTGGATATGATACGGTCTCAGGTTGATGCGATTCGGCAGGAATATGCGTTTAGCGCGACGCGACATATTATTGAGCAAACGATGGCTTTTGCCAAGGCTCAAGGAAAGAATGTTTTGTTTGTGTTGTTCTGCCCGACGGCACTGCGCCAACTTATTACTACTGGTCAGCGTTATGATCAGGATATAGTGGATTATCTGGAACAAAAGGGGATACGCTATTTTGATATGAACCAGATTCATGTGGAAGATTTTAAACAATTCAATCTATCATTGGATGAATATTTGAAGCGTTATTTTATTGGTCATTATAGTCCTTCTGGTAATCATTTTTTTGCTTTTTCGATTAAAAATGTTATTGTCGATTGGCTGAACCCCAAACCCATTACTTACCGTGGAGATGCTGCAGCTCGCATTGATTTTAAAGAAGGGTATTTGCCAGCACAAGATTAGTAAATTTCTTTGAGATGAAAAATATAATGCCATGTTATTGGAGCGCTGTGTTCCTGATACTTTGCTACGTGATTTATCCGAGGTGGAACAAGATGAAGTAAGGGCACGGTCATTACCGCGATTATGGCGTGTGCCGTCCACCTCAGAACCTTTTCGACCTTTAGTTGATTTTGACAATGCCTTGGGCTACAAAGGCATATGGTGCTCAGCAGCGTTGGCCTGATGCTGCATTGGTTAAGGATGCTTTGCGCTTTTTTTAGAAATTATCCCGCCCCTCCTCCACAGATGTACTATTAGCTACTGATTTGCATGCGGCTAATGTATTACGGGTCCAACGTCAGCCGTGGTTGGTAATTGACCCCAAACCCTTCTTGGGCGATTGTACCTATGATGCAACGCAGCATTTATTCAATTGTTCTAAACGATTACACCTTGATCCGCATGGTACTATACGCCGTTTTGCTGATTTATTAGATATTGATTACGAGTGTGCTCGTTGCTGGATGTTTGCACGTGCGGCGATTGAGGTAGATTATGTACAGACTTTAGTGCGAACTATTGCTCCTTAGAAGTTAAGCAATAGAGCAAGTCAAGGTTTGGTAATGGTAAAAAGCTATACAGGCAGAAAAGAATAACGCATTTATAATTAAAAGGAAAAACAAGATGGTTAGAATGGTAATGTTAATTGGGTGTATTCTTATTTCTCTGGGTAGTGTACAGATACCAGCCCAACAGCCACCGCAATTGGCTGTTTCTGAACCAGGAGAAGTATTTATTACACCCAAAATAAATCTGGGTCTAGTGCCTACACCATTGGTTGTACCGGAGCAATTCAAAAACCAATTGCCTGAGGATCGTAGTGTGCTATTACCGCCGGGTTTTTCGGCTAAGGTTTTTGCGGTAAGTAATCTGGAGGGGCCACGCTTAATGGCTTGGAGTCCGGATGGAGTATTACATATAGCGAATATGAAAGCCGGTGGAGGTGGCCAATTTACTCCTGCAGTAAACAGTTCAACACCACCTAGTGAAGAGAATATGTTGGCTCAGGTATTGGCCTTTCCAGACCGTGATCGGGATGGGGTAGCTGATACGGTGATTGTTGTAGCAGATCATTTGTGGTTTCCTAATAGTATCGATTTTTACCAGGGCGATTTATATGTAGCAGATATGCACCAAGTGGTGCGATTACGTGATACGGATGGTGATAAAGTCTTTGAAGAGCGCCAGGTGATTATAGCGGATCTTCCTGTTGGCCACCATCGCACCCGGACCTTGCTCTTTGATAAACTTAATGACAAACTGTATTTGTCAATTGGTTCTAGCTGTGATCTGTGTCGTGAGGATGACTCTAGACGGGCAACTATTCTTAGCTTCGATCCTGATGGTACCAAGCAATCTATTTTTGCCCGTGGTTTACGCAACGCTGTGGGCATGGCTTTTCATCCACTAACTAATGAATTATGGGTTACGGTTAATGGACATGATCGCGAGGGCAACTTTTTACCACCTGAGCGGATTGATATCATCCGAGAGGGTGGATTTTATGGCTGGCCTATCGCCTTTGGCTATCAATCTTATGTAGACTTTAGTATTAGTGATTATAAAAATGCGATATTTCCTTTGACTGCTCAGGATAGTCTTGATGTTCTACAAGTGCCACGACCGGTAGCTCAAGTGCCGGCGCATATGGCGCCGATGGGGATACATTTTTATACCGCAGAGGCTTTTCCTGACCAGTATAAAAATGTCGGCTTTGCAGCCTTGCGTGGTCGCGGTCGCGATACCGAACAAGGCTATAAGGTCGTAGCGTTGTTTAGTGAGCCCGATGGCAGCGGTATGCAGGTTGGTGATTTTTTGGGTAGTCTATTAGACAATCCAGATGATATTAATAGTGTTTGGGGTAAGCCTGTAGGGATTACTAACGATGCCCAGGGACATCTGTATGTGACTAGTGACTGGATTACCCATGTGGTGATACGAATCAGCCATGTGCCGTTAAAGGGGAGCATTGAAGAAGCATTGCCTGCAACAATTTTTACCAATAGCCCATTACAACTTAATACTTTATTGAAGCTTAGTGGTCTTGATCCTGATGGCGAAGCACCTGAAGTGAGTGTGGATTTGAGCCAGGTTGGGGGACCTGCTAATTGGCCTTTAATACCTCAGGGAGATAATAGATATCGATTAAATGTTAATATAGAAACGGAAATTCCCAATGGTGATCAGGAGATTATTTTTAATATTACTCAACAAACGCTAACGGATAAGCTTCATGTATCGATTGTGCAGCGACTACAGGCCTTGCCTGGGATGGATCTGGTAATTGTTGATGATGAGTGGCGTGATGGATGGACTAGTGCTAGTGATAAAGAGGTTGAAATTTTGGTGCCAGACACCTCTGGGCCGGTGTTTTCAGGGACCTCTGCGGTACCTATACAGATATTGAATCCGCCTATTTTGGGTTGGAATTTGACCTTGCAGCCACCGCGGCCATTAGATTCTTTTGGCTATAGTGCGGTACGTTTTGCCTTTCATCCAGGAGATGCAACGCCTGGATTATTAGCGCGATTTAATATTTTACTAGAACCTGGAGGTAGAATTATTGATTTATTGGGAGATGAATTGATTGACTTGGATAAAGCCGAGTGGCAGATAGTGGAGATCCCTATGCCTCGTTTTGCAGTAGAGCAGGCGATCGAAAGCATTTTATTGGCTGGTACTTTGGGAGGTACATTCTATCTGGATGATATGCGCTGGGTAACAGCTACGCCGCATACCAATACTGCTGTGGTGGAAACTCGTATACAAGGTTCACCGGAGGCTTTTGCATTACAACAGAATTATCCCAATCCGTTTAATAGTAGTACGACAATTGCTTTTACGGTACCGGCAACAACGGTTGGTGAGCACGTGCAACTGACTTTATTTAATTTGTCTGGTCAACAGCTTGTTGATTTAGTGGATGGGTGGCGGGTGGCAGGAGAGTATAACCTTCAATGGGATGGTAAAACAACTAGTGGGATTGAAGTAGCGACAGGCGTATATTTTTATCGCTTGCGCATCGGTGATCGGGTGGCTATTCGTAAATTGATGTTAATGCGTTGAATAGATACATTGATACACGGCAATACTTGTTAAATGATATATGGTATTGAGACTTAGTTACAATTGAGATCTATCGTTTAAAAAACAGATTTTTTTGAAAGGTTTGAAATGCAACCTAATATACTTTGGATATGTACAGATCAACAGCGTTACGATACGATTGGGGCCTTAGGTTACAACCATGTATCAACGCCTCATATAGATAGTTTGTTAGCGACCGGTACAGCGTTTACTCATGCCTATTGCCAAAGCCCGATTTGCTCACCAAGCCGAGCTAGTTTTCTTACCGGTATGTATGCTAGTGCGGTACATGTGAACGGGAATGGCTTGGAATATTTTCCTGACCGACCCAAATTGGTAACTAAAATATTTGATGAGGCCGGTTATGATTGTGGTTTAATTGGCAAATTACATCTAGCGAGTGCGTCGCAGGGTATTGAGCCTCGGGCTGATGATGGATACCGTTATTGGGAATATAGCCATGCACCGCGTGATGATTGGCCTGTAGGGCATGGTTATGCCGATTGGGTACGCTCCAAGGGAGCAATATTGGATGACTTGGTACCTCATCCGGATGGGGTACCGGTCGAGTTACATCAAACAACATGGTGTGCTGAAAAGACTATTGAATTTATGGGGCAGCAACGTGACCGACCATGGCTAGCCAGTGTCAATATTTATGATCCACATCCACCTTTTAATGCGCCCCGTGAATATCGTGATATGTTTGATCCGGCAGCGATGCCGGGAGCATTGTTTCGTGACAGCGATTTGCAGGAACAGGAACGCTTAGCATTTGCTGATTTTCAATCTCAAGTGCGGCAACCGGAGACATTAGATATCAATAATCGCTATTATTCGGCAGCTGCAGATGCACCTTACGGACCAAGTGATGTGCGCTTGTTGCAAGCCGCTTATTGTGCCATGATTAAGCAAGTTGATGACCAGGTGGGTCGCATGCTAGCGGCATTGGATGAGAGTGGGCAGCGAGACAATACGATTGTCATATTTACGTCAGATCACGGCGAAACGTTAGGCGATCATGGTTTAATACAGAAAGGGTGTCGTTTTTACGAAGGTTTGGTGCGCGTGCCATTGATTTTTTCGTGGCCGGGGCATATTCAGGCTGGTTTGCGCAGTGATGCCTTAGTTGAGTTGTCGGATAAGGCACCAACTTTGTTAGAATTAGCCGGAGAACCTATTCCCGGGCATATGACCGGGAAGTCGCTAGTACCTATACTGCGCGGTACGGCATCGTCGTCTAAGCATCGGGACTTTGTGCGATGCGAATATTATGATGCCTTATTAGAGCCTGATGCAACGTTTGCTACGATGTACCGAGATGAGCGCTACAAGCTAGTAGTGTACCACGGTCGGGAGTATGGGGAACTGTATGATTTACAGGAAGATCCGGACGAATTTAATAATCTCTGGGAGGATCCAGCGCTAGCGGTTAAGCGAGCTGCCCTACTAAAATGTAGTTTTGATGCTTCGATGCTGAATATGGATCGTGGTCCGCAGCGTATAGGTGGGATTTAATGATATTAGAAGATTATACCAGATATGTGCTTAAGCGTTGGCGTATATTGTCGAGATCGCTATCTTTGCGGATATAATCTTGGATTTGTTCGGCATGGGCTGCGAGCATAGTATCGCGATCTGATTGGACGGTCTTTAAATTTAGGGTTTTGGCGTAATATTTTAAGTGTTTCTAAACCATTCAGCTTGGGCATCTGTACATCTAGTATAATCAGATCTGGCTTTGATCTCAGTGCTAAGCTTAAACCGATTCTGCCATCTTCGGCTTCAATGACTTGGTAATTTAATTGCTGCAAAATTGCGCCAATCTTTTTTATAGCTAGTTGAGAATCATCTATTAATAAGACACTTTTTGGGTCTGTGGCCATAATTCATTTATCCAACCCTTGCAGTATTTATAGCTACTTAACTAGCGTTAGAGCAAAAGTAAGAGGTCTGTTTATTTAGGCCAAACATTAGTATTTATTAGCTAATGTCAGGAGACTTTGCTTAGGCCGATAAGGTGGGATATAAAGCAGTGACTTTTTTCTGATTGGCTTTAGCTACGACGCGTTGCAACTGGATTTGCTAGACGATGGTAAAGGTTGTTTGTACTATTTTACTGGGTTTGTAGCCGATGCGGATTGCTTGGGCGCTAATAGAATTTGGCCCTGGGTTGAGGCGAATAGGCTCGTGGTAAAGCTGCCAAGCCGGAGTAGTGCTAGTATCAAAGGTATAGGCGATGGATGCACCCTGTGTACTACTTTGCATTTGTAGGATAGCAGGGCCATTAAATGTTCCACCTTGTGGACTGTCCTCAGTACCGAAATTTTCATCTCCCAATACAATAAAAAGAGGATCGAGCGTTATGGGTTGGATGCCATCAGGATACATCTGCCGGTACATTACATCTTCTCCGACTAGACCCAAATCGCCAACTTCTTGTTGCCATAAGTCTAGTGCCGTACGCAGGCGCTCAAGTTCGGGATGATAAATGGGACTGGAAGCAAGGTTGTGTATTTCATGTGGATCGTTTTGGGTGTCGTACAGTTCTTCTGGGGGACGTTTGCTTTGTAGCATAAGAGTTTGTGGACCGCTAAGTTGACCGGCTAGGTGTAGACGCCACATTTCTTGCATAATGGGGTGTATATTACGATAACGGTTATAGAGCAGATACGGCTGTTCCGGGTGATAATGACGGATATATTTATAACGCTTGTCACGCACTGCACGGACGGTATCGTACATTTCGTCAAAACGGTCACGAGCGGCAAAGACATAGTCACGTGGAGTTGCCGCTTGGGGGCCTAGGAAGGCACGGCCTTGTATATGATAGGGGATATTCAGATTGCATATGGATAATACCGTAGGTGCTAGGTCAATCGTGCTGATTAACTGGTCACTGATGGTTCCAGGGGCTAGATGGTCGGGCCAGCGCACAATCAGGGGAGAACGGATACCACTATCATAGGGCCAGCGTTTAGCACGGGGCATGGGGCCGTGATCTGTCCAGACGAAGACGGCGGTATTGGTGTCCAAACCGTCTTCGGCTAGTTGGTGTAAGATTTCACCTAGACGACGATCATTGGCTTCGATATTCATATAATTGCGTGCTAGGGAACGTCTTACTTTGGGGGTGTCGGGAAAATAGGGAGGAATTTCAATGTGTTCCAGAGCATAGGTAAAGATTTCATCTTTGTCGTCTGGTTCCCACATTTTGCTTTCATGGGTTTGGGGCAGGTTAAAGACGGCAAAGAAGGGTTGTTTCGTATCTGGGCGATGGCGCCAATGGCCCTGGTTATGACATTCATCCCAGGCTGTTATGGGGGGTGAAAATTGATAGTCTGTTTTGTGATTATTGGTGCAGTAATAACCGGCAGCGCGTAGATATTCACTAAAGCATTTCACATAGTGCGGGATCACTGCTTCGTAGGAATAGGCTAGATTATTGTATTGGGTGCCTGAGCCGGTGCGATGGTGGTGGGTGCCAATGGAAGTTGGGTACATTCCGGTAATGACGCCGCTGCGTGCAGGGGAACAAACAGGAGAAGTGGAAAACGCATTGGTCCATAGACCGCCTGCTGCAGCTAGTGTATCTAAGTTTGGGGTACGCGCTACTGGATCGCCGTAACAACCAAAGTATGGATAACAATCTTCAAAGGAGATCCATAGAATATTAGTGGGTTGTGTCATAAGTAAACGTTATGCATTTAAGAGCTTATAAAGTAAATAATTGTCATTAATCATGGGGCTGTCTTACGATTTAGAGAAAAGCTCATAATCTAGTGTATCTTGATAGGATTGGACATTGCCGGATTGATCCCCCCCGAGCCAACGATAAGCACGTGGATAGAGGGTTAGAGAACGGTCTTCCAAGGGCAATTTGAGCGGTACATTCCCCCAGAGAGCGGAATATTTGGCGGCTATGGCAACTTCTAGAGACTGGCGTAGATCATGGCCGGATATAGCAAGTTCACCGCCATTTTCTAAAACATCTAGAAAAGATAGAATAGACGTACCCAAATACGTGAATCGGGGATATTGTAAAGGGGTATAAGGGCGATTGATTTTGATGCGGGAACCGTCCTCGTTGAAACCTTGATAGATACTGGGATCACCCCAGTCCCAACGTATCAAGGCATCGTCGGTCCAAATGTCCACACCACGTGAGGGCGTTGGTTCACCAAAAACAGGGCAGGATAAGCCATTACTGAGCTGGAAGATACCATTAATAATTAAGCCTTCATCATCATCTTTTTGTAGGGCTTCAGCGGGCGATCCCCAGGCTGTTACTTCGGTGATTTCAGCTTGGGTGAGCAAACGCAGTACGGCAATATGTTGGCAACCACCACCAGAGATCTCTCCTCCCCAACCATGCACACTAGCACCGCGTAACGCACCGTATTCTCCGGCTCGTAACCAACCTGCCGTTTCCTGTACTGTACTGATAGCACGTTGTAGGTTGCCACCAGCGAAAAGCACGTTACGGGCTTGGCAAACTTGAATCATTTCATCTACATCAGAAAGTCGCGCTTCAATAGGCTTATCTGTCGATACACCCTTTACACCAGCTTCGGCGCTCGCAATAACTGCTTGCTTAATATATTTCCCTGGTAATACTACCGCGGTAATATCGGGGACAATATGTTGCAGCATAGCGTCGGCATCTTGATAAAGGTTGGTGATGCCAAAGCGTTCACCAATAGCCTGACGGCGTTCAGCATTGTATTCGGCAACGGCTACGACTTCGGTATTAGGCAGGCTTTGGTAAACTTCAATGTAGTGCTGGCCAAGACGTCCAGCACCAATAACACCTACGGTATATTTTTTATTTTGCATGGCAAGTTCCTTTGATAAAATGTTTAGCGGAAGGGAATAGTGTCCTGGTGCCAGGGATAAGCATACGTTGGATGATTGCAATGTAATTGCATTGATAAACGCAAGTCTATTTGACTAGCAGGTTTGAGGTTTACGACGAAGGTTTTTGCATTGATTTTTATGGGCTCGATCGCGGCGTCAAGAACTGTTGCTTGCAAAAAAGAATGCTCACCAAAACTACCAGCTTGGACGGTGACCTGGCGGGCTTCGTGGACACTTAAGTTTACTAGCGTCAAATCCATGCTCTGGGCTTCAAGTCGAGATACCAAAGCAGCTGTATCTGGTGGTAGGCCGGGGCGTTGTTGTAGTGCATCAAAATGGCGTACACGACCGCGGCATAGACCGCCCCAGTATACAGTTTGTGGGCCACCCATGGTTAATTGAGCTAAGGCTTCGGTGTGGATGGGATTGCGTTCAAGCCAGTGATGCTCGTTGGTATGCGTCGTCATATCAGTAGTATCTTCCAGGATCATGGCGGTGCGTCGGCAGACTTCCTGGTAATTTGCTTGAAGAATAGCTTCTGGATAGTTAGGGCAATCACCGGCTAGATAACGGGTCCAGGCTCTATCGTCGGCGGCACGTGGGCCACGTACTGTAACCTGTTGCCAGGCCTTTTCGTTACCGCGACGTAAGTGCTCTAACCGGTCCCAATCGCTATTCGTCATAGAAGCGTGCCATAAATTAATGGCGGGATCGGGGCGCATAGTACCGAAATCGGTCCAACCTTCGTCTTTATGGCGTGCAGGAACTTGTAAACTACCGTCGATTTCGTGTCCTTGGGCGATGAGCATATCCAGTTGGGAGCGTAATAACTCTAGATAGCTAGCGTCGCCAGTGACCAAATGGGCAGATTCAGCAGCAATGGTTAAGGCAGAACCGATCATTTGCTGCGAAAAAGTTGCAGCCCAACCATAAAAACCACCCCACCACTGGCCTTGACGGTTTTCGCCGATACCGCCGTTAAGACCAATATTGTCGGGGATAATGCCGTTGTTTTGGTGAATGCGTTCTAGCCAAACATCGACATAATTGGTGATCCAGGTACGGTATTTAACCTCACCTGTTAACAGGTAAGCATGGGCAATTAGAGGGACAACACCCAAATTTACCGGTATATCACCTTGCATGACAATGGCATCAAAGCGTGCATGAATACGCTCACGCTCACGGGGATCATTGAACCACTTATGAGGCAAGTCAAAACCCGGCCCTAAGGTGGTATGGCCATGAACTAGATTATATTCTACATCGGCGTAACGGGCATGAAAAAGTGGGCCTTTGCTACCGCTAAAGGGAGACCGTATAAGCCGTAGTTGGGGATCGTAGTTGGGCACGTCTGGATCTTCATTCATATAAAAACCGGCAAAACGCTGGGCGCGCCTCAGCATTGCGGCATTGGTTGGGTCAGACAAGCCTAGGGCGTAGAAATACACGTAATTTTCGCTATTATGAAACCAGTCGTCGTCGTTGATGAATTCGTTAGTGATGCGACCGTAGTCGTAGGTGACTTGTTGGGTAATTGCATTCCATTGCTGGACCGCTTTGGTACCAATATATTCGCTACCACCGAGGGCATAAAATAGTGGCCAATTGAAGAAGGCTTCATATAAGTCATCAACCCAAACCCCATCTCCAGGGTACTCTTCACGCCATATCAAGGAACCGCCGGGACGGGTATATTTGTCAATAAATAGTGGGGCCGCTTGGTTCATGGCATCAAGAAGTTGGCGTTCTAAAACAGCCCAAGCAGGGGGTTGAGTCTGGCGGAAGCTGCTGATTTGTGCCATTTTTCAGGTCCTTGAAATATTTACTCAAGTAAAGAGGCGAACAACAAAGACTATTTGGTTGGGCTATAACAAAACGAAAATAGCCTCTAGTTTGCAACCCTTAAGCATATAAAACAGCTAGGTTAAAAGCTATTGAATAATAAGGATAGCTTGCAAGCGCTAGCAGAATGCGATATATATTTGGCGTTTGATGCGATTTATTAAAGCCAATTTCAAAGGAGAAAGTGGCATATGATATTGCTGGCTAATGGAACCGTGATCGATGGTACCGGAGGACCGTTAGAGGAGGCCTCCGTATTGGTCGAAGCAGGAAAAATAAAAGAGGTGGGACCTGTTATCGCAGGGCCTGATATGGAAGTGGTGGATTGTCGTGGATTGGTGGTGAGTCCTGGTTTTGTGGATGTGCATTCTCATGCGGATTTAGAAGCGGTGCAGCACCGCAGTGAAAAGGTGCTGCAGGGGGTTACTTCTGAAGTGGTTGGAAATTGCGGATTTTCGTTGTTTCCTTCACTGCCTGTGGAAGGCTTAGCCCCTACGTTTAATATCTTTGCGGACCGGGGGGATAATGAATGGTCTGATGCTAATGCCTATTTTTCTGACATTGATGCTGAATGCAGCTATACGAATGTTGCAGCACTTACGGGGCACTCAACACTGAGAGCAAAAGTTGCGGGGATGAAGGCCGGTAAATTAACGAATACAGCTCGACAACAGGCCGAATTCATTCTCGCCCAGTGTATGGAGCAGGGATCAATTGGTTTATCCACTGGTTTGAATGAGGTCCCAAGTGCTTATGGTGATATAGAAGAATTAGTAGGGCTATGCAAGGTAGTAAAACGCTATGGAGGATTTTATACTAGTCATTTGCGTGACTATAAATTTAAGATTATTGAAGCGGTAGAAGAGGCTATTGAAATAGGGCGACAGTCAGGTGTACCGGTGCAACTAAGCCATTTACAGACGGTAGGACGGAAGAATTGGAATAAGATGGATACGGTACTGGAACGCATTGATAAAGCGGCTCAGGAGGGGGTGGATATCGGTATTGATGCGTATCCATATCTAGCCGGATCATGTAATATAACCCAATTATTACCAACCTGGGCTTTGGAAGGGGGAAGCGGTGCATTATTGGCCCGTCTAGGTGATGCTGATATACGTGCTCGTATGGTCGATGAAACACTAGCGGGTATGGCGAATACTTGGGATGATATTCTGATTGCATCGGTGCCAGTGACGAAGGAAGTATGTGACAAAACTATACAGGCCGTAGCGGATGAGCGTGGTATTGCTGCTATTGATCTTGTTATGAATCTATTGTTAGAAAACAAAGGGCTGGTGACCATTATATCTTTTAATCAATCCGAAGAAAATTTACGTAAAGTGTTGAGTCATCCGCGTACTTCTATTATTACAGATGGATTGGTGACCGAAGGTAAACCACACCCGCGTACTTTCAGTACGTATCCCAAGTTTTTTGGAGAATTTATCCGTGGTAAGCAGTGGATGTCATTGGCTATGGCAATGCATAAATCTACGGGTATGCCGGCACAACGTTTTGGTTTGCTAGGACGGGGTACCGTGGCGCCAGGACAATGGGCTGATCTAGTTGTATTTGCGGCTGATAATATTGGTACAAAAGCTACCTACGAAGAGCCGGATTTACCGCCTGAAGGTATTCACTATGTGATGGTGAATGGAGAATGGTCAGTACGTAATAATCAAGCAGCAAATAAATATGGAGGTAAGGCTTTACGGCATCAAGCTTAAGAATGAATGGAGAGTTGATAGATGAAAAAAGATTGGTGTGCAGATGAATTTAAGACTATGGTCACTTTGGGTGAAAGCACAACGGCTGGTGGTTGGAGTTCGACACCCGAACGCTGTTGGGCATCACGTTTGGCGGCTTTGATTAATGATGTGCAAGGGCAGGATCTACGACTAATAAATGCAGGTATCGGTGCTAATGTGATCTCCACGTTAAGTCCCGCTTATGATGCTAGTGGTAAGCCAGCGGCAACGGAACGTTTGCATAAACATGTGACCGCCCACCAGCCAGATTTACTGGTTATTAGCTATGGTCTAAATGACGCTCGTGGTGGCACACCAGTAGGCCTTTTTGCTACGGAGTTGGAGCGGGTTATTGATGCGGTGCGGCTTGAGTCTAAGCCCGTGATCGTGCTGCCGGGACCATATTTTATGACTGATTTTAGCGTTGGTGGGGCAAACTGGGCACAGGCCTCGATTGAGTTGTTTGCCGCATTCAATGAATTGACGGCAGGGGTAGCTGCTGCAAAAGACTGTTTATATGTTGATCTGCTGGATGCTTATGGTGGAGCACCGTGGATGGTGCATTATGATGGTGTTCATGCTAATGATCTGGGGCATATGATTGTAGCTAATCGTATTTTTGAAGTAGTGGCAAAAAATTGTTCTGGTTTAGGATTACATACTAAAACCAAAGAACGGATGGCACCGCGCTGGCGTGATGAATCGGTTTTACAAGCGGATTATGGACATTAATGTTGATAAAGGAGCACTAGTATGTCGAAAAAAAAGGAAGTGGTTTTCTATACAGATGGTCGTCATACCTCAGTATATATTTATGAACCGCCAATGGATCGGCGTATCTATACTGCACCAGTAGATGAGTTAGTCGATCTGGGAATTGATACGATCCTTTATGCCGTAGGGGATTGCCGTGTGCTGCTTTATGATACAAAAGTGGGTGAACGTTGGGGGCATAATGTCAATCAAGCTAACCATTTGATTTGGTACCGTGCAGGGTTGAATTTAGAGCAAGCGATTGCTGCGGGCTTTGATCCATTAGCGCTAGTATGCGAACGCGCTCAGGACTTAGGATTTTCGTTTTTACCTAGTTTTATTTTAGGCATGCAGCATCAACCACCCGCTGTAGCAACGGATTGTCGGTGCTCTGATTTTTGTTTTGAACATCCAGAATATCAAGTAGGAGCAGAACCTGATTTTCCTGAGGCACAATGGGATGATCCGACCCGTTTTTCCTATACTATTGAGGCAGTGCGGCAGAATAGATTGGCGGTGATTGAGGAGTTAGTTGATGCCTATCCTACAGACGGTATTGAGCTCAACCTTGCTGATTATGCACCCTTCCTAGCGCGTAAAGAAATCCCTGAACATACGGCTACTTTTACCGAATTTATTCGTGCCGTACGACGCATATGTGATACGGCGGCAACACGTCAGGGACGGCCTAAGCGTTTATTAGTACGGGCTGGAGCTAGTTTGGCTGGATGTAAATCTATGGGGATTGATCTGGAAACTTTGATTAAAGAAGAAATTGTCGATACGGTATTGGCGATGCCGCCACATCAGCGGGGTTATATGGAACAGGATCCGTCCGGTATTGCTCAAGTGGTGGAGGCTGCACGTGGCACTACGGTGCAAGTGATTACTGGCATCTCTACTCAGGTAGTGCAGGATGCGTATAGTGCAGCGCCGCGGCCAATGCAGGTGGTACAAGCGACAAATGGCTATAGCGTGGGTAGTGATGGAGTATTTTTTCATACCTATTACCCATCAGGATATCCTTATACAGATGCAGATTATGGTACTATTCGTGGTATGGGACGACCCGAGCTTTTGGCGCATAAGGATAAACATTATGCTGTACGTCAGGGACCTAATGGTCCAGATGATTCTCCCGGTGGTTATGGTTTACCGAACCCTTTGCCAGTAGAATTAGCAGTAGGTCAGTTGGGAGTAGAGCAGCAACTTTATATCAGTGATGATATAAAAGCTAAAGCGGCTATTGGTGAATTGGCACATTGTGAATTACGCTTGCGCTTGATGGCACTGACGCATGTGGATTCATTTGCTTTATGGTTTAATGGTCAAGAAATTGAACGAGAATCACAAGAATGGCATGATATGACCTATAGTGTTCGGTCTGTACCAGGCAATGAGCGGTTGACTTTGTTTTATTGGATTACGGTAGATTTGAGCCGCTACCAATACTTGCCTGAGATTGGTAAAAATACGGTGCGGGTAGATCTGCTAGAACGAGACCCGCGTTGTGCCGTACCCGTAATTTTGCGTGATGTGGAAATTTTGGTTCAATATCGTGATCATCGGCACGCACCACGTCGGGATGAATGGTGGCGTTAAATAAAGACGCGGAAGATATTTTGTTGAATCTTTTTGTCCTATATGCGTCTTTTGTTTATTGTAATCTTGCCTTTAAAAAGAGCTTCTACGGGATAGATTTATCTGTGTACTGTCTATTTACGAATTCAATATTTAATTAAGAAAGATGTACTATGTCTGTTGAGTCTAATAAGCGGACGGTAAGTTGGTATAGAA
>JACLAC010010275.1_pt1 | contig 43046 bp, 39 predicted proteins | sample 8027881 | NCBI WGS metagenome assembly JACLAC01 (sample SAMN15725517, study PRJNA655200) | protist metagenome | isolation source: fluorescence activated cell sorting (FACS) single amplified genomes of... | place: Spain: Blaines Bay Microbial Observatory, Mediterranean Sea | collected 2016-01-19 | reverse complement strand
CGCGTAGAGTGAGCTTGCCACCATCGGCTTGCTTCATCACGGCGAGGATATCACCAGCCACTACGTTATCACCCTGCTTGACCCAGACTTCCAGCGCCTGCAGTTTGCCTTGGGCGGAGATGGTAACTTGATGCGGATCGGTCTGTGCGCTAGCAACACACGGCAACACCAGCAGCCAGAGCAGCAAAAGGCTGATCGGTAGGAACCACAATCGGGAGAATCGTTGGTAGCTCAGCATCCCTGTTTTCATAATGGAATTGTTGGGGAAAAGAGCATTTTCAGTTAGAGATCGTCAGCAAGGGCTCACCCGCTTGTACTGTGTCTCCAGTGGATACGTGCAATTCCGAGATCTTACCGGTAGTAGGAGACTTGACCTCTGACTCCATCTTCATCGCTTCCATCACCAGCAGCGTTTGGTTTTCACTGACCTGATCGCCTACCTTGACCTCAAGGCGCAGAATGTTACCAGGAGTCGGTGCTTCAACCACTTGGCTAGAAGTGCTGGTAGTAGGAGTTGGTGCAGGTTGCGTGGTAGGTACGGGACTGGCCGTTTGCACAACAGAGGTGGCCCCTCCCTCTGCGACCTGAACCTGATAGGCCTTGCCATCAACGGTGATCGTGTAGTCACGTGGACCCATTGCTGCTGGCGGTGCATTTGGCACAGAGACCTTGGCCTTCTGGGTCTTGGCTTCTTCTACGCTCTTGCGGCGGATGTTTTCCTTAGCCTTGCCCTGCAGGAAGTCGATTCCTTTGCTTTCGCAGCTGGAGACAATAAAGACATTCTCATCATTGATTGGCAGACCATGTTCCTGCAGCTTCTTCTCGGCTGCCGGTCGGCTACCCTCGAAGATATCCAGTGGATCACCATCGAATACAGGTTTGTTCAGTTGCTCGGAGGCCAGCTTAATGATCTCTGGATCGGGTGGTACCGGAGTTTTGCCGAAGTAGCCGAGGACCATGTTCCCATACTGTGGATTGAGCTTCTTCCAGCGTCCCTGAGTAGCGTTGAGGTAGGCTTGTTGGAAATAGAACTGGGAAACTGGAGTGACCGAGGTGCCGAAGCCTCCCAGCCGAATGACTTCCTCCATCTCCTTGATCACCTGGGGGTAGAGGTGCAGCGTACCGGTATCCCGCATCATCATCGTGTTGGCGGTCAGTGCTCCACCTGGCATTGGTGAGAAGGGGATCAGTGGGGAGACCATCCGGGATTCGGGTGGAATGAAGTAATCGTGCATCGCATCCTCAAAGACTTCCTGAGCCTTGACATACTTGAGTGGGTCGATATCCAGCGTGTAATTGGTGCCCTTCATAGCATGCCACATCGTGAGGATGTCGGGTTGGGCTGTTCCACCGCTAACAGGGCTCATCGCCAGATCAATTCGATTGATCCCAGCCTCGATGGCTGCCATGTACTGGTTGATACCGATCCCTGCGGTGTCGTGAGTGTGCAGGTGCAGCACCATGTCTGCCGGTACAATCTTGCGGGCTGCTTTGATAGTGTCGTAGATCTTGCGTGGATGAGCGGTTCCAGTTGAGTCTTTAAACGAAATCGAATCGAAGGGAATGTCGGAGTCCAGGATGTCCTGCAGCAGTTTGGTGTAATCTTCTGCACGGTGAGCGCCTTCACAACCTGGAGGCAAATCCATGATGGTGATCACGATTTGGTGGTGCAAACCGGCAGCGGTGATCCGTTCTCCGGAGTAACGCAGGTTGCGCAGATCATTCAGGGCATCGAAGTTCCGGATGGTGGTGATTCCGTGCTTCTTGAACATCCTCGCATGCAGATCAATCATGTCCCGTGGTTGCTGGTTCAAGGCAACGACATTGATGCCCCGGGCAAGTGTTTGTAGATTGGCTTCGGGGCCAACTGTCTTGCGGAAGGCATCCATCATGTCGAATGCAGATTCGTTGCAGTAGAAAAAGAGACTCTGGAAACGTGCGCCACCTCCAGCTTCGAAGTGGGTAGTTCCAGCTTCTACTGCAGCTTCCAGCGCGGGTAGGAAGTCCTTTGTCGCCACACGTGCACCAAACACGGACTGAAAACCATCGCGGAAGGACGTGTCCATGAATTCAATGCGTTTTTTTGCCATGATTGGTCGTTGATTAGGTGTTGATCAGTTGCTGTCGCTCGGCTTCGTACGCAGCAATTGCCGCGGCCAGGACAACGGTCGGGACCTGTGGTTCCTGGGGCGTTGGTTTATTTGAGGGACGCCGCTGTCGCTCGGCTTCCTGCTGGGTATGTGATCGATTCAGGATCTCAATCAGCTTGATGAAAGCAATCATCAACAGCAGAAAGAGAAACACCGTCAACATGCCCACAACCATTAACTTGAGTCCGGTACTGAACATCTGAATCGTTCTCCAGAGGATGAGGAAAGCGTGAGCCAGGAGCTGTTGGTTAACTTATCTGAGAGGCACTAAGATAGTGATTTTTTTGCAAGTTGACATCCAGAATTTAACAAGAATGTCGAACTTATGGTTTGAAGCGGGAAATTTAAACAAGATTTCCAGAAGGGGCAGATAATGAATCGTCAAGAATCTGCTTTACCCTCTTCGATGAAAATATCAGAGAAATGAACAAGGATAGCGCTGGTAATTGGTGTAGTACGATCTCATTCACTTTCCAAAATCACGATGCTTTGTCTTCTTGGGATTCAGCCATGATTTCATATGAATGTGTTACCTCTGCACCGGAGTGTCCCATGATGATTGAGGCTGCACGATACTGGGATAGCTGAATGGCTCGTTGTACTTGGTGCTCACTAAGATTGGTACCACTCAGGATGAAGTGCAGGTGGATCTTGCGAAAGATCCGAGGGTAGTCGTCTTCTCGCTCAGCTTCTATCTGAACACGGCAGTCCCGCACTGTTTGGCGGGCTTTCTTCAGAATACTGATCACATCAATGCCTGTGCAGCCTCCCATCCCCATCAGTAGCATCTCCATTGGACTGGGACCCTTGTTGGAATCTGGAGTGTCGAGCACCACGGAGTGCCCGGTTCCTGACTCTGCGACAAATTTTAATTCTTCCAGCCATTTGACTTCTGCTCTCATAAATTCTGCTTCTGTGATGGGTTACAAAGACAATAAAACGAACATAAATCAGCATAGCACCAAGAGCAGAAACAGAAAACGTCTGTGTTTCCATTGCTTGTGAAACGCTAAACGAGTACAAGGAGTGGACAGTTCATAGGATGTTGCTAGAAGTAAAATTCGCTGTTAGCACAGGAAATTCGCTGGATGCCTGTTGAAAAGCTTGGATCTAGACATCCGACATGCGAAAGCAGGGAGGAGTGAAAAATGTCTCGCATTATCATCATTGGCGGCAGTGGTCACGTAGGTAGTTATCTCGTACCTACTCTGTTTACAATGGGACACGAGGTCGTCAACGTGAGCCGTGGGATTTAAGTCCCCTATCGTGCCCACTCCGCTTGGGAGAAAGTAGAAAGTGTGATCCTGGATCGTACCGCTGAGGAAGCCAAGGGCGAGTTTGGGACAAAGATCGCAGCCCTGCGATCAGATATCGTGGTGGACATGATTTCCTTCAATCTGCCTAGCATGCAGCAGCTTGTTGAAGCACTTCACGGGAAGATTGATCACTACCTCTTCTGCAGTACGATTTGGGTCTACGGGAGCTTCACGACAATTCCATCGACGGAAGCAGATTTGCCGAATCCGATTGAACCCTATGGACGAAACAAAGCAGAAATGGAAGCCTGGCTGGGGGAACAGGTGCGTTGCAGAGGCTTTCCGGCAACGAGCTTCCGACCTGATCACATCGTCGGGGAAGGCTGGTTACCGATCAATCCGCTGGGGAATTTGAATCCAGAGGTGTTCTCAAAAATTGCTCGTGGAGAGGAACTGGTGTTGCCCAACTTGGGGCTGGAGATGATGCACCATGTTCATGCAGACGACGTCGCTCGTTGGATTCTTTGCGCCATTCACCATCGACAGGTGACAATCGGGGAAGCGTTCAACACGGTCTCCGAGCAGGCGCTTACACTTAAGGGCTACGCAGAGGCGATGTATCAGTGGTTTGGCCAGCAACCAAGACTCCCGTTCCAGCCTGTCGATGAACGGTTAGGTGGTATGGGTGAGCAGGACGTTGCCGCTTCTCGTGGACACGTGATCCGCAGTTCCTGCCACTCGATCGAAAAGAGTCGTCAGCGTTTGGGATACTATTCACGCTACTCCAGCCTCGAAGCGATCCAGCAAGCTGTCCAAGTGCTGATTACCCAGGGGAAAGTGACGATTCCAGCATCAAAATGAACTACTGAAAAGACTACTTTTGTAAAACCAACTGAGACCTTGATGCCGATGGGAATGGTTCCGCTCTTCTTTGATCTTGACCACACCCTGTGGGACTTTGTCAGCAACTCTCACAAGACGCTACGTGAGGGTTATGAGGCCTTCGCCCTGCACGATGTGGGTGTGACCGACTTTTCCGAGTGGATCTGCGTATTCAAGCGTATAAACGACTGGTGTTGGGAAGAGTACCGTCAAGGACGAATGGACAAAATCACCCTGCGTTCAGCCCGTTTTGAAATGGCCTTGCAGACAATCGGTAGCACGGCTCCGTCAGAATTGGCAAAGGACCTGGACTCACACTACATCCAGCACTCTCCACAGCAGACAGGTCTGATTGATGGCACTCTGCCCCTGCTGGAGGAATTGCAGCGGCGTGGTCACCAGATGTGGATCTTGACGAATGGTTTTGAAGAGGTACAGCGCATCAAACTTCAATGCTGTGGGCTGTCTCCTTTTTTCGAAGCGATGTACACCAGCGAAGAGTTGGGTGTGAAGAAGCCTCATCCCGATGCCTTCCACAAGGCTGTAGCTGCTGCAGGTCTATCGGAATCAGAGGATATTGTGATGATCGGGGACAGTTGGCAGAGCGATGTCGAGGGTGCCCAGAATGTTGGCTGGCGCGGAGTCCACTATAACCCGGAAGGCGAACTGGAACTAGCAGCATGGCGCACCGTCCGCAACCTGCACGAAATCCTTGATTTGCCACTGAATTCAAGAGCCTGGGGCTTTTCCCGATAAAACCGGATGAAGCGGCTGTGAAATCCAAGGGTCTTCTGCAAAACCAATTTGAAAGGAGTGATGGGAATCTTCAACTGTGATGAATGTGGAGGAAAACTCACCTACTTAGCGAGATCCTGTCCTCACTGCGGCAAGCGCTTCAAATCCAACCTGCTAGCAGCAGACTGGAAACTGGGTGGCAAGCCCACTTTATTTGCGGCTTGTGGCGTGGCTGTTATCTGGTTTGCCGTGATTGCAACTTCAATGATCTGGGTTATATCGCTGGCCCATCCTGCGCTGCTGATTCCCGTGATCCTATTTCTCTCATTGATCTTCCTCGTCTTGATTTATGTCTTCGGTCGGGCGTTTCGGAAGCAGAAAAAGACACCAACAGGTTCCTGAAGATCTGATCCAGTTTTTTCTGAGATACAGGCACTATCGCTTCTAAGATGTTTATGGGCTCCAGATCTGTGACTTTATCAGCTTGAACGAACCAATGATCGAAACACTTCTTCCAACTCAGGCAATTCCAAGTGATCCTTGAAATGAGCCATTCGCTGGTAGGTCTCTGCAGCAGATTTGTGGAAAACAGCTGGAAGTCTGGCAAAATCAAGAGTGGAAGCGATTTCCTCCATTTCACCAGAGAATCTCCAGGCTTTGGTGGTGACCTTCTGTATGTCTTATAGTGCTTTTTTACCTGTACCACTTACCTCAGTCGACCAATGTCGCTCCAGGTCTTCCCAGACTCCCAACTCGTTGGCGGTAGCCACAATGGAGCAAAGCAACGCAGTCATTCCTTTCGTCTTAGCTGGATAGCACATCTTCATTGCTGAGGCTCTGCCGATTTCCTGCCCAATGATTCGGGTGACCAGCGGGCCCCGCTCGAAACAGTGGGCCACCTGTTCGGATTGGAGCCCAGAGAGATAAAGAAAGGTCGAGTTTTCCTGCCAGGTAGGGCCACCGATGATCACGCCATCTACATACTCAACCCCTGCAAGATCCATCTGCTTGCTAATTTCTTGAGAACGCATTGGAGAGATGGCGTTGGCGTCCACAAAGATGTCCTCGAATTCTGCCCGCAACACCTGCTAGCTTAGTTCACTTGCATATTTGGGGGGACAGACACTGATGATCATGGAGCAAGTTTCACAGAGTTCTGAAAGACTCCTCAACTCCTGCAAATCAAAGCGTTCGGCTCTGGAACGCGTAGCCTTGCCTCGACCATGCGACACCCAGAAAAGAGAATGTCCAGAATTTTTTGCAGAAGCAGCAACAGATATCCCCATTTTACCAGGATGCAGGATGCCGATATTCTGTGTTGTCATTTTATTTTCTCCTGAAGTATGGACGGAATTTGGAACAGCATCACGGATACAATGTTTTCGCAAATATAGTAGAAAAAGCAGATATGGAATTCAAATTTACCCTGGAAGATCCATTTAAGGTTTTTCTGAAGATATTTCTGATGTGGGTTGAGTCTCAGCGCCTGGTGGAGGGAGCAATCCTGGTGAGTTCCCATGCACGAGGTGGGGCCCGGCAAGATTCCAACATTGATCTGGTCCTGCTTTGCACGGAGTACGAAAGTTATCTGGAAAATGTGAGCTGGATCAACGACTTTGGCTTCACCCAGTTGGACTGGCTATTCCTACCACTTGATGTAGGAACGGTAGGAGTCCTGAGGAATGGATTCCGAATTGTCTATGATCGTAGCGGAAAATATTCAGCTCTGGAGTTACAACCCTAGGATTTGATACTCTTTGCACTCTTTCAATGACAACCTCAGAAAATGTTTAAGTGGGTTCCTCGCAGATTTGGGAGCCAAGATGCTTCGCAAGCGTTATTCTTCGGTACAACATGCTACCCTACTCACCAAATCTGGCGATCATGGTTAACAAATATTGGGGTTAATAGAGTAGTCTGGTTGCTAGACTAGGAGTACCGAAGTGAATTCTAGTTGGAGGGGTTGGCGATCGTCAGCTGAGGAAAGACTGATTTGAAGAGGAGTTGATTCAACAAGAGTCTGCTAGTCGCTCGGTAGACTAATCTCCTGATCCAATTCTTCAAATGCGTTTTTGCTTTTGGAGGCTGCTGAATCAAATTCAGTAGGGGTATTCAAATCCAGTTCAGGCTGGTCCAAGTGAGCTTCCAGTTCTCCAAATGCTGATTCAGCTCGGTTTTTGGAGAGCTCAGTTGTGATTTTTTGGAGCCGCTCTTTTTGGTAGGCAACGACGATCTCTCGACTTAAACAAGCCTTCACAAAAGCTGCTCTGACGTCTTCGTCATAGGTGATCTTGAGAAATTGCCTCTGACCAGTCACAAAATTTTTCAATTCAGGATCATTTCGGAACTGCTCTACGAGCTGACGCTCCTTCTCATCTCTTGGCTTGCGTCGTTGGACTTCATCTCTGATTGCTGACTGAACATACTGTTCTTGTTGTGCAACTAAATTTTTGGTGGCTTCTGTTTTTGCTTTTTCCACGGAGGCCAGGCTCCCTGGAGCATAACTGAAGGCACAATCCCACTCCGCATCGTCATTGCGCGAATACCAATCTGGAGCACCATCAATGTCCAAGGTGTTCTCGGTTCGCAGATAAATATCGAAGATATAGCCTGCCAGAGTGTTTCCCAAAGAGAGGGCCAACCCTAGCAATTGCGCGGAAGCGGTGTGTATTGTCAAAATCAGGAAGATCCCAACTAGGAAAACGTGTTTGCTCAGCAATTTCAGCATTCCACCCTCACACCGCTAAATCCTCAATAAGTATATAAATATAGCCTGCCTCTCGATCACGCCAAAATTCCACAATTCGAAATTGAACAGGGATTTCTTGTCCAGAAATGGTGACGGTTGTGTTGATTTTTGAGGAATTTGTCAGGCTTTCACGCCCTCCTCTGATGACACTGGTCGTTTTGTTCTGGACGTCACCGCTCACTTCGGCAGTGTTGCCAGCTTTTGCAGCAACCAACAGGCTGACGGCAGTATTTAAGGCCTTCTCCCGAGCCTGCTTGACTGTTTGCAGAGCATAGCTTGCCTGTCCCAAGTAGTGTCCAACAGGAACTTTGTTTATCCAATCTGGTTTTTGGTTCTGGCTGACTGGCTGGGGAGAGCGGGAAGATTGCTGAGAGCAAGAAATGGTCAGGAAAGAAACAAGAAGCAGCAGTAAGAAGACAGGGAGTAGCCGTTTGGATAGAATCATCTTTTCTCCGGTGAAAACCGTTCCTGCTTGCGAAGTTCTGACGAAATACGTGGGACGCACGGGCGTGAATCCCACTCTTCAAAGAACCTTATTGCGGCATGGCACCGAATTCGGAGTTGATCATCTTATCCATTTCAGATTCTAGCTCATTTTGAGCTTTTTCACCAAGAAACCGTTGCCACTGAGCCTGCTGATTTTTGTAACTTGTTTGAAGGGCTTGCTTGGCTGCAACGGCTGCTTGCTGAGGATCCATTACCACCAAGGCGTAGGTCGTCCCGTCAGGCCCCTTACGGTAATTGATTGCTTTAGCACCAAAGAGGATCTCTGCAGTGATTTGTCGCTGCGTGACTGAAGCAACTGCGTCAACAGTCTGTTGGTCTCCCACTCCGGTTGTCTCTGCATGATTTTTCACCATCGCACCAACCTTGGCCTTCATCTCGGTGGCCAGTTGTACTCGTCCATCCATCGTCGCCTGGTTTCTGGCGAAACTAGTGCCTGCTTTGGTATCTCGGAAAGACCCCACTGCGGCAACAGGATATCCCTCAACTGGGGTTCCACAAATCCAATCAGGAGCACGCACTTCAGTGTCGTCAAAGTAGCAGAGATTCGGATCTTGCTCTAATTTGACAGGCTCAATTCTGGTTGTTTCTGATGAACTTGAACAAGCGACTACTCCGGTCAGAATGAGTGCTGCACCTAGTTGGGAAATCACTTTTTTGTTCATAATGACTCCTTATGTCTGAAAAGAAGTTTTTGGGAAGCGTAATTTTTTCTCATTACTAGAATAGTTTTGAATTTGAGCATCATTGAGGTTGGTGAGAGAAGAATTGATGACTCTTCGTATTGTCAATGAGAATAGAAAAAAAGCTGTCAAGGTTGAGTAAACAATCAATGTATATTCTTTCACCCTCCTCCAATTTGATCAGCTTACACATATGTAGTTTATAGCAGAACTGATTAAAGTTTGGGAGTCAGAGTTCCATACTCTAGAAAGAAAAAGATTTGCGCTCCATGAATTTCTTGATTTTCTTACTACCATTCCAAACTTCGCGAGCTGTTTGCAGATTGATCAGCTTCAGATCTACTTGATAGTAGGTCACGCGTTGATTATCTAGCTGATCAACTATGGAATTGATCGTCCCGGAAAGTGCGAAATTCGCCCCATCTTCTTCACCCATTTCCATCCGAGTATCAGCAGAAGCGTTCATATCCTGGTCAGCTAATTCTGCACGGGTATCTTGACGTTCTTCAAGTGTCGCAATAAATCCGGCTTTACCGCTGCGAATCACAGCCCGTTTAATATCGTTAACAAAGGTGTCAACAGCTATATGCTCGTGGGATTTATTCCGAACGCGCTGCACGGTTACCAGTGGTTCTTTGCCAGGAAAGCGCTGATTAAATTGACTGATCCAGGGATAGCTCAGCATATCGTTGATCATTTCTTCAGCTACTAAACGCGAATCCTCATCATTCCACTTGTCCGTAAGCGCGATTTCCTTTCCAGAATCTACCCTGGCAACCTCCACGCTTTTACCACAGCCGTTAACGAAAACAACTGTACCCAGAATCAGTACTGTTGCTAATATGCTTTTGCTTTTTTGCTGAAACTTCATAGTCAATTAGCTCCCTTTGTATGATTTCTGCCTAAAATAGTACGTCAACCAATTCCTTCCCCAACTGCTGTGACAGCTTGGTAATTGATCGTGACTCAGCTTCCTTTACATCAGCGGAAGCTCCCTTGGCTTTTGCCTGGATAGTTTTCACAATACGTCCCTGCTCATCTTTCAGAAACACATTACCCTCAGTAATCACAAACGTCGTTTCGCCTTGAACCACATTATTCAAACTTAAATCATACTCAACCCGAATATCAGCTTGCTCTGCTTCAGAAATGTTGATTCCTTTGTTGTTGAGCTCAGCGGTCAGGGCAGCTGCTAGGGAGCTTCTGTCAGCACCTTGTGCAGCGATATGCACTTTCAGCATGCCAATAAGAGCATAAGCCTTTCTCGTGAAATCGCGGTATTCAGGGGTCAGCACATCTACGTGCTGTCGTGTTGGGCTGAGAGTATTAGCTCGCGCTTGAATACCGGAGCGTTCCTCAGCCAGTACTAGCCCTGACGTAACAAGACGTAATAATCCCATTCCCTGTTTTTCATTATTCTCAAATTTAGTTACAATTTCAGCAAAGCGCTGGTCAATCACCTCAATGCGCGAATGCAGAGATTGTAGTTCTTTGTTCACATCAAGGCGTACAAGAATGCTAACCTGCTTGTTTGATTCATCAAAATAAGAATCCACATTCATCACATGAGATAATTCAAAAGACGTAACTTTACCTTTAACAGACTGACGCAATCGCTCGGTCAGTTCTGATTTGTTGTTTTGTAGCGTTTCAGTAATTTCCTGCTCCAGTTCTCCACTGATATTGACTTCGATCTGCTTGACGAGTTCTAAACGAGCCATATCCTTGGCTCTTGCAGCAGCATCGGCCTGATCACCAGCATAAACCTCAGCTGAACCAGTCCCATACAGAAAACCCGTTTCAATTGGTGGCTGAATCAACCACACTGGTGCTGGCAAGGTAGGAGTTTTTGTTGGTTTAGATGTAGTAACTGCTGGGCTGCCACCACACCCTACTAGCAACGACATCGCTGCTAAGATGATGACAATATTTGTCTTTACGCTACTCACCACTGATTCCCTGAATATCTATTGACACGTTTAAAGATGACACAAATATCGACTATATCACCGCTTTGTCAACCACGCCGTTTGAGTACTTGCGGGCTGTTGCATCATTGCAGTATTTTGCGTTGGAATAATGTGCTCCCGAAAGATTTTGATGTCACCCTCACCAACCTTTAAAGATTGGGTCACTTCATGATAAGTTCCACCATTCACTGAAGGTGTCCGGAGAGTAATTTTGTGAGTACCAGGTTCCACAGACAAGCGCTTCAAATGAATGGAGTGTGGCAAGGTCAACCAAGCACGTGTATCCGCTTGGCTGCTCAAGGCAGCTACAGACTTACAAGCCAGCTTCGCGAGGTCATCATCCATTTGGCCACAAAACAGATTCTTGGTCATGGTACGCCCAAGCGCAGCTTGTAAATCCTTGTCTGCGTTTAGTAATTGACCCTGGAAAGCTAGGTTTGCCAGTGATTCTGCTTGAACCATCTCACCGTGAGGTTTCCCATCAACCATTACTTGCGTCATACCAAAGGTCTTTGGTTCCAGTTTGTAGTATGGCACAGTCACCCGAGCACCTCCCATTGCCAACGCATCTGGCAAACCAATTTGCTCTGCTAACCCCCATAGCGGCCCAAGCCTGAAGCTCTTTGAAGCCATTCCTTCTAGGGCGCCAATTACACCACGCAATTGAAAATTAATCACTGATTGAAGCAAACCACGGTCTGCATACATCAGGTGAAACCAAGCTAGCTGAGCCTCTCGCTCCTTTGGGGTTCCTGTCAGCACAGGCTGGATAACCAACTCTCTAGTATTGGTATCCAAAGCCAAATGCATATTGAGTTCGCCACGCGGAGGTACCCAGCCAGTATGCCCAATAATTACAATATGAGCTTTTTCACTGCGATCTAGCTCTTTCTGCAGAGTATTTGACAATTTCTGCTTGGCTAGACCAGGCCACTCATCCTCATAGCCACCATCCTGCTTCATCATGCGAATAGTATCGAACCAAGCCTGCTGCATGATACCCTGACCTAAACTGTATTGCTCTGCATACCCCTGTTCATAAAGTTCTGCTGCTTTCTGATAAGCAATTCTGGCACTGTCCAACTCGCCGTTGATTTCGTAGATTAAACCGTTCATGTAGCGTACGTACGCATCTTCACGGTATATCAACTTGTCCTTGTCAATTACTTGTCCTGTCAAAACATCAAAGATCTTCATCAGTTGGGAGAACAGCTTACTTTCATCGTCCTTAGCATCTTGGTATGTGCCTTTTTGGTAAGCGATATCGCTTAGCAGGATATCTACTTTTCTAGCTTCGACACGAGCGCTTTCCAGGTGATCAACTTTCTTAGCAGGGTTTTCCAATGCCATCATTGTGTAGTTCAGAGCCTTGATGTAATGAATGAATGCACGCTCAAACTCCTGGCCAGCATAATCACTTTGGCTTGGGCTAATCAGCGCTGCTTTCAGCACATCACCTGCACGTTTAGTAATGAGGTCTTCAGCAATATTTGCGGCTTGGTCCAGTTTGGCATTACTGCTGCCATAGCTCTGGCTCAAGTGTTGAACCATGCCGGACTCCATATAGTGGAGTAGCCGATTCTTACCGTCGGTTGACAATTCATCGGTTGCCTCAGATGCTGCGACATAATCGCCACTCTCAATTGATACTCTGACACTGCTTGTCTGCGTTTGATAAGTTGAACAACCAGACACAAAAATTGCTCCTGTGACCAACATCAACTGAAATTTCTTATGAATCACGCTCATCATTAGCATTGCTCTCCTTGGATTATTGAAATCACTTATGCAGGCCAACAGACTTGCCAAGCTTCGTTTTATTTCAGCCACTCTTTCTCAAGAAAAGAGTGGCTGAAGCATTCTTTAATTAATGGAAGAACGCTTTTAAAGAGACTTTCAATGAGCAACTTGCCGGTAGTATTTGAAAGGCGAAGTCAAGATTGAAGGCTCCCATTTATCTGGGAGATTAAAGGACTCTTTGAGACCAGTAATTCATTATCTCCGGAACCTCAGCTACATCTAAAAAATTCGGCTTCTCTATAATGGTCTGCTAACATTTTTGGTCAGCTCATTCGACTTTAAATCCCCATTGATGATAGCTAGGGAACTTCTCTGGGTAGTTTGAATGATCTGTTTGATCCGATTTGCGTCAGAGATTCGGAGATCAACAGTGAAAATAACAGAAACTCTCTTCAACTAGTGGTGGATCAATTCTCCTGTTTTGAGATTGCTGAAGTAAACAAAGAAGCGATTGGCTGTGGATTTTTCATGTGGATTATCTGGAAGAGCCACTCAATTTCCCAGCTTGTCAAGCAAATTTTCACGTCAAAGGCTATTGAAGGGTGAACCTTTGGGGTAAGGATCAGCGGTGGACTTATACTGAACTGAAAGGGCTGAGTGTGTTTTTATAGTATTGGAGAATTGATTACACGTCCTCACCGTAGTGGTGGTGGTTCTAAAAATTTTAAAGAGGGCTTCATTAGTTACAAGATTGGCAATGATAAAAATTAAAGCATATTAAGAAAATCTTTTACTTTCCAGCTAGAGAGTGAAGATCATCGAACTCGCTTATCTGTCAGGCATAATAGAACTTAAAGTGTAGCCGTTCGTGATTGGAATACTGATCCTCCTCACAGCAACTATTACGATGATAACTCCGGCGTCTACATCCTCAATATTTTTGTGGTTGATCCCAAGCAGGAAGAGGGTTTTGATCGCTTCAAGGAAGCACTCTTTAGAGCCAACCCCAATGATTCAAACGCAAGAGCTTATCTGGGTAACTGACTCAAATACTTGTTGGACAACTGTGAGTCAGCTCTGAAATTCAGTTAAGATGATCTTGCTCTCAGAAAGGCATCATTCGAAAACTTTGGAACTACCAGTGCAGGTAGCATGGTGAGATTTTGCTTCAGTGTGTTCCTCCTTATGATGCTGGTTACCTCCGGCTTTGCTCAAGAATTCACTGGAGAAGGTATAGGCTCCAAAAAAGAACAGGCAAAGAAAGAAGCCCTGACAGACCTCTCTCAGAACATCTCGGTTGAAGTGAAATCTGTTCAAACCCAACTTTCCGAACTGATGGGAGAGGACTTCCACCAAGATGCCAGCAGCATGATTCAACTGGAATCGTGTCTTCCCGTGCTGGGTGCAGAAAGCTTTGTTTTCGAAGATGTTGACTACTATTACGCATTGGCCAGGCTCTCTGCGCAGCAGGTAATCCCACTATATCGAACTCAACTCTAAGAAATTGACTGGGAAATCGAGCAGGCAACTCGGCAACTGGAGAGAGCCGAACAGAACTCGGAGCAGGAAAATCTCCTTCAGGCCATCCTGGAAAAATTTGGGAATTCTAAGCGGCACCAAACAGTTCTATTGATACCTAGTGATACTGACCTGCCAAAACTAGAGATCACCGGAACAGAGATCAGAAGCCAACTGCGCAAGGTTTAGAACAAACCGGACTCACTGGAGCAAGCAGCGAAAATCCTGACAAGAGACATGCAGGATAGAAGAGGGATCTATGTCTCTCCTTTTCACACGGTTAGTTCCCAAGAAGTCACGCCTTTCTCAGCTGCATTGCGAGGCCGCCTGCAACAACAACTCAGTACGGTTCGCCAACCAGACCAAGCAAGTCTTTAGTTGTATGGCAGCTACCTGATAACGAATCAAGATCTGGAATTCTTAGCTCACCCGACACGTTCAAATAATCAATAAATAGAACAATCTAGATCGCTATTTCTGCCGAAGAAGGCCTACCAAGGTTTGAAGGTCGAACTGTCGCAGATCAGTTTTGAGGAGCAACTCCGAAATAAACCTGGCCTGTTACGCAAGAGGGATTTTCGGGTATCGATCCGTAGCAATAAGGGATACCACGGTTTGATGTTCGAAAAGGGTGAGATCATCGAGATCTATGTGAAAGTCAACAAACCCAGTTACTTCTACATCGTTGGACATATCTTTGCTGGAGAGGGACCTTTTTCGTGTCTGCTGAAATTGTAGGAAGAAGCAGATCCACCACAGAGCTTTGTCCAATTTGTCAATGCGGATGACGTTAATCGGTGGATGAGCCTGGGAGAGTTTGAAATTTACCCACCACTGGGGCTAGAACACCTACAGATGATTGCTTCGAAAGAAGATTTGGTTCAGCAGTTACCAGAATATCGTTTTGATGAGGGCTCCGAGTTTTACCTAGTAGAGCAAAAGGCGAGAAGGTGGCTGGGCCAAAACCCGATCGGATAAGCTTCCGAAAAAGAAAAAACCTGAAAATTATAGTGCTGACTTATATTTCCATTTCAAAGTAAGTTTCGGAGGCCTACCAGATCGGAGCTTTCCTGAAGTTACATTTGAGCAATGATATTAGCTGAACAAAGGAAATAGCTGAGGGAATTGACTAATTTTACTCTAAAGGGGCCGCACAAAAACCGCCAGCAGCTTGGGCTCCTGAGCCAAAAGCTAGTGGAGGAGGCGCTCGGAAGGGATCAATCGGAGCACTGAAGAGCAGGTCGAGTAGGAGCAATCCAAGTATTCCAAGCAATAGCACAACGATGGCGTGGGAACGTTTGAACGTCATCGACTTCCTCCGATCAGTTGATCGCGCAGTCGTACTCCGATCATTGAGCCGGCAAAGGCAGCAGCAAACCAGACCCAACCATGCAGGCTACCGGTCGAGATGCCACTAAAGAAGGCTCCAACGTTACAGCCATAAGCCAGGCGGGAGGCATAGCCCATCAGCAGGGCGGCTATTGCTCCAGCAATCCAGAGTCGAGTGGGTAGAGAAACCTGAGCGGCCAACGGCCCCTTCCAGCGAGCAGCAATTCCAGCCCCTAACAATAAGCCGAAATCTGTCACAGAGGTGATGTCCATCAGCAAGCTCTGAGTCAAGCGCTCGGCGTTACCGGCATCACGCCAGAAGGCAAATCCTGCTAAATCGATCCCTGACCAATGTACTAGCTTGGCGCCCCATAGTCCCAACCCATAGACCACTCCCCAGGGCTGTCCAGCCACCAGCAGATTGAGTACGGCCAGTCCTGCGAGGAAGCCAGCTGCCAACCATAATTTACGTGGCAGAGTACGATTGTTCGAAGGCATCCATTGTCGGAACCGCCAGGCGAGTCCCGCTAGCAATCCCAAGGTCAATAGGATTGCTCCGGATGTTCCTAGCCAATCACTCAGTGCTATTGGCTCCAACTGTCCCAGAGTATGCCAATCTGGCAAATGCAGGGTACCAAGAAAACTCCCGGCAATGAAAAAAGGTAAGGCCCAGAGACCCATCAGGTTGCCGCTACCAGCATTGACCAAAGTACCGGAACCACAGCCTAGCACAACCTGCATCGCGATCCCAAAGACAAAGGCCCCAAGAATCATGGAAACTCCGACAGAAGCTGTAGCTCCGATCAGTTCACCAGCTGCGATATCCAAGAGCAGCAGGCTAGGTAGAGTTGCCAACCCAAGGGCCAGTAGTTGTGCCTGAATGCCGTGGGTGTTGCGCTCCAAGATCGCTTGTCGCCAGGGGCCAGCAAAACCAAAACCTAGGCCTTCTAAAGTAATGCCAAAGCCTAGCCCGATAGCCAGCAAGATTCCTTGTCGTATTCCAGCATAGATAGCTAGCAGCAGAATCAGCAGGACCATCCCAAAACTCAGCAAGATGCGGAGTCGTCGTTGTCCAGCAGGATTCGCAGGTCCAGCAGTGGTTTCAGTTGTGGAACTCATCAGAATCGTCAGCTCAGAAAGTGTTTGCCAACCACTGCTTGGTATTGAGCCAAGCCCACTTCAAACGCCCTGGTACGTTGTCCATTGGCAGACCGGCAGCTGACCACTCAACCATTGACTCTGGGTAGAGCTTGACGCCTTCCTGCCCAACCACTTCACTCAGCAAGAACCAGTTGGTTGCTGCCCAATGCTCGATTTTGTAAAAGGAGACAGTTACTTCCGCTTGGTCCAAGCCATTTTGCTGTACCAGCTTCTGCAGTTGTTCTGGAGCTCTCAACAGCAGCCCCCCAGAGCGAAACTACTGCTTGTTGTCAAAGTCATCGGCTCCAGGAATTGTTCCTAGCTTTGCTGCAGTACCGTGCCACTTTTCTCCAAGAAAGAACACTTCTGGACGAGCGTCGAGTAACTTGGTGTTCGAGCGATTGAGTTGCTGTTCCACATCACTGGTCGAAGCTAACCAGTCAGCTTGAATCGTGGCTGGGTAACTGCTGTGACTCGCTTTCGTTACTTCTTTGGAAATGGGTAATCCTGTCTGTTCCCACGCAATGAATCCACCATCAACCACTGCCAATTGCCGAAGGCTGGCTGCCTTAAGTGTCCAGTAAACCCAAGCCGCTGCGCCGAAGTCACTATAGGAATCGCCTTTGAGTATGACTATGGTCGGGGTGTCTGCTGTCAGACCGAGGCCTTGAACTAGGGTGGTTAATTGGCTTTGAGAAAGGAAATTACCAGGATTCTCAGCAGGCCCCCGCCAATTTCTACAGGGTGAAGAGAGTGCATCAGGGATATGACCAGCATTGTAGGAACTGTCTGGATCAGGTGTATTTGGTAGACGGATATCAATGATGGTGACAGCTTTTGAGTGAGCTTGGAGTATTTGACCTAACTCATTGGCTTAAAGCAACGGCTTCCAACTGGAGATTAAATTAGCAAAAGCGAAGCTACTAGCTAGTAGAACCAGCAGTAAAGTAGAGAAGAGAGAGCGTATGCTTGTGTCAGTTATCAGCGAAAAAATCAAAAATAGACCAATTGATTACAGAAAAATTATGCATCATTTGAAGGCGCATAACCATTAGCCTCCAATACCCCTTGAGAAGCCTGCTGAGACTGAATTTCCCCGACGTATTGATAGAGATCTTCTAACTTGGAGTCATAAATTTGAGCTTTGCGAAGGTACTGAATCGTTTGCTTCAGGTACTCAACACATGGACCCCGTTTCCCTTTGGCTGCTAGGATTCGTTTCCCTTTGGCTTCCACCTGCATTGTGGAACAGACGTATTTTGGGTGATCTAGTTTGACGACGAAGGCAATCGCTTCCAAACTCTTTATTGCTGATTCAACGCGAACCCATTGTGGTTCATAGGCCTCTGTAATCATCTCCCTTTCCCAAATTTGGACTAGCTGGGTGTCCTTCAACTCTGGAGGAATCCGTAATGCCCGACCAACACAGAACCCACCTGGTTCAAGTCCGAGGACTAATCCTGGGAACTCCTTGGTTCCTCGATGCTCCATACTCCAAAGACAAAAACTTCGATGGAATCCTTGAATTGTAGCCAGAATTGATTGATCAAAGGAAATCTCTGGATTCCACATCAAGGATCCATAGGCAAAAATCCAAATTTCCTGGTCAGGAGGTCGCTGATTCAGAATGCTTTGGAGAGAGAAGTTCACTGGAGTCACCACAAAAATTTATGAATAAGATAAGTTTTTCAGCATTGTCGATCAGGTGTCGTTTGAGCAAGATTTCTACTTTTGAAGGATACTGCAACTCTGGTTGAATTGTCACTTTCATCATCAGGAGGGTTAGATCTTTCTATTTTGATTTAGTATAGCGGTCCTGAGACAGAGAAGTCTACACGACCGCTATTCGCATCGTTGATCTGGCCAGCCGATATAACCCATTGTTCCTGGGATAGCTGGCCTCTTCGAGTGCTCCTGTATCCACGTCATAAATGAAGCCGCGCACATTGATGGCATTGGATCCACTGGTAGGAACCCACGGATGATTCAGGATTTTCGAGATACCCCTCCGGACATCTCACTCCAAGCATTAGATGTTTTTCTCGTCACGTTGTACATCGAGCAGTTCGACGGCTCCGCGGAAAGCGTGAAATTGAGCAGGGGTCGATGCACATTTTTCACAACTTGTGAAAGCATGACCCGTTGCCTGACCAAGCAGTTTTTCAGCCACAGGATCACCTTCTAGTACTGCTTTAAGTAGATCATCTGTGAACGCAAGCATACCGCAGTGCGTATGATGAATCAGATGGTCTCGTTGGTGTTGAGTAAGTGATGTGAGATGATCAGGCATCGAATTGCATCGTCACTCATAACCCCACCTACACTACAGATAATATGTATATCACCTGTCTGAAGACCAAGCAGATCCTCGACGTCGAGCTGGGCGTCCATCCAAGCTACTACCACAACTTGCTTGGATGGTTGGATAGGTTGTTTGCTAGGTATAGGAAGGCTTATGGATTACCTGCCCACTGGAATATTGCCTATTATTTTCCAGAAACTGGTCTGTCATCGAACTAACCATTTTTCGTCTCCTTGATTTACTGGGACATCAGATGTTGCCTTGATCCAGACTGTCCCAGAAGCGAGATCAAGAGGCAGTGCAGAGTCTTCGATCGGCTTTCATTGCTGACCATTTGAATTTTTCTACCTGATTTTCAACGGTTATCCTAGCCTCATCGTATTCTCACCAAGCCCCCACTGGCTTCAGGCGTCAGATTTCTGCACAATCAGGTTCAACTGGAGAGATCGGGCCAGCGTTTGAAACACCACACAGTAGCGCTCGGTCAGTTTGAGCAATGAGCCGATACGCTCCTGAGGCTCTGAGGTCTCGAGTTCAAAGCGCAGACGAATTTCCTGGAATCCTACAGGAGCCTCATTGGCAACCCCCAGTGTCCCCCTAAAGTCGAGATCTCCTTCTGCTGTGACCAGGCCATTCTGCAGTTGAAAATCGATGGCAGTGGCTACCGCCCGCAGGGTCACTCCCGCACAGGCAACCAGTGCCTCGAGTAACATGTCGCCAGAACAGGCCTGTAGGCCTGTTCCTCCGGTTGCTGGATGTAGTCCGGCCTCCACCAGAGACCGACCTGTCTCAACTCGACAGGTGATGCCCTCACCCAGCAGACCCTGGGCACGGAGGGTCATAAGAGCAGCTTGGGGTTGCTCCTTGTAATGCACCTTCAGCGGGGCCTGCAGGGTTTGTAGTTCTTGTGCATTCATAGTTTCCTTGAGGAAGATTGAATTGGCCGATGGATCAGGCCGATAAGGTAGATTTTTCGTGAGCTTGAGCAGCTTGGTTCAATTCTGCCAGCAGTTTCGAACGCCATTCCAGGAATAGGGAATCCTGGCGCCGACGAGGATGCTCAAGATACACAGGGAAGCTGGATTTCACACGCCCAGGTTGGGGTTGCAGGACAACTATCCGATCTGCAAGGAAGAGTGCCTCCTCGATGTCATGGGTGACCAGGATCAGGGTTGGTCGTTGGTCCACCCAGAGCTTCAGGAGGTGTTCTTGTAGATCGTGGCGAGTCAGGGCATCCAGCGCAGAATAGGGTTCATCAAGCAGCAGGACCTCCGGCTGTCCAACCAAGGCTCGGGCCAGAGCTACTCGCTGGGCCTGTCCTCCGGAAAGTTCCTTGGGCCAGCGCTGGCTAAGAGTAGCTAACCCAACCCGTTCAAGGACCCGCTCAACACGTTGATTCTGTTCCTCGATAGGCAAGTGTCGAATACCAAAAGCAACATTCTTGGAAATTGTCAACCAGGGCATCAACCGTGGTTCTTGAAAGACCACGCCGATTTCTGGGCGTGGTGTGAGGACGGTCGTCCCGTCTAGCAGGATGGAACCTGCCGTGGGTTGATCCAGACCTGCGATCAGGCGCAGCAGCGTGCTCTTGCCACAACCAGAACCACCCACTATGGCCAGGATTTCTCCCTGCTTCACCGAGAGGGAAAAATCAGCGAGTGCCAGGAATCCATTCGGATAGCGTTTCTGGAGTTTACGGATATCAAGCATGGTTTTATCCTGTCTGAAAGCCATCCTGCCAGGAGAGCCAGCACCTTGCCAGGAGAGCCACGAGCCAGTCGGTCAGCTTGCCGAGTAGGGCAAAGATCACAATGGCCCCCAGAATGACAGCTGGACGACCCGTTTGTTGGCCATCAATCAGGAGGTAACCTAAACCGTATTCGGCTCCCATGAATTCAGCAGCAACCACAAACATCCAACCCAGTCCTAGCCCCGTACGCAGCGAGACTAGGTATGTAGGCAGGGTGGCTGGCAGCAAAATGCGTAGGATCAACTCGTGATGTTGAAATTGGAAACTTTGTCCGACTTCAACGAGTTTACGATCCACGCTTCTGAGCGCATCCGACAAGGATAGGTAGATTGGAAAGAAAACCCCTACAGCAATCAGGACTACCTTGGAGGTTTCAAAAATACCAAACCAAAGAATGAACATCGGCACCCAGGCAATTGAGGGAATACTGCGCAGGGCCTGAAGAGTAGGGTCCAGCAGTCGTCGGACCAGTGGCCAATAGCCGGAGAGAGAGCCCAATACGGTACCGGTAAGAGTTCCAAAGACAAAGCCAAGGAACACCCGCTGGAGGGTATTGGCAATGTGGTTGGGCAACTCTCCGGATTGCACAAGATCCCAAAGTGTGTTCAGGATCGTGCTGACCGTGGGCAGAAGCCGGTCACTGGACCAGCCCTGTACAACGGCAATTTCCCAACCTAGGGTAAGTGTAACGGGTAGCAATAAACCAATCAGCCACGTCTCCCCCGTTTTCTTCCAGCGATTGGGAGATTCTATAGTTTCTTTGCCGCCCGACCACTGAAACTGCTGATCAGGCGGTGTGGTCGGCAGTAAGCTTTCCTTGTTCATTGAATCCCCAATTTGTTAGTAAAGGAGTTGTCAATCAGTGTATCGGCAATGGCGACAACATTCACACTGGCTGAAATCACTCCAGCTTGTTGCAGAGCCAAGCCAGCCTCGACGATTGTTTTACGTTTTGGAGCATCCAAAGCGGCGGAAGAGAGATCTGTGCGCTGACCTAACTGTAGTGCAGCAACAGCCTCGGTTTGCTTTGCCTGAATAGAAAAGATCCGGCGTAGTTCTTCAGGATGCGCTAGCGCGTAGCTGCGACCACGTTCATAGACTTGCAGAACACGCTCGACCAAGTCGGGGTGCTCCTTGGCGAAGTCCTCACGGGTGTTGAGAATGCCTAGTGTATTCAGGTCTGCATTGCGATAAAACAACCGTACTGTGTCGTTGAGTTCAGATTGGGCCATCATTGGATCAAGGCCAGCCCAGGCGTCTACGTCCCCATTTTCCAGTGCCATTCGTCCATCCTGATGCTGTAGCAGAACCACACGGAGATCCTTTTCTGTAAGCCCGCGGTCTATGAGTGCTCGGATCAGGAAGATGTGCGGGTCTGTGCCCCGAGTTGCAGCAACCCGCTTCCCTTTGAGGTCAGCAACAGTCTGGATTGAGGAATTCTTAGCTGTTACCAGTGCAGTCCACTCTGGCTTTGAATACACGTAGATCGACTTGATCGGATTGCCATTGATACGTCCCAGCAAGGCAGCAGCACCAGCCGTTGAGCCAAAATCGACACTGCGGCTGTTGAGAAATTCCAGAGCCTTATTGGAGCCCAGGGAACGTACCCAGCGAATCTGAATGCCTTCAGCTGCAAACTCCTCTTCCAACCATTTCTTGTCACGCAGTAGCAGGCTGACTGGATTGTAGTAAGCGTAATCAACCGTGATGCGCTCCAGTTTATCTGCAGCAACCAGCAAAGTACTCCAGTGTGTCAGTAGCATCAGGATGACGAGACCAACGTGAAAGAAATGGCGGATATTATTTTGGCGAAACATGATTTCCTTTCGTAGGGATAAGTGTTCAGGACAAGAGAAAAATTCGGATACCGTACTTCAGGAACGTCCTGAAGTAGTGATGCCAGAGAAAAGAATCAGGTACATATGCGAGTTCTAGTTGAACTTGGATACGAGCCATTGCTTGGTAGAGATCCAAGCCCAATGCAGACGATTGGGAACATTATCCATTGGTAGGTTGGCAGTAGACCACTCAACTAATGATTCGGGATATAGCTTAACATTCTGTTTGCCGGCAATCTCACTGAGCATAAACCAGTTGGTTGCTGCCCAATGCCCTGTATTGCAGAAGGAAACAGTGATTTCGGCCTGTCCTAGTTTGTTCTCTTGAACTAGACTCTGTAGTCGTTCTGGAGACTTCAACAACGGTCCACCGGAGTGAAACCAGCGCTCGTTGTCGAAGGCTGCTGCCCCAAAAATTGTTCCCGGTTTGCTGGCAGCTGGATGCCATGTCAAGCCCTCGAAGAAGTCGTCTGGTCGTGCATCCAGCATCTGGACTCCAGGCTTGTTGAGTTGTGCTTCCACCTCAGCAGCCTGAGCTAGCCAGTAGGGTTGAATCTTGGCGGGAAAGTCGCTTGGCAGTGGAGTCTCCGATTCTGTGGAGATGGGTAGCCCTGCTTGCTTCCAAGCCTGAAAGCCTCCATTCAAAATCGCCAACTGGGCTAGTCCAGCAGTCTTCAAAGACCAGTAGACCCTAGCTGCTGCGCCAAAGTCGCTGTAGGAGTCTCCACGATGAACAACGACCACTGGAGTATCGATGTCAGCACCAATTGCCTGAACCAGCCAAGTCAGTTTGTCCTGGGTAACAAACTTGCCTGGATTATCAGGCTGCCCACGCCAAGTTGCATAAGGGGAAGACACAGCACCGGGGATGTGCCCAGCGTTGTAAGAAGCTTCTGGATCTTTGGAATCCAAGGCTCGAATATCCATGACTGTTGCGGCAAAGGGGTCGTCCCCAAGAAGTTCATGGAGTTCGGTGACAGAGAGTAGTGGTTTCCACTCAGACAAATCATTGGCATGGGTCCAACCATTCATTAAAGTGAGCAGTCCAGCTAGCAATAGATACAGTTTCATCGGGTTTCTCCTGGAGAGAGGTTGGAAAAATAGGGCAAAGTGAAGCCCTAAGGTATCAGTAAATTCCGAGACCCTTTCCCTTTCGAGTGGAATTCTCGGTCAAGGAAAATAATTGGCGAGGAGCGTTCTAGGGCGGAACCCGTGGGTGGCTCTAGAGCAAACGCACTCGCAAAAATTCAGTGAATGATCAAGATTGGAAAACGAATCAGAGATGTGCGAACAGGATGTTCAGCAACAACAGGCAGGGCAGCAACAGTAGGAAGTAACAGAGGTAACAACGGCAGTAGTAAAGGCAGTATGAGAAAGGCTAGAATGCCTGAATCGGCATAGTGGTGGTGATAATATAAGATTCATCTTTCTACTTGATTTAAAAAAGTTTTCGGAGAATTTGGTGCTAGGGCCAGGGATGTGGCCAGATCGCTACGAAGGGGCCTGTGTCAACAACAGGCCAAACGACAGCAACGGCAGCAATTGGCTGGGATACCGAATTGGATGTCTTTGAGCGAGAAAGGCATTGCTACTGTTCAAAAAGAAGGAATTCGAAAAAAAAGTAGCAAATCATCTCGGAGTCTGAGTACAAAAGCAAGTATTTTTTGCTGGTCCAAAAACAATGAAAGCTATTCGTACTCAGATTTCAGCTTTTCTGACCAATCTTTCTCCGATGTTGAGAATGGTTTGATCTTCTGCTGACTATTGTTGAAAATTAAGACAAATCTAACCTTCATTCTCGACTACACATCCTTGGAGGGCACATGCCTTACGATGCTACTGATAACCGCTACGAATCCGCTCACTATCGCCGCTGTGGAAAATCAGGACTACACTTGCCTGAGGTGTCCCTGGGGCTCTGGTACAACTTTGGTGGAGTCGATCCTCTGGAAAACATGAGGGAGATGCTCCGACGATCTTTTGATCTGGGAATTACACACTTTGATCTTGCTAACAACTATGGACCCCCTCCCGGTTCGGCTGAAACCAATTTTGGAAGAATCTTTACTGAGGACTTCAAGCCCTATCGCGATGAGTTGGTGATCTCCAGTAAGGCCGGCTACTATATGTGGCCCGGGCCCTACGGAGAATGGGGTTCTCGCAAGTATCTAGTAGCGAGCTGTGATCAAAGCCTGAAACGGATGGGACTCGACTATGTCGACATTTTCTACAGCCATCGACCCGACCCGAATACGCCTTTGGAAGAGACAATGGGAGCGCTGGACTACATCGTTCGTAGCGGACGAGCACTCTATGCTGGCATCTCAACCTATTCTCCAGAGCAGACACGGGAAGCTTCACGCCTCCTTAGAGAATTAGGGACTCCCTGTTTGATTCATCAGCCACGCTACAACATGTTTGATCGCTGGATTGAAGATGGCCTGCTTGATGCGCTCAAGGACGAAGGGATTGGCTGTATTGCTTTCTCACCGCTTTGTCAGGGGATTCTGACCAACAAGTACCTGTCTGGCGACTGGAGTGGAACCCGTGCTGACAAGTTGAAGAGTGCTTTCCACTGGGGTGACGAAGTGTCCCAGAAGCGTCTGGGTCGGGTACATGAACTGCACAAAATGGCAGATGAACGTGGACAGACGATGGCCCAACTCGCGATTGCTTGGGTACTGCGGCAGCCACAGATGACCTCAGCCCTGATTGGGGCTAGCAAGGTCTCACAAATTGAAGATGCCGTGGGTGCACTCAGTAACCAGCGGCTCAGTGAAGAAGAACTATCCAGGATCGAAACTATTCTTGGTTAGCCTGTTGAACGGAGGTACAGCAAGGTACCTCCTCCGTTTCAATGAAGTTGGCAGTGAGAACTATCAACGCTTCTGATGGAGAAGCCATGGGAGAAGCATCACCAACGCTACAAGATTGGGAAACACTGGCCCGCAAAGAGCTCAAGGATCGGGAAGTGTCGGAGTTAGATTGGCAAACAGCGGAGGGTATACGGCTGAAGCCGCTCTACACTGCAGAGGATCTGGAAAAGCTGGAAATGTCCAACACGCTACCCGGCTTTCCCCCCTTTCTGCGGGGCCCTAAAGCAACTATGTATACGGGTCGGCCTTGGACCATTCGGCAGTATGCAGGCTTCTCGACAGCTGGAGAATCAAATGCCTTCTACCGGAAGAACCTAGCTGCCGGACAGAAGGGATTGAGCGTAGCCTTCGACCTGGCGACTCATCGGGGTTACGATTCGGATCATCCGCGAGTCGTTGGGGACGTAGGTAAGGCGGGTGTAGCAATCGACTCTGTCGAGGATATGAAGATCCTCTTTGACCAGATTCCTTTGGATGAGATGTCGGTCTCAATGACGATGAATGGCGCAGTGTTGCCTGTCTTAGCAGCCTACGTAGTTGCAGCAGAAGAGCAGGGAGTCTCACAGGAACAGCTAAGTGGAACCATTCAGAATGACATCCTCAAGGAGTTCATGGTTCGCAATACCTACATCTACCCTCCAACCCCGTCGATGCGGATCATTGGCGACATCATCGCTCATACCAGTGAGAACATGCCCCGCTACAATTCGATCAGCATCAGCGGTTATCATATCCAGGAAGCTGGGGCGACGGCTGTACAGGAACTTGCCTTCACGCTGGGTGATGGTTTGGAATATGTGCGTTCTGCGCTGCAACGTGGAATGCCCATCGACCAGTTCGCACCACGTCTCTCCTTCTTCTTTGGCATCGGCATGAACTTCTTCATGGAGATCGCTAAGCTGCGGGCAGCTCGTTTCCTGTGGGCTGAACTACTCAAGTCCTTCGCTCCTCAAAAACCCCAGTCGATGATGTTACGTACCCACTGCCAGACCTCTGGCTGGAGCCTGACCGAGCAGGATCCCTTCAACAACATCGTACGGACTACGATTGAAGCAATGGCGGCCACGTTGGGTGGGACACAGTCACTTCACACCAACTCCTTCGATGAAGCCTTGGGACTGCCCACAGAAACCTCGGCCCGAATTGCTCGAAATACCCAGCTAATTCTTCAGGAAGAAGCGGGCATCCCCAATATTATTGATCCTTTTGGTGGTTCCTACTTCATGGAATCACTGACAAATACACTAATCCAGGAAACTCAACAAACTTTGCAGGAAGTGGAGGCACTCGGGGGTATGACCAAGGCTGTCGCCTCTGGAATGCCCAAGCAACGAATTGAAGAAGCAGCTGCTCGTCGGCAGGCTCGGATTGACCAAGGCAAGGAGGTCATTGTTGGTGTGAACAAGTACCGCTTGGAGCAGGAAGAGCGAGTTGAAGTACGCGATATCGATAACTCAGCAGTACGGGAGGCCCAGATCCGCAGATTGAATCAAATCCGACAGAATCGGGATAACAAGGCCGTGAAGGGAATCCTGAGTCGGTTGCGTGAAGCAGCTTCCAGCGGTCAAGACAACCTACTGGCTCTTTCGATAGAAGCGATCCGTGTACGAGCTACGGTTGGTGAAATTTCAGGTGCAATGGAGCAATCTTGGGGACGCTATAACGCTCCAATTCATTCGATTACTGGAGTTTATGGCAGTGAATATGAGGAAGATTCTGACTTTGTGGATGCGCGTGAGGAGATCAATCAATTTGCTGTGGAAGAAGGTCGTCGACCAAGAATCATGGTAGCCAAGATGGGTCAAGATGGTCACGATCGCGGAGCAAAAGTGATCTCCACCGCCTTTGCTGATCTAGGTTTTGATGTTGATATCGGGCCATTATTTCAGACTCCGGAAGAAGTTGTTCGTCAGGCCATCGAGAATGATGTCCATGTGATTGGCATCTCTAGCCAGGCAGCTGGCCACAAGACACTTGTACATCAATTGATGCAGGTTTTGCTTGCAGAGAAGGTAGCTGACATGGTCGTAGTAGTTGGAGGTGTCATTCCACCGCAGGATTATGATGACCTTTACCAGCAAGGAGTCGCCTGTATCTTTGGACCAGGTACCAAGATTCCACAGGCGGCTCGTGAAGTCTTGAGCGCTGTCCGCGAAAAGACGAAGGTTGCTGCATGACGAATTTGCAATTCAAACTCACGAGATTTTGCAGTCCATCCGTCTCTTAGACCCACCTAGAATTCTGTCCCCACTATGTCAGCCATCAATCCAAACAGTATTCGGCAGGGGGATCGTCGCGCAATAGCCAAGGCGATCACCCTACTAGAGAGTACACGCCCAGAAAAACTTGATCAGGGTCAGACACTGCTAGAGGCTCTGCTGCCAAATACTGGTAAGTCACTGCGAATTGGCATCACTGGAGTTCCAGGTGTGGGCAAGAGTACCTTCATTGAAGCCTTTGGGATGAGATTGATCGAAGCGGGACATCGGGTTGCTGTACTGGCTGTGGATCCAAGTAGTCCAATCACGGGTGGAAGTATCCTTGGAGATAAGACCCGGATGCAACAATTGTCATCGCACCCCCAGGCCTTCGTGCGTCCTTCGCCTGCTTCTGGAATGCTGGGTGGGGTAGCTCGTAAAACACGGGAAACCGTGTTGCTCTGTGAAGCAGCAGGTTATGACGTGATCATTGTTGAGACCGTAGGAGTTGGCCAGTCGGAGACCCTAGTTGCTTCAATGGTCGATCTCTTTCTGGTGCTAATGCTACCCAATGCCGGAGATGAACTGCAGGGAATCAAAAAAGGAATTCTGGAGTTGGCGGACCTGATCGTGATCAATAAGGCTGATGGTGATCAACAGGTCTTGGCCCAACAAGCAGTTCAGGAGTATCGAAACGCTCTCCACTTGCTCAAGTCGACCCGGGCTTCATGGCAGGCAAAAGTGCTTCAGTGTAGTGCATTGGAACAGACAGGGCTGGCTGAGTTGTGGGAGACCATGCAGAACTTTCAAGAAGTGCTGAAGACCTCGGGGGAGTGGGAAGAACATCGAAGCCATCAGGCTGTGCGCTGGATGTGGACTCTGATTGATGAAGAACTGAGCCAGAGTTTTCGGAAGCATCCTCGTATTCAAGCTGATATCCCCAACGTCGAGAAGGCCATTTGTCAAGGGAGGCAACTGCCGACTCGGGCTGCTCGATTCCTATTGGAAGGCTGGTTCTCTCGCCATATTCAAGATCAATAGTCTGTAGGAATCGAACCTACTTTCGGAATAGTGGAATGGCTTGAATACCTTTCTATTATCTAAACTAGACATTCGTGAATTCAAGCAGAATCAACAATTGAATGTATTGCTAGAAGCGCTGTCGAAATTTACGTTCCAGTTCAACAGTAGTTAAGGAAAACCAGAGGGGAGATCCGTCGAGAGAGCGGTTGTCAAAATCCAGCTGTTCAAGTTGAGCCAGTAGCAACTGTTGATCGCTTGCAGTTAGCAGTTGTGTTTCCAAGAGAGCAGCTTGTGTGGCCAAGACGGTCCAAAGATCCTGCTTTAGTGAATCTGGACGACTGCGTTTGCCGAAGAGTGCGCTGCGGTTGAGCATCTCTCGCAGCAAGGCTTCTGCTTGGGACCAGGCCAGTAGTTGTGGTTGCTGTCGCAGGGCAAAAGTTTTTCCTCCAAAAGGTTCTAAGATAAACCCACCCTGACGCATCAAAGCTTCCAATCCTACTAACAATGTTGCTTCCTGAGGTGCCAGGTGCAGTAGCAACGGAGTACTCCGCTCAGAAATTTCGATATTTTCAGCTAGGAAGTCGCTCCGGTAACGTTCATAGAGTAACCGTTCGTGAACACGCCGGCTGTGAAAGAGCACCAATCCGTCTGCATCTGTAGCCAGTAGATAACAACCCAATACCTGTCCATGTAGCTGCCATCGAGTTGGAGTTGTTGATATAGTCCACAGGTGCAAGTTGTCTAAGATAATTGGATCATCGGTGGTTTCGGCTTTGGTAGGAGCTTCTTCTTGCTTTAGTGATGAGGTGGCGGTCGTGGCAACAGGAGTGGCTTCTGGTTCGGAGTTAGTATTGTTGGTAGTCGTGGAAAAGGTTAGATTGTGCTTGGTTCGGGCTGGTCGTTCCTTGGCAACTCGTCGTACAGAGGATTGCTCTCGCACTTGCTGTTGTAGTGGTAGTTCATTCGCTAGTGGTAATTCTGTCTGAGGATCCCGTATTGGTTGAGGAAGCTGTCCTTCTCTGCCAAACAGGCGTAATTTGGTCTGCTGCTTAAAGCTTCGGCTCAGTTGATCCTGTAGGATCGTATGCACAACCTGGCTGTTGCGTAGCCGAATCTCTGTTTTTGCAGGATGGACGTTGACGTCCAGTTCACCTGGATCAAGATGCAGTGAGAGGAAGAATGCTGGATGCTGTGATTTGCTTAGGAAGTTTCCATATCCTTGGTAGATTGCTCGCTGCACTGCTGGGCATCGTACAGGGCGGTCGTTGACAAACAGGTATTGCCAACGCTTGCTGGTTCTTACTTTCTCTGGGATAGAGAGCCAGCCTTGGTAATTTAGGTAATTTTCTCGATGTGAGACTTCCTGCAGGCTATCTCGAAACTCTTCACCAAAGAGTTGAAAGATTCGCTCTTCCAGGCTGCTGGCTGGTCCTAGGCTGAGCAACAGTTGCTTGTTATGAACAAGTTTGAACTGACGTTGCGGATAGGCCAGTGCCTGATTAGTGAATCCCTGCTGAATGCGCTGTAACTCCGTGGTGGTTGTCTTCAGAAACTTAAGCCGAGCTGGTGTGTTGAAGAACAGCCGCTCGATCTTGATGCGTGTTCCTTGTGGGAATCCTACCTTGCCAATTTCATCCAGTTGTCCCCCTTGCATTAACAGTCGTGTCCCACTCTCCTGATCATCAGGACAAGTCAGCAACTCGAAGCGTGAGACTGCGGCAATTGAAGCTAAAGCTTCACCACGAAAGCCAAGTGTACCAATGCGGAACAAGTCTTCGTCTGAATAAATCTTACTCGTGGCGTGACGTTCCACAGCAAAGCGAGCATCGGTCTCATTCATTCCACAGCCGTTGTCGAGCACCTGAATCAGGTCTTTTCCTCCATTCTTGACGGTCACCTGAATCAGGGTAGCTCCAGCATCCAATGCATTTTCTACCAACTCCTTGACCACAGAAGCTGGCCGCTCAACTACTTCCCCTGCTGCAATCTTGTTGATCAGTGATTCAGGGAGAATACGGACTTTCTGGTTGAGAAAAGAAGAGGTCATGGCAAACAGTAAATAAAAAGGGAGAGGAAGAAAAACCGCGAGTTGGACAAAGAAGGGAGAGATTTGGGCGAGAAGGAATCCCGCCCAGGAATAGGGTCAGTCAACCAACACGACGACGCGGGCTTCTCTCAGGAAGTTGAGATTGGCCGCCAGCTGGCGAATGCGAGCTGCGTCCTGATCAGCGAGGATAATGTCCGTTTTGTTTTTGCCAGCTACCCCGACAGCTCTAACTGTCAGTGGATTACCTGCCACTCGGTCGTTGGTTTCAGCCTGTTCCAGATCCTTGACGTAACCAGCCATTCCGTGCTTGAGAACAAATTCCTGTTCCACATAGGCTGAGCCATAGAGTTCACTCCCAGATTCATCAAAAACCCGTGGCGACATTGCTGGTTGAGCTTCTGTTCCTCGCGCATCGATGATCAAGCCAGTGTAAACTCGCCCCATGTCGATTGGGGTATCGGATCTGGAATTGGAAGAGTGTTCTACTGGTGGGGCAATTTCCACTGGGATCCGGAAGAGAGCTTGTTGCGGAACCATCTGTTGGAGTTGGGCTTCCATGCGGATGCGAACACTGCCGTCAGAGAAGTAGCGTGGTGCACCAACAGGGCGCAATCCATAGATCATACCCTGAACATTGGAGCGGATTTGATCATCAGTCAACATCGCGTCTTGTAGCGTGGTACTAGAACTGACGTTGATCCCTTTGATCATCTCCAGAATGTTACGAGCTGCATCCATCCGTGCTGCTCGTTGGGCGCTAGCGTTTTTTTGAGCAGAGGTTCCTGCTTTTTTCGCAGGTACGCCTAGACCATCGGCAATGATAAGTCCCTGGTTCCAATCGACACAGGCTGAGTTCCCATCTTGCAGACAACGGTCATCTATCGAAACACTCCAAGCTGTGCTGGCCAGCAACAGTCCAAGGCACGCGCTGATCCATGTCTTCATCTTGTCTCCTAGCTGAAATCGGTAGGTAGCAGCGACCCAATCTGGCCGCTAGGAAAGAGTAGGCGAATGCAGCTTTTGTGCGAATCGCCTATACGTCCTTGATGCTTAGCTGCAGCTTACCCCGTTTGTCAAGACCCATGGCTTTTACTTTGATAGTATCACCTTCACGAACGACGTCTGTGACTGCACGGACACGGCCTTCCGCCAAGTTAGAGATGTGTACCAATCCTTCGGTTCCAGGGAAGACTTCTACAAAAGCTCCGAAGTCAACCACTCGCTTGACAATCCCATCGTAAACAGTGCCAATTTCCACGGTACGCGTCAGATCTCGAACAATTTCCAAGGCAGCATCTACGGCCTTGTGATCTCCAGATGCAATGGAGACCAAACCGTCGTCAGAGATGTTGATCTTCACTCCAGTTCGCTCGACGATGCTCTTGATCATCTTGCCACCAGGGCCAATGACGATGGAGATCTTGTCGGGTGGAATCTTGTGAGTAATGAAGCGCGGCGCATAGCTGGACAGTCCGGCACGAGACTGCTCCAAGGTGTCTCCCATGATCTTGAGAATGTGCAGTCGACCTTCACAAGCTTGTTCCAGTGATGCCTTGACAATCTCGCGGGTGAGTCCCTTGATTTTGATGTCCATCTGCAATGCGGTGATGCCTGTGGTAGTGCCAACAACCTTGAAGTCCATGTCACCTAGATGGTCTTCATCACCCAGAATATCTGATAGAATGCTGGTCTGTCCGTCGTCATAGATCAGCCCCATGGCGATACCGGCAGCAGCCGCCTTGAGAGGAATACCTGCATCCATCATTGCAAGAGAGCCGGAACAAACCGTTGCCATTGAGGAAGAACCATTGGACTCGAGTACTTCAGAGACTAAACGAATGGTGTAGGGGAACTCCTCTCTACTTGGAAGTAGATGACTGAGGCCACGCTCGGCAAGGTGCCCATGGCCGATTTCACGGCGCCCAGGCCCTCTGGGAGGTCGGGCTTCGCCAACACAAAAACTTGGGAAATTGTAGTGTAACATGAAATTTCTATAGCTCACCCCATGCAGCGAATCGATGAGTTGCTCATCTTCTTTAGTACCTAGAGTTACTACACCCAATGCTTGGGTTTCTCCACGTGTGAAGAGTGCAGAGCCGTGGGCTCGTGGTAGAATTCGTGCCTCACAATCAATCTGGCGGATATCTTTTGGGCCTCGTCCATCAATACGAATCTGATCCTTCAGAATACGCTCTCGCATGACATTTTTCTTGACCGAACTAATTGAACTCTTGGCCTGTCCAATGTCATCATTGCTGGGCTCACTGCCTTCAGGAAAGACCTCAGCAAGTACTTCATCAACAACGGCGTCCAGTCGCTGATAACGTTCCTGCTTCTCTGTGATCTGCAGGGCCTCTACCAATTTGGGCTGGCTGGCTGCGGTTACCTTGGTGTGCAACTCTTCATCAATTTCTGGTATAGCGACTTCGCGTTTGGGTTTGCCGCAGCGCTGCATCAGCTCTTCCTGAATTCGAATGATCGGCTGAACCTGCTCCTGACCAAACCAAAGGGCGTCAAGCATCACCTCCTCACTCACCTCTTTCGCTTCCCCTTCTACCATCAGGATAGCGTCTTTCGAAGCTGCCATGATGATATTTAACTCACTCTCTTCCAGCTCAGCAGGCGTTGGGTTGACGACAAATTCACCATTGATGCGTCCGACTCGGATGCCTCCAATTGGTTGATAGAAGGGAATGTCTGAAACACAGAGCGCTGCCGAAGCACCAATCATAGCTGCGATATCGGGGGCATTGTCCTGATCGGAGCTGAGCACAGTGGCCATGATCATGGTTTCTGCCAGATAGTTTTCATCGAAGGATGGACGTAGGGGACGATCAATGAGCCGAGAGGTTAGGGTCTCTGACTCGGAGAGGCGGCCTTCACGCTTAAAGAAACCACCGGGAATACGTCCAGCAGCGTAAGCTTTCTCGACGTAGTGAACCGATAGGGGGAAAAAGTCAGCACCAACACCGCTACCTTTGTCGGCAGTGGCGGCAACTAACACGACAGTGTCACCGTAGCGAACCAAGATAGAGCCGTTGGCTTGTTTAGCGAGTTTTCCTGTCTCGAGTGTAAGAGTGGCCTTGCCAAAGGCCGTAGATACAGTTTCCATAGATTCTCCTGATTTTTCAATATATTAGGGATCGAAAGAGAGACCAATCGCAGCGCATCGTGGGGAGGCAGCCTTGGGACGAACGACCAGACAAAGGTTGGAGAGGGTGTTGCGTTGGAATGATGGCTGTTAAGCAGGCAGCGAACGGAATCAAGAATTGCAGGTTGTTTCCTAAGAGGGGATTGGCGGAAGAACGAACCCTTTGTGGGCTCGTTCTAGCAGGTAGCTGTTTATCTGCGGATGCCTAGCTTTTGGATAATTTCCTGGTAGCGATCCACGTTTTCCGCCTTGAGGTAGTTAAGAAAGTTGCGCCGTCGACCAACTAGGCGCAACAGCCCACGGCGAGAGTGAAAGTCCTTTGGTTGCTGCTTGAAATGCTCAGTCAGGTAGACAATTCGGGCTGTCAGCAGGGCAATCTGAACTTCTGTTGAGCCACTGTCGTGCTCATTCTTGCCATAGGTACGAATCAGTTCATTTTTCTGTTCCTTGGTCAACATGCAGAGATACTCCTCAGATCAATACTTTGTTCGGTTGAAAACAGGGGCCTCGCTCTCCCGGATGCAGAGAACCGAGTGCCCAGAGTTCTTGTTCATCACCAGCCTGATACCAGGCTTCAGTGGTATGGTCATTAGGAACGGCTGATCCTGAAGTTGGGCTCAGCGGGACGGTTTGTCCTTGTCGAATACGTTCCCGGTCTTCCAGAGGCAGACGCAGCGCAGGGAATTCGTCCAGCACTCTGGAAGAATCCATCCATGGGTTGACTTCCTGAGCTAGTTGCTCAGGAGTTTTGGCTTCCTCGATCGCGAATCGAGAGCCAAAACGCAGACGGCGCAAGGCAGACAAATGAGCACCAACACGTAGATCCTGGCCCAATTGCTCAGCTAGTGAGCGAACATAAGTGCCCTTTGAACAATGCACGGTGATCTCTGCTTCCGGTAACGCAAAGCGCTCTAGACTCAATTGCTCCAGAAAGACTCGCCGCATCGGTAAATCTGGTGCTTCTCCACGACGGGCCATTCGATAGGCCGGCGTGCCCTGAAGCTTGACCGCTGAGTGGACTGGGGTCTGTTGATCTTGCCACCCCAAGTGCCTCTGCAGCCACTCGTTCACCATCGTTTCGTTCACGGAACTTGGATCCCATTCAGCCAGTATCTGGCCTTCTGCGTCAAAAGTATCAGTGCGAATGCCGAAACGAACTGTCGCACGATACACCTTGTCCTGTTCATTGAACAGGGAAATCAATTTGGTCGCTTTGCCCAAGAAAACTGGGAGTACTCCGGTCGCTAATGGATCCAGAGTGCCCAGGTGCCCAGCTTTTTTCTCCTGAAACTGACGACGGGCCCAGCGAATTACATCAAAGGAAGTCCAGCCACGGGGCTTGTCAATGTTCAGAATCCTCAGCACTGTCTGTCTTCTTTACCTTTTGCAGTGCCTGATCGATCTCCATGCTATAGTCAAATCCAGCATCATAGAGAAAGCGTAACTTAGGAGTCAGTCGGGTTTGCAGCACTTTGCCCAGGCAACGGCTGAAGAATCCGGCAGCGTGGTTGAGCGAGGTGACAACTTCTTCTACTTGTTCACTCGGGAAAAAGCTCACGTATACCGTGGCAAAGGAATTGTCTCGGGCTGCTTCAACCCTGCTGACAGTCACCAGCCGGAAGCGTGGATCTTTGCTCTCCCGTAACAGGATCTCTGCCAGCTTTCGTTGCAGTAGCAAATTGTTTGGCTCTGCTGATTTGTTACCACGCATTTAGAGAGTTGCTGCTTCTTCGACCTCAATGAAGGCCTCAATAATATCACCTTGCTGGACATTCTGAAAGTCCAGAACGATTCCACATTCGTAATTCTGAGTGACTTCACGAACGTCATCTTTGAAGCGTTTCAAGGAAACAACATACCCAATATGAATTTCTGATTCATCGCGCAGGACACGGGCCTTGCAGTTTCGCACAACCTTACCTTCTGTGACCAAACACCCAAAAATATTACCGATACGATTGGCGTTGAAGATCTGATCCACGCGGCAACGGCCGATCACTTCTTCACGAATCTCCGGAGCTAGCATACCTTGTAAGGCAGCGCGGACATCGTCGATAGCGTTGTAGATTACATCATAGAGGCGCAAGTCGACGCCTTCACGGGCCAGTGTTTCACGAGTCTTTGCATCTGCCTGAACATTGAAGGCGATAATGATCGCATCCGAGGCAGATGCCAGCACAACGTCCGTTTCTGTGACGTTGCCAAGACCTGTGTGCAGAAAGCGCACAGAGATCTTTTCGCTGCCCAGTTGCGAGAGAGAGTTGCGTAGAGCCTCGACAGAACCTTGAACATCTGCTTTCAGCAGCAGGTTGAGTTCCAGGCTACCAGCCTCTTCCAGTTGACTGAAAATATTTTCTAGATTCGTCTTTTGCTGCTGAGAGATATTGGCTTTCCGTTGATTTTCCAGACGCTGCTGCACCAGTTGTCGGGCAGTGCGTTCGTCGTCCATTACGATGAAGGTTTCCCCGGTGGTTGGCACGTCATCAAACCCGGTAATCTCCACAGGAACAGCAGGAGTCGCTTCTTGAATCGGCTGACCGTGATCATTGAACATCGCTCGGACTCGCCCACAGGTTGTTCCAACCAGGAAGAAATCTCCGATACGTAGTATGCCTCGCTGGATGAGTACAGTTCCCACCGCTCCCTTGCCACGGCTGATCTTGGACTCTATGATGGCTCCACGGGCTGGGCCATCATAGAAGGCCTTCAACTCCAGTATTTCTGCTTGCAGCAGTACCATCTCCAACAAGTTGTCGATACCATCCCCGGTTTTGGCAGAGACTGGAACCATAATCGTGTCCCCACCTAATCCTTCAGAGACGAGGTTGTGTTCCAGCAACTCTTGCTCAATGCGCTGTGGACTGGCGTCTGGCTTATCTACTTTGTTGACAGCGACAATGAGAGGGACCTCAGCCGCCTGTGCGTGATTGATCGCCTCAATTGTTTGTGGTTGCACCCGGTCATCAGCAGCGACCACAAGGATCACGATATCCGTAGCGTTGGCTCCTCTGGCACGCATGGCCGTGAATGCTTCATGACCTGGAGTATCGAGGAAAGTGATGTTGTGATTATTATGGCGAACGTGGTAGGCACCAATGTGCTGGGTAATGCCTCCAGCTTCACCTTCGGTAACTTTCGCTGAGCGAATCTTATCCAGCAGGGAGGTTTTACCGTGATCAACGTGGCCCATGATGGTAACGATCGGGGCGCGCTCACGCTGGTCGGTGCCATCGGTAGTCTCAAAGACCTGCTCTTCGAGATTAGTGGTCTCCTGTTCTACTTCCACTTCAAATTCAGCAGCAATCAGCGCAGCAGTCTCCCCTGGAATACTCTGATTTATGGAAGCCATGACCCCATTTTCCATGAGACGCCTAAGGATATCTGTCACTTTGATTCCGATTAGACTAGCGAGGTCTGCAACGGTGATGGCATTGCCAATCTTGATGCTTTTTTTGCGAGGATTAAAGACATGTTTGGTGATTTCTGCCTGCTCATGAACACGCTGGCCTCTTCGTCGCTCACTCTTGCGTTGCTTTCGTCGAGGTTGGTCGTCATCCTCATTATAATTGACAACTCCAGGCTCGTTGTTTTCTCGTCGCTGTTTTCGTTGCAGTGCCTCACTCTCGGACTCTTCACGGCGATGATGGCGAGCTTTACTACCCTTTTTCTCAGACTTTCGCTCTCGCTGCTTGCGCTCTTCTTCTTCTCTACTAGGAGTGGTAGGTCTACTAGCTGGCTCTAAGGACGGAGGTGATGATGGAGCTAGCTCTATAGCAGTTTCTGCTTCCAGAGGTAATGGTTTGGGCTCAGACTCTACTACTCTCTCTTTAGTCACTTCTTCTGCAGAAGTGTCTGTTGACTGAACTTCCACTGTAGTTTCCACGGTAGCTTCTTCAGGCTCAGTTGTTTCTTGCTGGACTTCAACAACGGGTGAGGATGGTGCCTCTTGCCGATCACCACTGACCCGAATGATATTTTCCTCTTGCACTTCTTCGGATCGTCGTCTGCGGATACGTCTTGGGCGTTTGCCTCCAATCAGTGTGTCACTGTCGAACTCAAGAGTTCCCTCTAGATTTGTATCTTCTCGGCGTGTGGAGATGATTTGTGCTGGACTTTCTTTAGCAGGGCGACTTGTTGGTGGACTGACAGGGCCACCGATCTTCTTACGAATAATTGCAATTTGCTCATCAGAGAGCGCATTAAAGTTACTGGAAACAGGTATTCCGAGTTTACGGATTCGCTGTAGCAGTTGCTTGGCTGGCAGATTCATTTCTTTGGCCAGCTCAAACACACGCATATTGGACATAGGATTCTGGACTTCTTGGGGTTTCAGGAGGGTTTTTCCTCAGTAGTTTCTGACGGATCTGCTGTTTGCACAGATGTGTCGGGTTCGGTTGGTTCGGTAACCACGGCCGCTGCTTTGGGATCTTCTATCGTAGGATCAGCCGATACAGCCTCTGTTTCAATCTCCTCCCCTAGTGGATCTTCTGATTCAGTCGCTGCTACATCTTCATTCCTGCGGGCTGCTGCTTCAGCAGCGGGAGTTCCTGCAGCATGCAGACCGCTGGTAATGCCAGTGTAGAGCAGTTCTCGCTCTTCCTTGCCTCGTTCCAATTCACGAGTTAGTTGTTCTTCAATGCTAGGTGCTTCTTCTTCATCGACAGAAATATTGATCTTGTAGCCAACGAGGCGGGAGGCCAGACGAACATTTTGTCCTTTGCTACCGATGGCTAGGGAGAGCTGATCCTGCTTGACAATCACGTCAATTTCTCCAGTTTCCTCATCAATTGCCAGTTCATCAATTACCGCGGGTGCTAGTGCGTTGGTCGTGTAGACAGCCGCATCTTCGTTCCAGCGGACGATGTCGATTTTCTCTCCGTATAGTTCGTTGACGATGTTCTGCACCCGGCTACCACGAATGCCTACGCAGGAGCCAACAGGATCAACGTCTGGATCTTTGCTGTAGACAGAAATCTTGGCACGCTTACCGGGCTCTCGGGCTGCACTGACAATTTTGACAATACCATCATAAATTTCTGGAACTTCCATTTCGAAGAGCTTGATTAATAGTCCAGGATGAGTCCTGGAAATCGCAAGCTGGGATGGTTTCTGAGGATTATTGTTTACATCCATCAGATAGACTCGAATGTGGTCTCCGTAGCTGAAATTCTCTCCAGGAATTTGCTCTCGGCGAAACAAATAAGCATCGGTTTTGTCCAAAAAGCGTAGCGCAATCCGGCCGTTACTCTCGGAACGCAGTACAGTTCCGGTCAACACTTCGCCAATTCGCTTCTCGAAGGTGCTGACAATCATTTCCCGCTCTGCTTCACGGATGCTGCCGAAGATGATACTGCGTGCTGATCGGGCAATCCGATTGAACTCTCGTTCGTCAATCAGGTACTCCACCTCATCACCTATTTGCGCTTCTGGATCGATTTCCTGGACTTCATCCAGAGAAACCTCGTTGTCAGCATCATCAACAATATCTACTACTTCCTTATACTGGAAAAGTTCAATCTGGCCCGTGCGCTTGTTGAAGCTGCCTTCAATAGATTCGTAGGGAAGCTTCCTTTTGGCAGCCTGAACAATGGATTCGACCACCAGACGAATCATGATGTCACGATCCAAGGCCTTTTCCTTGGAGACTTCAGTGATGACTTCGAGCAAGTTGTCTCGCAACAGCGACCTCACGCAGTGAGAAGTGAAGGAAGTCGGCGCCTAAGGGGTCAACCGAACAGTAAAGGGTCAAGGTGTGCCTGACAAATTTCTTGGAGCGAAATCTCAAGTAGCGGTCCTTGCTCCGCCCGCAGCACGATGCCCTGATCAGTGGTAGTATGCAGAGTTCCAGTCCAGCGCTTGTGTCCCTGTTGGCTATTGTGCAGCAAGAGCGTGATGCGCTTTCCCAAAAAACGCTGGTAGTGCGCCAGTGTACGCAAGGGACGATCCACACCGGGCGTGGAGACTTCTAGTCGATAGGCACCCCGAATAGGATCCTCATTATCCAGGATTGGCTCGATGGCTCTATTGACCAGCACGCAGTCATCCAGATTGATTCCCTCCGGGCGATCAATCCAAAGGCAGAGAACTTGTTCTTTGCCTTCGCGTCTCCAGTCTAATTGCAAGATTTCGTAGCCGAGTTGCTCAAGTGGAGGGGCTAACAGTTGCAGCAGCCGATCGGGCAGACGAGCCATGCGCAGGTATCAGAAACAAAACATTAAATTGATAAACTACAATATTTATCACAGCTAATCAGAATTGTCGACGGTTTTTCCATCTAGAACTCAAAGGAGGGTCGGGAGAATCCCCAGTTGGCATGGTTAGGCTCGTGGGCGACTTGCTCATAAAGCTCATCCGGTAGCTCTTTAAGAAAGCGGGAACGACCACTGTGACTGGGGCCGTAGTAGTTGGCGCTAATAGCTGGGGCGGTCAGGATTAGGTGCCGCTGAGCACGGGTGAGAGCGACGTAGAACAATCTCCGTTCTTCCTCCAATTGGTCGCTGCTATTCATACTGCGTTGGTGGGGGAAGAGTCCCTCCGTCAGCCCAATCAGGAATACAACTTCCCACTCAAGGCCCTTGGCCTGATGAATCGTGGTCAGGGTTAGGTGCTCCTGCTCTTCCCATTCCATCGATTCTCGGTCACTGACCAGGTTATTGCCAACCAAGGAGAGTTCATTGAGGAAGGAATCCAGATCTGGATAGTTGCCGGCGAATTCCAGCAGGGATTGCAGGTCAGCCTCACGCTGTGGTGCATTCTCGTAGATATTGCGTAGAACTTCACGGTAGAAGTTGAGGTAGACGATCTCGAGCATGCGAGACACAAAAGTTTCCGGGACTAGCATTTGTCGAAAACACTCTTGTAATTGATTCCAGTCTTCTCTTGCCTTGGCCGGAATCAACTTCTGCAGGGCTTCGTTATTCTGACTCAGGCGGACGGCCTGCTGTTCCTGGAAAACGTTATAGATTTTGTGGGCTGTGATGTTCCCGATACCACGTATCTGCTTCAGAACTCGCATCCAGGAGATTTCATCCAGAGGATTGAAGAGCACCTTGACAAAAGACAGTAGATCCTTGACGTGAGCCTGCTCAAAGAATTTGATTCCCGAATGAATCTGAAAAGGAATGCCAGCTCTGGTCAGAGCCACTTGCAGGATGGCCGCTTGGGCATGAGTCCGGTAGAGAACGGCCATCTGATCCAGCGGAATCTCCTGGTCTCGGATCTTTAGGATTAGCTCTAGCAGAACATCGGCTTCTGCTTGTGGGTCCCAGACCTGATGGATCTGAGGGAGTGTCCCATCCATCAGCTCAGTGAAGAGGTTTTTTTCGAACTGTTCCTCGTTGCAATTGATGCTCTCGTTGGCCACCTGCAGGATTTGTGGAGTACTGCGGTAGTTCTGCTCCAGTCGATACACCACCGCCTGGTAGTATTCCGGGAAATCAAGAATATTTCGGAAGTTGGCACCGCGCCAACTGTAGATAGATTGTGCATCATCACCCACCACCATCAGGTTGCGATGAGGACGAGACAGGTAGTCAAGAATCTGAGCCTGAACCTGATTGGTGTCCTGATATTCATCAACCAGCAGATGCTGAATTTGCTGACAGAGTGGCAATTTGTCGTGATGTTGAAGCAGCAAGTCCAGCCAGTTTTCCAACAGGTCATCAAAATCCATCACCTGATTGCGTCGTTTCTTAGTGCGATAGCACTTGAGAATCTGAAGCATCGACTCAAGGTGCTGTTCCAGATAGGCATAGGGACTGCGTAATAGATAGTTTTCCAACCCAAAATCTCGTTCAATGTAAAGTCGTTGCTTAAGTAATGTAGCCTCGCAGGTCGTATTGAAGGCATTGGAAAAGACATTGCTGAGCACGGAAGCGTTGGGGAAGTGCTTGGAAGGCTTGCCCATTACTTCAGCCAAGGCGGCTTTGAGCAAATCCTGTGAATCACCGCTGTCAAGAATGCTGAAGTTATGTTCGTACTGGACCTGGGTGGCATAGCGGCGTAGGAATCGGCTGGCGACACTGTGGAAAGTACCGTGCAGCAGTCGGGGTCCACTATCTTGCACGGGCATGAAGTGTGAGGCTCTGTGTGCCATCTCGTTGGCAGCTTTGTTGGTGAAGGTTAGCAGCAAGATTGAATTGGCAGGTACTCCATTTCGCAATAGTTGTCCCACCCGATGAGTGATTACCCGAGTTTTACCACTTCCAGCCCCAGCAATCACAAGGGCTGGCCCTTGCTCGTGGAGGACAATCTGGCGCTGAGCTTCATTGAGAGAATCGAGCAGTGGATTGTTCATACGGACAGTTGTTTCTAAATGCAGAGGCGAAATGTCCTTGGACTGATGCCCAAGTTCCTGCAAAAATAAGTGGATTGAAAATATACTGGTCCCTACTAGCGGAGCAACTGGAGGATGGCATCACCTACAGCAGTTGTGCTCCAGGGCGGTATATTGAAGTACCTCAGTCTCTCACAATTGCAGTCGTTGTGGCAATCTATCACAGAAAATTTAGCAGGGCTTATCACGATGATCTGTGAGGAGATGGTGTTTACCTAGTTGAAATGGGTAGAATCATTTGTGCGCTACAAACAAAGTACTTAAATTTATACAAATAATTTCAATATCTTATAGACATAAAAGTCAATTGTGTAACTATTGTCTTACTGAACGTTTTTCTAACGATTGTTAAGTAACTGATTTTATTACAACCATATTCGCAAAATATGTGTCGTGTGCAACAGAAAAAATTTTTGCACACACTCAATACCAAACTAGCTCAGCTTATCCTATTTTGTGTGTTAACACGTTTTGTCTTTGCCAACTGTGCAGCTACCATATCATCCATCTCACCAAGCTCAGCAGCTGTCTTAAACTGTTCTAGCACACCAACTAACTCATCTGTACTAGCTAGTTCCACAGCATCCATACCCTTAGCAAGTTCAAGTACCCTGCTACCATAGCGTATGGTTAATTGCACAGTACCATCCGCACCCACGCGCCACCAACGTGGAACACGTTTACCCACTTCAACTTCGCGTAGTTCACCACTGTCGTCTGCAACAGTGTGCACAATAATCTGTTTATAGTTGGGATTTTCAGCTAACTGTATCTGCTCACTTATACCAGCAGTAAGCTTGGCTATGTGTTAGAAGGCGGGATTGTGTGCGATGCTACGTTAAAAGGATTTAGCATGCATATCATTGACAA
>JACLAC010020893.1_pt1 | contig 43108 bp, 29 predicted proteins | sample 8027881 | NCBI WGS metagenome assembly JACLAC01 (sample SAMN15725517, study PRJNA655200) | protist metagenome | isolation source: fluorescence activated cell sorting (FACS) single amplified genomes of... | place: Spain: Blaines Bay Microbial Observatory, Mediterranean Sea | collected 2016-01-19 | reverse complement strand
CACTTTGGGGGGTGTTGAACTCTGCGGATTCCCACAGACGTTCCGAAAGTATCGGCACTGCCGATGCCGATAAATCCGTCTATGGGCCGCTGCAACGGGTAGCGTCTCACAATATATCAACGTTTTTTGCAATGCCGACGACGGAAAGGACCCTCGACGCCGAGCTGGAAACTGCATATGGGGACGGCCTAATCCTTGAATTGGATGCTCGGTTGGACCTGCAATTGCCAGAATGAGTGGAACTTTTTTGATTCCCATAGGTCTAAAACCAAGTCGGGGTCTTGCGCCCAGCGAGAACGGACGCATACGTTGAGAGAATAGATAGAATAAGTAACATGAGGGACCTTTGGGTCCTTTGATTCCAAGCGATATTGGGCTCCGATCTGCATCAAATGGTTCGGGGAACAAAGTTTTGATTCGGCTAAGGTTTCCCCCACGATTCCCGCATCTTCTCGAGAAAACAGATGAGAAATCTGCGTAAATTATTTTCCAACGGCATCTCCTCCCGCTCCAAGAAGCGACGTCGGGACCTCGGCCGACCCCAACGGCAGAAAAGGGATCGTCGTCTTTCTTCTGAGGCATTGGAGAAGCGTGAACTTCTCGCCGGTGATGTGGGGATGAATACCAACCACAATTACCATAGCGCATTCGATGTGAATGCGGATTTGGATATCACCGTCCGGGATGCCTTGGATGTTTTGAACACTTTGGCTGTCGCTGGGATGGCTGGGGAATCAGAAAGTAATGGTTCTTCGGTGTACTTTGACGTCAATAACGATGGCCGTTTGAGCGCCTCGGACGCCCTTGGGGTGATCAATGCGGTGGGCCGCGGAGAAGCCGTTGGCGAGTTGATTGAAATGTTCGTCGGTGCCCGCGATGTGAATGATAATGCCATCAGTACGGATGTGAATGGTCATTTCAATGTCGACGTTGACGAGAAGTTCTTTCTTGAGGTTTCCTACAGCGACCTGCGAACTCCCGTAGAGGCAATTGGAGTATTTCAGATTCGAGCAGACATCATTGCGAGTTTGCCAGGATATCTGGAACCTGTGATGACGGAAACTCAGCGATTGCGTCTGGACGCGGAGATCTATGACGCGGCAGTCATTACCACTGACAGCGTTACTTTTGCAATTGAGGGTTCAGCTACAACTTACATTGTCCCCGCCAGTCAGTTTCAATTGGGTCTAGGTACTTTGGAGGTGATCAACGCGCTGACGGCGTTCGGATACAGTTTCGGTACTGATTACACATTGGATCCGAGTATCCAGTTTGAAGATGAGGACAAGGGCTACGAGATTCATTGGGTCGGCGACCAGTACGATGGGGTTGACTTACCCAATATCTCGTTGACAGTTCAACAGAGTGGCGGAGCGGCGTTGAATGCGAGCGTGGCTGAGTTTGCACCTTTCCTGCCGGGACCCGATGGTCAGATGGGGACTCCAGATGACGTGCCGAACACGGATGCAGTCGAGTTCAATATCAATACAGACAGTCGAACCCTCAGCGTTCTCGCCAGCGCAGATTCCGTTTACGACACGCTTCCGTCTGGAGATTTTGATACCGAGCGTGACCCGCCTGAATCGCGACCAGGATTCATTAATACCGGTGGGGTCGGCCCGCTTGCACCCGGTGGTATTCAGGAGGTAGACCCTGCTTTCCAAGGGGTAACGCCGAATGATGCTTTCAGTTTGCCCGTCAGGATTACGCAGCCAGTTCAAGGCCTCGTCTTGAACGTGGAGCCGGCTTTCAGTTCGACGAACGAGGCCTTGTTGCTGTATGGAGAGGAGTCTCCGTTGCTGGCTTCCGATGTGGTTCTCGATGACCAGATCTCAGGTGACACAGGCGTCGCAGGGGTTGCCTATCTCACCATCAACGCACTCGGTGAAAATCGTGACCCTGAAGTTTCTGGCCCCATCACCCGCACCTTCACGGAGGACGACAGCCTGACGGTGGTCGATCTGCTGGAGTTTGCCAGTGATCCTGATAACAACCCACTATCGATTGCCAACGTTACTTCAACGGGTAATGTCTCTGGCATTGTGGTCAACAATAATGAAGCATCCGTTGACCCCTCGTTCTACAATTCGCTGGCTGTCTCGGAACAGGAAGTCATCACCATCAGTTATGACGTGATTGATGGACAGGGTGGATCGGTGGCACAAACCGCTACCATCACCATCACGGGCCTTAATGATCCGGCATCCGCGATTACTGGCGATACAACTGGTGCCGTGACCGAGGATGGCACTCTTGTTGCCACGGGAACATTGGCCGTCGCTGATCCGGATAACGGTGAAGACGAGGTCATCGCGCAGACAGATTCCGCCGGAACTTATGGACTCTTTTCAGTCGATGCGGCGGGCACGTGGACCTATACCCTGACAAATGCCAGTGCCATCGTTCAGGCGTTGGGGCAAAGTGATACGCCCACCGACACTTTCACCGTCACTTCAAAGGACGGAGGTGCAACGGTCGACGTGATTGTCACGATCAACGGCGTAAATGACGCGCCCACGACAGGTGGAGCGATCACTGAAACCTTCACCGAAGATCAGGGGCTGGCCTCTGTTGATTTGTTGGAAGGGGCATCGGACGTAGAGTCTGACCCTCTTAGTGTTGCAGACTACACTGTCACCAGCGGTGACCCTGTTGGGGTGGTTCTCAATGGTAACAATGTTGATGTCAATCCAGCTGCCTATGCAGCACTGGAGGATGGCGAATCTGAAGTCATTCAATTGGCCTACAACATTAGTGATGGCAACGGCGGAGTGGTGGCCCAAACAGCAACCATCACGGTTACTGGCGTTTCCAACTTCGCACCTCAGATCACGGTTGAAGTCGGTGACACCACCGTAGGATCTGTCGACGAAGAGGCAGTCACACCCGCGGCGACCGGTGCAATCCTCAGCCCCTCTGGGGGTCTGGTGAGTTCGAATACTGTTGGAAACGGGACCGGGTTTAATTACGCCTGGGAGTTCACCGTTGATCAGCCCATCAAGGTTTCTGAACTTGGTTCATACATTGACAATGCCTTTGTCACGGCCAATGTGTCACGGCCAAGTCCGGACGTGGTACGCGTTGGATTGTGGGATACGTCAACTGGAAGTCAAAAGACTTATGTCGATATTACACAAAGTGACTACGGTGGGATGGGCAATTCAACGGTTTACAAAGCGATCAATCCTATTTCGCTAGAGGCTGGTAAATCGTACCGTATCAGTGTTCGATCGATTTATGTGGCGATGGAATTCCATACTGGGACTGGCTCGCAGACGTTGAGCGGCTCTGGTTTCCTTTCGAATTTCCAGGGCGGTTACAATGGGCAATTCAGTGGGTCTGGCGTGTATCCCAATGAAGTGATATCAGGCAATTCAGCTGGCTTTGTTGGTGGCAATTTCAAGTGGTACGCAGATACGACCTCGACTGTTAATGGAACGTTGAGTTTTACAGACTTCGATACGGCTGATACCCATCTGGTCACAAGTGCGGAGGCGAATCCTGGAGTTGATTATCTTGGTACGTTCGTGCCAACGGTCAATACTCCAGCAACGGGTGGTGTGGTTGGCCGTGTGTCGTGGAGTTTCAGTGTTGCTGAGAGTGAACTTGATGAATTGGCCGCTGGAGAAGCACGTCAGCAGGTCTACGATGTGACCGTGACGGACAATAACAACGGATCTGATGTCGAACAGGTCACCATCACTCTCAACGGTGTGAATGACATGCCGCATGTCACGGATCCCATCGTCAATGTCTACAATTCGAGTAGCCCGAACGAAGATGTCAATCTCCTGACTGGGGTTGTTGATGTGGATGGGGATACGCTGAATGTTGATGGCGCTTCGGTTGTAATCTCTGGTGGAGATCCACAAGGCGTGTCCTACAATGGAAACATTGTCTCCGTGACCCCATCTGCCTACGCAGGATTGAATGTGGGCGAGCAAGAAGTCGTCGAGATTACCTACTTGGTGGAGGATGGGAACGGTGGGTCGGTACAACAGAACGTAACCCTTACTTTCAACGGCGTGAATGATCCGCCAGTACCAGGAGATCCCGTGACGGCATCCTTCACGGAGGACGATAGTGTGTCCGAGGTGAGTTTGGTTGCAAACGCGACCGATCCAGAGAACGATCCACTGACGGTTGCCAATGTTTCCTTTGACCCTGAGAATCCTCCCGGTGTGGTGATCGTTAATAACAATGCCGCTGAGGTAACCCCATCAGCCTACGATTCCCTGAATGCAGGTGAATCAGCACAGATTCAAATCTCTTATGTGATTGACGATGGTGCGGGGAATCAAACCGCAGAGCAGACTGCGACCATCACCATCACTGGGGTGAACGACGACGCAAGTATTAGTGGCGACATCACTGGCGAGGTGATCGAGGATACCAATGTTACCAATGACGAACTCACTGTGACTGGTGTTTTGGCAGTCACGGATGTTGATACGGGACAGGATGTTTTCTCGACAACGGTCACTCCCGCGGCGGGCAACGTTGGTTCATTGGTCATCACTGAAGCAGGCACTTGGACTTATACGGCTGATAATACTCTGACAGCCATTCAGGAACTGTCAGGTTCAAGCTCATTGACAGATGAGTTTACGGTCGTTTCTTTGGATGGCACTGCAAATCAGATCATTACCATTACCATCACAGGTTTGAACGATGTTGCTGTCATCACTGGCAACAATACCGGTGATGTTGTGGAAGACGCAACGAGCCCCGAACTTTCGACAACGGGTTTCCTGAACATTACGGATGTAGACGCGGGTGAGGCTGTTTTCGATGCCAACGTGTCAGACGTGGGTTCGCCTCTAGGGGCATTGACGATTAATATAGCAACGGGCGAGTGGACCTACACGCTGGACAATACGGACCCTGCTGTTCAAGCATTGCCCGCTGGCGCAACCTTGACAGAGGAATTCCAAGTGAGTTCCTTCGATGGAAGCACGACAGAGACGGTCACGGTCACCGTGACTGGCGTCAATGATGTTCCGAGTTTTGGTGGTGTTATCACAGGCAGCGTGACTGAGGATGATAACTCAACACTGACCACTAGTGGTTCTTTAACCATCGTTGATGTGGATACAGGTGAGTCTCTCGTAAGCACGACTGTGTCCTCTACCGGTATACTTGGAAATTTGACTATCACCGCAACCGGTGATTGGGATTTTACTGTCGACAACACGTTGGATGCGATTCAAGCTCTGACGACTGGTGATACTTTGCAGGATATCTTCACGGTGACTTCCATTGATGGGAGTGAGACCCAGGAAGTAACGATTACGATCCACGGGACAAATGACGCTCCCGAGGCGAATGATGAAACACGACTGGCCTTGAAGGATGATACAACTGGAATCCTGATCGCCGTGCTTGACAATGATAACGCTGGAGCGAACGGACTGGAAATTCAGAGCATTGCCATTACTGGTACACCCATCCTCAACGAGACCGCGACCGTCGGAACACCCGGTGGTATCGTTACGGTTGAGGGCAATGAATTAAGGTATATCCCTGGGGCGGGATTTGAGGGTACTGCGGAAATCACCTACGAAATCACCGACGAGCAAGGCGCTGTTGATACGGCAATGGTGACTGTCACTGTGGTTGACTTTGTGCCATCCACTTTGTCTGGACATGTTTTCGTTGATCATGTCGAGAATTTCCGTGATGTGCGTGACAAAGGTGCCGCTCCGATTCGAAACGGCTTCAAGGACGATGATGAAAAAGGGTTCACAAGCGTCCGAATCAAACTGGTTTCGGATAATAATTACACAGGCAGCCCACTCTTGCGAGAAGTTCTGACGGATTCAGAAGGAAAATTCGAGTTTCTCAACGTCGTACCTGGCGAGTACCAAGTGGTGTATGAGTACCCGAACGAGATTATCTTTGCGGGTGATGCGGACCTTGACATAACCATTCCGGCATTGGGTGATGTGCAAAAAGATGATTTCAACTTTGGTGTCATTGGAACTCAGGGCTCAGCGATGTCGACCGTGGGGCTATTGGCGTCGAGCTACCTGCGAACAAACGCAACGATGGAGCAGCTTTCGGACAACGGTCGGGAAGGTGGTTTGGTTTCACTTGGAGGTGATGAGGAGCAGAGTTTCCTTGTGCTGGGATCCGGTTACGAGGGAGTCGAGTTCGCTGAGGTTGAGCTGAATGCAACGAAGGATTTTGCACTGCTGACAATTCTGAAAGACGGTGAGCGTCTTTCCACGACGCTCAATAATGACTACTTCGTGCTGAGCAGTGATAACCTCGCAATACAATTCTTCGGTGGCATGGACGACCTCTCGTTTTCTCCTGCGGATGGGAATGAAGGAACCACGTTTGATAGTTACCGGACGGCGGTTGATGATTACATGAACAACAATGTGGAGTAGGTGAAGAGGCTTCGTCCTGCGGTAAACACGCCGGTTGTGGAAAGCATCTGTTCCACTTCGGTTGGTCGAGAACATGGAGCCCGAAACGCTTGTTTTGGGCTCTTTTTTTGTCCTGGCATGTACGAACAGGGCTGGGAATGGAAGCATGCACAAGATCAGACTTGGGCGACCATGGACGCGGATCGCTGGCTCGGAACGCGACGGCTTGAGGGTCGACGTTCCGGACATGCACCCGCTGTCAGACTCCTTCATCTCACCGGGGGATGCCGTCGTCTATCAGCGGAATTTCAACTCACCCAGCGGTTTGACGGTTGCGAATACTGTGCACTTGAAAATCAGTGAATGGTCTGGAATCCTGCAAACTCTTCATGTCAATGAAGTTGCCTTCTCACCCCCTGTGGCACCTTGGGTGATCGACATTTCAAGATGTCTTCAAAGCCACAACCGGATCGAGGTAAAGCTTGTTTCTGCCACGGGTGAAGTTCCCTGCTTGACGGGTGAAGTCATGCTGATGATTCAGGAGGATGACGAGTGAGGGGGCTCGCCATCGCTGCCTGACTTTTCGTCGACCGTATGAACCACCATCAGGTTGTGTGCCTTGTCAACCACACCGGTTCCCGTAACAAAAACCACATGATCATTTTTTTTCAGGTCCGTATGTGTACGGCCCCAACGGCAGATTCGATCAATGAAAGTGGACGTGTCTTCGAGATGTTGTGATTCCAGCGGCTTGATGCCCCAAAGTAGATTCATGCGGCGCAGGGTATGCAGGGATTCGCTCGCGCCGATGGTGGGAATACGACTTCGGCTTTGACTATTGACCCACGCGGTGTTACCGCTGCGTGTTGCGATGACAATGAGTTTGGCATCGATGGACTCAGCGACATGGGTTGCGGCTTGGGTGACAGCACTGGTGATGGGGTGCACCCGACAGTTCAACTGATGATTACGATGGGGATTGCGCATCATTTCCTGTTCGGTACACGTCATGATGCGACTCATGGTCGCGACGGCAAGAGCGGGGTGATCACCGATTGCGGTTTCGCCGCTCAGCATGCATGCGTCGGCACCATCCAGAATGGCGTTGGCAATGTCGCTTGCTTCGGCACGGGTGGGTCGAGTGTTCTTGTGCATGGATTCCAGCATCTGGGTTGCAACAATCACAGGTTTCATCTTCTCGCGACAAACCTGAATGATGCGTTTTTGTGCGACGGGCGTTTTGGCGACATCAATTTCGACACCTAAATCTCCCCGCGCAACCATCACTCCATCCGCCTCTTCAACGATTTCTTCCAGCTGATCCAACGCCTCCGGTTTTTCAATTTTCGCAATGACCAAGGCCGATGATTTGTGTTCTTGCAGCAGTGTCTTCAACTGTCGAACATCTTTTGGGGATCGGACAAATGACAGGCTGATGAAATCGATTTCGTTTTCGGCTGCCCAAATGGCATTGTCGATGTCCCGCGGCAGTAACGCTGGCACTGACAGTTGGACGCCGGGCAGGTTGATGCCTTGGCGGCTACGGACGGTTCCGCCACCTGTCACGACACATTCCGCCCGATCTTGTTGGATTGATTCAACACTCAGGGAGACGGTTCCATCGGCCAGCATCACCCGATCGCCAACCTGAAGTTCTTCGATCAGATTCTTATAGGTACTGGTAACCTCATCAGCCTGTTCTGTTGCTTTCCTGACGAAGGTCAGGGTCATGCCTTGTTCGCAGACCAGAGGATCCTGGCGCAGTTGGCCCAATCGGATCTTGGGACCAGCAAGATCCAGAAGGACGCCAACGGGGAATCCGCATTTCCTGGATGCGTTCCGAATGTGTGCCAAGACAGTTGCATGCTGTTCACGACTGCCGTGGGCAGTATTGATACGAAACACATCCACACCTGCTTCGATCAACTCCTCGATCTGGTGCGGCTCGCTGCAGGCAGGACCGACGGTTGCAACAATTTTCGTGCACGCATCATCAAGAGAGGGCCTGGGCATTCTTTGTCTCAGCAGGTGACTGGGAAGGGCGATGATTCTTGGCAGCATTCGTGCTGACTCTCCCGTTTCAGGCTGGATTCCAGCAAGAAAGGGGATGCAGTGATACCGAAGCTCGACTGATCGTACTAAACTTTTGCTTAATGGCATGGCCCCCTTTCCCGTTTCACTCTTCTTTTACCGTGGTTTCATGATTTCTGATGAACCTCCGGTCGCCCTGATTACCGGCGGCTCCGCCGGGTTGGGATTCGTGATCTCGCAGGAACTCTTGCGGGCTGGATATTGCGTGGTGATTGTGGGGCGTAGTCCCGAGCGCCTTGCCGAAGCCGTTGGGAAACTGGACCCCGACGGTCGTCTTGCTGGCACTTTCCCTGAGAACCATCGAATCGCAGCTCTACCCTGTGACTTGGCCGATCCGATGGCGGTTGAACAACTGTTGTCCGAAGTGGGCAAGTTGTTCGATCGATTGGATGTGCTGGTCAATTGCGTGGGTGCGAGTGATCGCGGGATGATCGAGACACTCGACCCTGAAAGAGCTGAATTCCTGTTCCGACAGAATGTCATCACTGCTCTGCTCTGTTCACAAAAAGCGATTCCAGCCTTGCAGATTTCAGGTGGCGTGATTGTGAATATTGGATCGCTCGCTTCCAAGGTTGGAGCCCGCTACATCGGTGGTTATGCAATCGCCAAGCATGCTCTGGCTGGAATGACACAGCAGTTGCGTCTGGAATTGGAACCCAAGGGGATTCATGTCTGTCTGGTTAGCCCAGGGCCGATTCGTCGTGAAGATTCGGGGCAGCGTTATCAGGCATCGGTCGAGGGTTTGCCAGCTCAGGCAGCAGGACCTGGAGGGGGAACAAGGGTTCGAGGGATCCCGCCGGAAAAGGTTGCGGGTGCTGTCCTTGCGGCCATTCGACATCGAAAGCCAGACGTGATATTGCCACGCTATTTGCGTCTGTTGATCATGGTGGGGCATGCGTTACCGCGTTTGGGGGATTGGTTGCTGCTGAAGTTGACTTCCCCCAGGAAAGACTAGGTCAACTGCGGTTGCCCGTTACATTGACGCGTGACAACCATGACGGTGCCGTGATTAGTCCCCGACACGTGTGTCACTTGACGGTCAGGGATCAGTGACCGCTGTTGAGTCATTCTGCTGTGTCGTCGTAAATCGGCAGGTGTCGATAGTAGACTTCGAGGTTCAGCAGATTCATGGTTGTGACGTAGAGACGTCCCGCGTGTGCGGCCCAACGGTCGGGAATCGTACCCGCAGGTTCCCAACTGCCTGCATGGTCACCTTCCTTGACCTGACTTTTGATGAGGATGGGGTTTAACGCACGATTCCACTGATCCCAGTAGTCACCCCCCATGTGAAACATGACCTGCGTCGCGTAGTACCAGTAATAGGTGTCTTTTTGAGGTGATGCAATGGTGCCAATTTGAGGTGGGTATTGCAGTAGGTAGTCAGCTGCCGATTTCATGGTTTCGTTGTCGCGTCGCCACCCGGAGTACATTCGCATCAGCATGCCAACGGAGGTCATGGTGGGGGTTGCCATTCGACCATGCCGTTGCGAGGGGGTATCGGGAGCAAACGGGTTGTATCGATATCGGTCGGGCTGTTGCGGAACTTGGGAAAGCCCCAGCCAGCGCTGAATCCCCTGGTAAGTTTCCTGAGGTACCTCGAGGCCTGAAAGTTGGCCACTTTTCAAGGCCATCATCATCCATCCTGTGACGCTGGTATCCGAGCTGACTTGTGCCGTGTAGCGCCAACCGCCGCGTTCGGTATGTTGGGTGCTGACGATGAAGTCAAGGCATTGTTGGGCAGGTTCCCTCAATTCAGGATCCTGTGTCATCCCGTAGGCCTCGCATAATGCCAATGCCGCAATCCCATGACTGTAGAAGGCAACATTGCGATTGCTGACGGTATCTTCCTGTACGTACAGATCACCGTTGGATTGCTGATGATTTATCAGGAACTCAATGCCGCGGCTGACCGTGTCAGCATATTGGTGCTGCCGGTGGGTGTAGCCTGCCCCTTGAAAGGCAAGAAGGCACAAACCCGTGGCCGCGGTATTGCTTCGTAGAAGCACATTTTCGCCATGCCCTTGAAGCGACCAACTGCCATCAGGATTCTGAGTGCGTGCCAAATAGGCAAGTCCAATTTCGATGGCTTCTTCGGTTTCGGGCCCCACAGCTCCCGCTGCGGTGGCAGGTGCGCCTCCCTTGGTCCGCATGACCCGACGATTGAAGGATTCAACCGAGGCGATCTGGGTACCGAACGGTGTGGCGGGGCCACCGAGCGTACGTCGAGGTCTTTGGCCACGGGAAAAATCGACAACTGCGATTTCAGGTTTTTCGTTTGAAGGAACAATGCCCGCGCGTCCATCGGGAAGGTTGGCGATCCCGGCGGGACCTTCATCCAGCATCAGGTCAAGGTTGGGACCGCTGTTAGCAGCAAGATTGGTGGTAGGTGTACCACTGGGTCGAGAGATCCTTTCAATTGCATTGTCAGCAGAGGTGCGGTCTCCGACAGAATCAGAGGGTACAGCTGCAGGTAATGAAACTGCGCCAACGTCTCCACGGACAGGGTCAGGTGCACCCGTTGCAGCCATTCCAAAGCCTGGTGTCGCTCGACGCGTGCGTCCAGGGGCACGTTGTGCTGATCCGGCATTGACACTGGGCAGGCCTGCATTGGCCGCGTTATTGTTTCGAGCGGACGAAGTTTCCATGCGCGAATCGCTCGTCCCCGGCAAATCGGTGGTCGTTGGTTGGGACATGCTGAGTTGGACACCTTGGGCCTTGTTCTGGCGAGTGACAGCAAACTCGCTGGGGCCTAGCATTCGTTCTGCGGTTTCCTCGGTTTGCGCAACGGAGACCACTTGAGGGGCTGGAGAAGATCCTGCTGGCTTCAGTTGACGCTCTGTCGTTGTGCGTTTTCTCTGCTGCTGGACATTGGGTTGGCCGATAGCAGGGACTTCCCTGCTGCGACTCCTGGCGCCGGCGATTGAAGTCTCCTGAGGCTTGTTAAACTCCAATTCAACTGATGCTGATGATGGAGCAGCATTGGTGGACTTGGGTCTCGACCTGGGTTGTGGATTGACAGGTTGTTCAACGGCCTCGGTACGTGCCGTGTTTTGAAGGGGAACAAATGGGGCTGTCGGTTTCTGTGAGTTCCAATTCGAAGGTTCGGGCTCTGCCTGCCGCTGACGTGCCATTTTGGCTGGCGAATCGGTCGGTTGTGGTTTTGACTCGTTGGGTTGTCTTCGCTTAAGAAGGAATTCCTGAAGCGATTCCGGCTCTGGTTCACGGGTTTTTGGAATTTCAAGACGAGGTGCTGTCTGTTCCACCGGGGGTAGTTGCCTTTCTTCCAGCGGGGTCACGCGGGATGCTGTTTCTGCATCCACGGGTTTGGACCAGTCGGGCGCTGTGGTCGTTTCCGTTGGGGTTTGAAATAGGTACTCGGGAACGGTACGGCGAATGGGTGAGTTTTGCTGCTTGACTCCAGTGAATGCCTCAGGAAAGTAACGGCTGAAAATGATCACGTTGATTGCGAGCATCATCAACAACAGGTGGACAAACAGGCTGAAAAGTACTCCCAATTGAATTGTTCGTCGCACATACCGTGAAATGAAACCACGGGAGAAGAAGGCCATCCCGAGAGCAATCAGGGGAACCGCAATCGCGTAAGTCCACGCATTCAAGATCCAACGCTTATCATCGAAACGCAGTTCGGTGACCGCAAGATACAGAACAAGGCCGGCGAACACAGCGATGAACACATCGAGCGGCCATGTACGTTCCGCTTCTTCGGCTTGCCGCTCAATCGGTGGTGCTTTAGGGGATTTCACAGAACAAAATTCAGTTGAGTGAACAAAAACAATAGTTCAACTTTCTGGCCCTTCCTTGGTGGTCACACTGTAGTCACCGACACCAGCCCGGTTGCATACATCCATGACACTCACGACCGGTTGAAATGCGGTTGCTCTGTCGGCACGTATGATCACTGTCTGATTCGTAGGGTTGTTCGAGGCAGCTGCCTCCAACAGTACTTGCAGCTCTTCCAGGTCAGTCGCTTTGCCAGCCATGTAAAATTGCCCTTCAGAGTCAATGTCGATCACCATTTCCCTTGGTTTGCTCGTCATCGGGACCGCACTGGTTGCCGTCGGCAGGACAATGTCCAATCGTCGCTCTTCTTCCTCGAATTCACTGGTGACAAGAAAGAAGATCAGCAGCAGGAAAACCACGTCAATCAGTGGAGTCAGACTAAGGGTACTAGCGACCCTGGATCGTTTGATGTTTGCCATGCTTAACCTGCCTTGACCCCACTCCGCTGGTCCTTGGCAGAGCGTGGTGGAGGTGGTGGTTGGGGTGCGTCGGTTGTCGCGATCCGTTTGCGATCCATGGGATGCAAGACACCATCTTCATCAAGCCGCTGAAGCCCTGTATAGGGCACCAACGCCGGGGCAAGTCTAAAAGCAAACTCCTCGATCTGATGGAATAATCTTGCAAGCCGATTTTCCAGGTAGAGTGCGAGTATCGCCGCCGGGACCGCCACAATCAGCCCAGCCAAGGTGGTGACCAATGCGGTGTAGATTCCCTCCGACAGTTGCTCGCTACGACTGCGGTCAGCGGTCAATGCAGTCGATTCGTGGAATGCCACAATCATTCCCCAGACGGTCCCTAGCAGACCCAACAGGGGAGTTGCCGCAGCGGCAAGCGTAAGCCACCTGATGGAAGCGGCTTGTTGATCGGCTTCCCGGTCCATTGATTCGTGGGCGGCGCGTTCAATTTCCGCAAGTGGTTGTCCAGTTCTCAGCAACATGGACGTGGTCACGCGACTTAATACAGAGGGATTTTCCCGACAACTCTGGTAGGCAACACCTGGGCTGAAACGTTGGATTGGGGTTGCGAGATCTACCAGTTCTTCAGCCAGTTGAGGAGGCATAACTTTATCCGAACGCAGACTCAGCATCCGCTCAAACGCCAATGCCACAACCATCAGGCTCATGAGTCCAATCGGGATCATGAATGCCCCGCCACGTGTGACCAGTGTCAGCAAGTCGATTCCTGATTCCTTGCTCTCCTCTGGTTCGACGACTGCGGGTGGTTGATCCTGCATGACGTCCTGAATGTCGGCAGCGTCGATCGGGGTTGTATCCTGCGCAAGGGACCACGAAGGATCCATCCAAGCCAACAGGACCAGCAGACTTGCCATGGCGAGAAAGAAACGTGCCAGATAACGATCGTTCTTACGGTGAATCACTATTTCAATTTCTCCAGACGGCCGCGAGACTTTGACTCCAGGTCGTGCCCCGGATGTTTTTCCACGACATACAGGTAGAAGTCTCTTGCATACTTTTTCGCTTTATTTTTAGCACTTTCTGTTTGGGCTTGCTGCAGCAAAAGGTCGCTACAGCGCCCCGCTTCGAAGCCACTCTTGGCCTGCCAGTTCTTCACACTGTCAGGAGCCTTGTCAGCACCGAAGCCATACATCACCCGTTGAAATTCAGGGATTGCCTTGTCGTATTCGCGATTGGCAAAATGGATTTCACCCATCATGAAGCGAGCCCGCGCCGCCGTTTCATTGCGATAGTTGTCAGCGACCTCCTGATAATACTTCAGTGCTTGCGGTCCATCTTCCAGTTGCTGGTAGGCATAGCCCGTTTCATAAAAAACCTGCGGAAGGTAGTCCGTTGACGGAAATCGCCTGCGTAGCTCGTCATACCAGTCGATGGCGACCTGCCACTGCTCCAACTGTGCTGCGCTTTGTCCTCCATGTAGATAAACCAGCTCGCGTACCTGACGTTCTGGTTTATCCAGCAGGTTTTTAGCTGTTTCGTTTCGTGCTTCGATTCTGGACCTGGCTGCTTTGTAGCCCTCGAGGGCCGATTCAAACTCCGCTCGTTTGAATCGGCATTCACCAATCATGGTGTTCGCGTCAAACGCGAGTTTTCCCTCTGGGTGCTTGGTTGCCATTTTGCGAAATGCTTCCTCTGAAGCAGCGTAATCTTCAGCTTTGAAGTGGGACCAGCCGAGTCGGTAATAGGCCTTTTCGGCGAGCTCCATGTCCTGTGCTTTCTGACTTGCAATCTGAAACTGCTGGGACGCTTCCTTCCATTTCTGTGCGGAATAGTACTTTTGACCAATGAAATAGGCCGCCTCGGCAAGCAGCGGGGTTTGGGGGTGGTTCTGAATCAATTTCCTGAAGTATTTGACGGCCCCTGTGTCATCCCCACTTTCCTGCAGCGACCACCCGAGTTCATACAGAACCTGATCCATCGAAGGATAATCCGGCACTTGACGGACAAGATTTTCCAGTTTCGTCGCAGCTTTTGCAGGTTGCTTCTGCTTTTGATCAATCAGGGCGGCTTCATAGAGCGCGTGGCCTAAACTTGTGCCCGAAGGATTGGTGGCAAGGTAGGATTGCAGGTCGGCACTCGCCTTGTCCTCCTGCCCCAGATTGCGTTGAGCAATGCCCCTCGCCAGCATGGCATCGCCGCCGAGCGGATGTTGGGGGTAGTTGTCCAGCATTTGATTGAGAGGATCCAATGCTGCATCGAATCGCTGCGTTTGCATCAGTGCACTGCCTTTTCCGTACAAGGCGTAAGGTAAAAGATCAGGGTTCGATTTTCCTTTCAGGATCTGGTCATAAAGCTGAACGGCTTGGCTGTACTGTTTCTGGCGACTGGCTACTTGTGCCAGCTTGTATTTTGCCTGGTCGATGAGGCGTGGGCTGGTTCCTTTTTTGACAACCTGATTCCAGTCTTTGATCGCATTGGCGGTGTCGCCGATTGCAAGGCGACCTTGCCCCGAGAGAAACATCACTTCGTCTGCCCGGGCCCATTTGGAATCTGCCGCCTGACTTGCCCGAAAGGCTGCAACAGCCTGTCTGTTGTCTCCTGCCTTCTGCAAAGCCTGACCCATCAGAAGATACGCTTCTGCTTGCTGCACCTTATTTGGAAGATTTTTGACTTCTGACTGCAGGATTCTGATGACATCCTGATAGCGTTCAGCTGTGATCAATGCCGCACCCGCCCTGAGTAACCAGACTGGACGTTGGATATTGTCTTTTGCGGTTGATTCCAGCAGGTGTTTGTATGTGTCTGCAGCAGCCGAGGTTTGGCCGGTGAGTAGCTGGCTTTCGGCTGCAACAAACTTGATGTCTGGAACAAGCGTGTCCCTCGGGAATCGCTTGATGAATTCGAGCGCAAGGCTCAGGGCCTTGGCTGGCTGCTTGATTTGCAGGGCCGAGAAAGCGGCGTTGTAAAGGGATCTTGAAGCCAGTGGGCTGTCGAGGTTGTCACGATAGATCTGTTCAAACATCGTCATCGATTCTTCGATCGTATCAGATCCCATCGACAATGCTTCTGCCAAGTCGAGTCGCAGGTCAACGGCAAAGTTGCCCTCAGCACCACGCTTGAGCTGTTCACGTGCAACTCGAGCCGCTTGAATGGGACGATTCTTGGTGATTTCGATTCTGGCCAGCCAGTGTGCAGCTTCCGTTGCGGCGACAACGCTGTTTTGTTGCAGTACCTTCTCGAAACGTTTCGCTGCCACGTCGATATCGCCACTTCGATAGGCACTCTGAGCGGAGGCCAACATGGCCGAACCGGCGTAACCTGAGTTGGGGTACTCGCTGAGTAAACGTTCATACTTCTCAGCCGCCTTGCCGGGAGCATTTGCCTGAACATGCGCAAAGGCCTGACGGAACAGGGCATAGGCCCGATCATCTGCCAAATCAGTCGACTTCATTGCAGCCTCAAAGGATTCCACTGCGGCAACGTAGTCTTTACGCAGGATCATCATGTCGCCCATTCTTAAATGGACGTCGGTTACCAACTCAGTCTGATCACAACTCCCCAGCAGTTGTTTGAACGAGCTCAAAGCCTTGTCAAGTTGCTTTAACTCTTCATAGGCAACTCCTCGCGCGTAGAGTGTGTCGCACCTAAGAAGAGAATCCTTGGCGCTTGGCATGGCCAGCATGCGGTCGTAATAACGAACCGCCAGTTTGCTGTCTCCCAGTCCGTAGGCTGCTTCACCACTGTAAAACAATGCGCGGTCCATGAAGCGGGTATTGGGCGATTCCTTGATCAGTTGTTGGAACGCTTCGAGCGCCCGTTTCAATCTGGCTTTATCTCTCTGGTCCCCATCATCCGACGCGATGTAATTGCACCAGCCGAGATTGGCGAGTGATTCCTCGCGAAGATCGTATTCGGACGTTTCCAGCGCTTTGGCAAACGCTTTTGCGGCAGCAACGTAATCAGGTGTCTCCTGTTGCATGTAACAGACACCCAGAAAGTGGGCGGCATCGGCAGCCATTGGATGCTTGGGGTGCTTGGACAGAAAGGACTGCCAGCCCTCAATGGCCAGTGGGATCGCGCCGCCCGTCTGAAAGTTGGCCGCGTCGGCATAGGCTGACATCGCAGCCTTGTCTGATTCTTCCTGAGCGAAGACATGTGGAATCCCTGCCAAGGGGATGCACAACAATATGCCGCAACTTAACACACGACACCAATGGCCACGTGTTGTCTGTGTCATGGTGGAACAGATCGGAGCCAACTGCCTTTTCACAAACATGCTCCCATGCAAACAGCGAAGATTTCCAAGGTGCCACGAGGGCGGAGAAGATACCTGCACCCGTTTATTTTAGCGGTACATTGAAAAAGTCGATAGTTCGGCGGATAAGTTACCTATCCAGAAAACTCACCAACCACTGTTTTTTACCCATCTACCCGGCTTTAGGGCGGGATTATGTCGTTGTCGGGGCGAACCCGACGTTGATTACTCGCGTAACACCGCAATTGTCCCACTGCGCCATATCGGGCCGCTTCGGCTCGAATCCACAAGGCCCAGCCAGCGACTCGGTGCCGAATTCCGGTTTTATCTGGATGACGGGGACACGCGAGTCATCATGAATGGCACTCCCTTTCGAATTCCGCCTCTCCAATTCCTGAGCACCTGCATCGTGAATTCCTCTGTAACCTGTTTGATCACGGGGGGAGCTGGTTTCATCGGCTCTCATCTGACCGAGAAACTCTTGGCCGAGGGCCATCGGGTGATCGTCGTGGACGACCTTTCGACTGGTCAGGCCCAGAACCTTTCGGCAGTCATGGGACACGAGCGTTTGGAATATATCGAAGGAACCGTCGAAGATGATGCGTTGGTCAGCAGCGTCGTGGACCGCGCCGATCGTGTTTATCATTTGGCCGCTGCCGTGGGTGTTGCACTGATTGCCAAACAGCCTATCCAAACAATCGAACGGAATATCTACCCGACCCAATTGATCCTCGATCGACTTGGCAAGCGTGCCGCCAAGGGTGACCATGTGCCCACGTTCATTGCCAGCACCAGTGAGGTGTATGGCAAGAACCCAAAGGCAACCTGGATGGAGGAGGATGATCTCGTATTCGGAGCGACGACTCGACCGCGTTGGAGTTATGGAGTCTCCAAGGCAATTGATGAGTTTCTGGCTTTGGCACATCACAAGGATTACGGTCTGCCAACGGTTGTTGGACGTTTCTTCAACGTTGTTGGGCCTCGCCAGACTGGTGCGTATGGCATGGTGCTACCCCGTTTTGTTCAGGCTGCAATTCGTGGTGATTCGCTCATTGTCCATGATGATGGAGCTCAGGTGCGCTGTTTTGCGCATGTTGACGATGTGATCTCTGCTGTGATACGCCTCGTCGAGGCACCGACGGCTGCCGGACACGTCTTTAACATCGGTAGCGATGTTCCTGTGTCCATTCTCGAATTGGCGGAGCGAGTGATTGCCAGAGTCAATCCTGAGGCAAAAGTCGAGTTCACAAGTTACGCTGAAGCGTATGATGAGTCGTTCGAGGATATTCGTCGACGTGTCCCGGTTCTGGACAAAATTCGCGATGCCATTGGCTATGCGCCTCGCAAAGATCTTGATGCAATCATCGACTCGGTGGCTGAATATCAACGTACAGCTTCCAACTGATCTTTATCTGGTGGGTTGTCGAGCACCAGCGGCACACATCAGCGTGTTTTCGAGGCGATTGAGTCAGCGGTTCTCCTGACCATTGATCGTCCTTTGGATTGACTGCGGGCCGTTTGTTGAGGGCGAACGCCATTAGCCTCGAGCATCAACGTACATCATACGCAGAGCGTGCAACGCCTCATTGAGCATGGCCGATTCCTGGTCGTCGAGGTTACCTTGGGTCTTGGATTGCAGCATTTCCAGCGTGTCGATGTAGTGCTTGGCAAACGGTTTGTTCACCTTGGATTCCCCTGTACTTGGGTCTGGCATTTGTCCAAGCATTGCCATGGCTTGTGTGAACAGCATTGAAATCAGCACTGAGAATGAAGCAGGCGGCGGTTCCGGTGAATCGGTGTCGGAAGTGTCAGTGGCAGCGGCACTTACGTCGGCGGACCCATCATGGGTGGGGTTCGTATCTGCGTCGGAGGTTGCAGGATCACTTTCTGCTGTCGCATCTTTCTCCTGGGCGACTTGCTCTTTCCAGTCGTTGTCGACGTGGATCGTTGGCTCGGTTTCATCGTGCGTACTGTCATCGCCTGTCTTTTCGTTGTCGGTCATCTTTCTTCTTTTGTTCCTCAGTGTTGCAGGTGGAAAAAAGGTAGCAGTAGGTAGTGACCGTGACGCGAAAGCCATCGTCCTCGGAGCACAGCTTGGATCAGAAATACTTGTCCGCCAATGGTTGCTTTCCCATTATTTTCACAGACCTGGAAATCGGGAAAGCTACGCGGTAGGAAAAGAGGTTACTGATTACCGTGGTTGCGGTGCCGGTGCTTGCTCACTGGATTTGCGGCCTGAGTGCCGTTCGACGGCGGCTCCCACGAAACCAGCAAATAAGGGGTGAGATTTGAGTGGCTTGCTTTTGAATTCGGGGTGGAATTGAACCGCGACAAACCACGGGTGGTCAGGGATCTCCACGATTTCGACCAGACCGCCATTGGGGCTGGTACCTGAAAAACGCAATCCATTCGCTTCGAACTGCTGGCGGTACTGATTGTTGAACTCGTATCGATGGCGATGCCGCTCATCAATGTTCTCGGTTTCGTAGGATCGACCTGCAATGCTCTCTTTGTCCAGCACGGTGGGTTGGCTTCCCAGTCGCATGGTGCCACCCATCTGCGTTACATTCTGTTGTTCATCCAACAGGCAAATGACGGGGTGTTCCGTGTCTTTGTCAAATTCGCTGGAATGCGCATCTTTGAGGCCTACCACCTGCCGGCCAAATTCGATCACCGCACATTGCATCCCCAGGCAAATACCAAAGAAAGGTATCCCCCTTTCCCGGGCGAAGCGAATGGCCTGAACTTTTCCTTCGATGCCCCGCTCACCGAAACCACCCGGCACTAGCACTCCGTGGTAACCACTGAGTAATCGTTCTGCCCCTTCTCGTTCAATGTCCGCGCTTTGGATGCGGCCAATTCGGATTTGGGTCTGGTGATGCATGCCGGCGTGATCAATCGCTTCGTAGATCGATTTGTAAGCATCCTTGTGTTCCGCATACTTGCCAACCACCGCGATCGAAATCTCGTGGCGTGGATTTCGTAGGCCATGCAGTAAGTCGGTCCACGGAGTAATGTCGAGGTTCTGTGCCGTTACCAATCCGAGTTGCTGGACGACCAACTCGTCGAGTTTGTTGTCGACAAGCGAGAGTGGGACCTCATAGATCGAAAAATCCTTGTCCTTTTCTTCGATGACAGCTTCTGTCGGGACATTACAGAACAACGCAATCTTTTCACGATCTTCCCGGCTGATGGAATGTTCGCAGCGACAAACCAGCACATCGGGTTGGATACCGATTTCTCGCAACTGACCCACGGAGTGCTGGGTGGGCTTGGTTTTTAATTCGTCTGCCGCTTTCAGATAAGGCACCAGTGTCAGGTGCATGTAAAGACAGTTGTCCCGACCCACGTCCAGGGAAAACTGCCGAATGGCCTCAAGGAAGGGCAGGCTTTCGATATCGCCGACCGTGCCACCGATTTCAGTGATCACGACGTCAACATCATCCCCCCCCATTCTTTTGATCACCGATTTGATTTCATTGGTGATGTGTGGGATGACTTGAACGGTTTTCCCGAGGAACTGACCTTTGCGTTCCTTCTCAATGACCGAAAGATAAATCTGCCCGGTCGTGTAGTTGCAGTCGCGGGTCAACTGCCCCGAGGTGAAACGCTCGTAATGACCGAGGTCGAGATCGGTTTCACTGCCGTCATCCAGCACGTAGACCTCGCCGTGCTGATACGGGCTCATGGTTCCGGGGTCTACGTTGATGTACGGATCCAGTTTCTGCATCCGGACCCGAAGACCGCGTTGTTCCAATAACATCCCGATCGATGCGCTGGTCAAGCCTTTGCCAAGGGAACTGACCACGCCGCCGGTTACAAAGATATGTTTCGTCATGGAGTTGGATCATACCACGGTTGCATGATTTCGAAAGTGTCTGAGGCCCATGGTTTCAAAAAGTGCATCGGTCCTTTAGGTGTGGCCAAGGACAAGTTGCGTAAATAGCGGCTTAGATCAGAGGCCTCAGTATCAGGACTTGTGGGGTGTATGATCACGCTGGAATCGCGAGTTTTCCGGAAAATACCGTTTTTTTCCGTCGCGAAACCCGGAATCGGTTGGCTGGAGAAGTTGGCTGGAGAAGAAGCGTCTCAGCAGCTTGGCCTACGAGGGTGCGATGTTGCTATTATCATGGCAGAATCCGAATCGGTTCTTGTCTTATTCCTTATGGAATCAAAGCAAATGATTCGTTCGAAGGTGTTTTTCGCGGTGGGGATGGTTTGTCTCCACTCGATTGTTCTGGACTGCTCATCTACTCAGAATTCTTCCGGACATTCAGGATTCTGCGGCTCAAGCGATCAGTGCGAAATCTGACGCAACGGAGTGAGATCCGGTGCCGTGGGCAAATATCCTGTATTGGATGACTTACAGAATGGCGATCTTCAACACGGGGTCGATTTCAGGCAAGTGTATGCCGGTCTTGAAGCACTGGTTGAAGTGTTCAATCCGGCCGGTACTGGGGGCTGACTTCACCCCGGTTGCTGTTTTTTCGGTATCGTGATCATTTCTGCCCTGCGCAAACGAGTCGCTGACAGACGACGGTTCCGATGGTGTCTTCTTCTGGACTGGCGTGCAAGTTGCTGGTTCACCGTAGCGCATTCGAATCGCTAATTCCTAAACTGGCGTTCGAAATTTTCGAAATCTTCGAGTGTGTCGATTCCGGGCGTGGCCGAATTGACACGAGCGACGACTATGCGTTTTCCTGCTTCAATCGCACGCAGTTGTTCCAGTTTCTCGACCTGTTCCAGTGGGCTGGGAGGCTGGGAAGCAAACCAGTCCAGGAAGTTGCGGCGGTATGCATACAAGCCGATATGATGCCAAAACATGGGTGGCTCGGTGTCCAGATGCGACTGAAGAACGCCTTCGCGTACGAATGGCAGTGCAGCGCGACTAAAGTACACTGCCCTGCCCTGCCCTTCACTTTCGGTCATCAGGATTTTGACGCACGCGGGATCATGCAGTACTTCCATGTTTCGGATGGGAGTTCCTACTGTGGCCATGTCGGCCTGATCATCCTGCAGGAGGATCTCGGCTACACAATCGATGGATCGAGGGTCAATTTCGGGTTCATCAGCTTGCACGTTGATGAAAACATCGACGTCCGGATTAGCCGATGCAACTTCTGCGAGACGATCGGTTCCGCTGGCACAATCCGAGCTAGTCATGATCCATCGTCCGCCGAAAGACTCGACTTCAGCAGCAATTCTGGGGTCATCGACGGCGACGACTATCCCCTCAGCAAGCGATGATTGGGACGCCGCCTCGTAGGTATGTTGGAGGATGGTTTTACCACCCGCTTTGCGGAGCAGTTTCTCGGGAAGCCGTGTTGAGGCGAGGCGGGCAGGTAGCACGATTTTGCAACGGTTGCGCATGATCAATCCATCTCAATCCATGTTTCCCGTTTCAAGCGGGGCTTTGGTATGCAGCATGACGAGTATTTCAGGCCAAGAATCCGGTTTCTGTACGGGATCAGTTTTTTTCCGCCGAACGCGAAATCCTATTGCCTGAATACAAATTGTGGCGTCCCGGTCTTTCTGCAGCAATGTTGATCCTGAAAAGACCAGTTTAGGTGTTTGACACGGTATGACGCGATGGCTAACCTTTGCCACTTAACGGTGAGTGGTGACGTGTATCGCTGATGCGATCATGTGAACAGGGAACTCCGGTGAAAATCCGGGACGGTCCGGCCGCTGTAACCGATGTGACGGGGTATCCCGTCAGTTACTGCATTATCTTTTAGCCATTGCTGGGTTTGTTTGTCTCTGTTGACCAGAGGCCAGCGATCCCACGAGAAGGCAATGCAGTGGCCACATCGGAAGTCAGAAGACCTACCACTGACCGGGCGCGATGTGACTTTCTTGGATAAGGTCCGTGTCGAGAGCTGAGTTGTCATGAGGGCAACGTGTAGCGCCTGCTGCGGAAGCTCGTTTCCAATTGACAGGCTTTCCTTTTTGCACCGTTCGTGGTTTTTTGGGATTGCAGTCGTGTGGTGGGATGGGGTCATGAACTGTTGCCAGTCGGATTTCCATTGCGAACAGCGAAAATACTGTCGGCAAAAGGATGGGATGGTGCGATCTGCCTTCACGCTCGTGGAACTGATGGTTGTCATTGCCATCATCGGTCTTCTGGTGGGCTTGTTATTGCCTGCCGTGCAAGCGGTCCGTGAGAGCGCACGGCGCATGCAGTGTCAGAACAATCTGCACCAGATTGGGATCGCTTTGCACAATTACCATGCAGCTTTTCGCAAGTTGCCACCGGGAGGCATTGAGGTCCGACCCGAAACTCCCGGCGGAAAGCAGATTGCCTGGTCGGCTCTGGTGCTTCCTTTTTTGGAGCAGTCGGCGGCTTATTCGAGGATTGACTTCAATTACCCGTTTGACCATCCCTTCAATCGCGAGGTTGCTGCGACGCCGATCGAAACCTACCTGTGTCCCAGCACCGCCCGACTGGACTTGCTCACTCGCGGGATGGGAGCAACTGACTATGGCGGCATCTATGGCGAACGCATTGTCTCCACCAACTACCCTCCCCGGGGAGTACTGATTCACGATCGCGCGATCCGCTTTCGGGACATCACCGATGGGCTGACGAGGACCTTGATGATTTCAGAAGACGCCAACTTTCGCGATGGACAATGGATCAATGCCTGGAATCTGTTTGATCAGGCGTTCCCCATCAATCGTGCACCCCCTTTTGAGAACGACATCCGCAGCATGCATCCGCAGGGAGCAAACGGGCTGTTTGCCGATGGTTCTGTCGTCTTCATGAATGAGAGCATGGAACTCGAACTTCTCGCTTCGATTTGCACGAGGAATGGACAAGAACAGGTACACGACTTGAAGCGATGACACACCCAATATCGATATTTGAAAAGAGCGCGGAAGTAACGTGAAAAGTCTCAACAAAAGACGGAAACTGCTCGCCGAGCAACTTGAGGATCGTCGGCTGCTGGCTGGTCCTTATGCGCCTGCTGCTGGACTCGCGGGTTCCGATGCGATCGCCAACGATGAGGTTGCAGTGGTCGGTTGGGCAACCGCCTTCGAGGATTATCAGCCTGGTTCCCATGTCGACCCGGCCTTTCAATTCCCTGCCAATGCGATCGGTCAGGCAGAAGGAACCACTTCTGATGCTGTTACGCTGGGACGTGGTGGTCAAATCACTTTGACCTTTGCGACACCAATACGCGACGGACTTGGTGATGATTTCGCAGTTTATGAGAATAGCTTCAGTGATACCTTTCTCGAACTCGCCTATGTCGAGGTGTCATCGGACGGAACCCACTTTTTTCGATTTGAAAACGATTCGTTAACAGCATCACCGGTGGGTGCATTCGGCGATGTCGATCCAACCAATATTCATAATTTGGCCGGCAAGTATCGGCGGGGTCAGGGCACCCCCTTTGATCTTGAGGAACTCAGTGGCGTTGGCCCACTGCTCAACACCATGGCGGTGACACACGTTCGTCTGATTGATGTGGTGGGTGACGGATCAGCATTGGATTCCAGCGGTGATGTGATTTATGACCCCAGTCCAACGGTGGGAAGCGCGGGATTTGATCTTGATGGTGTTGGTGTTTTGAACCAGACCGAATACGAGAGGGATTGGGTCGGTTTGGAGGATGTTGGTGAAACACTGTCGCCGCAAACGGCATTCAATGGTCCAGACCCGGATGGAACCATCATTTCGGGACCGTACGATGATGTTGTCGTCTTGGGCCATTTTCATGCGGAGCAGTTAACTTTCAACAATGCCTATTCCCACGACTTCGGTTCGTGGAACCAATGGGCATATTCCAATATGACGGATACGGTGACTGCAGGTTATGAAAACCAGTTCAGTGCCTTTCCCGGTTCAGGAGCCAGTGGTTCGGAAACCTTTGGGGTCGCATTTGTATCGCAGGGCGATTTTTATGACCCACCCGAGATTACACGTGATCCCGCCGATTTGCGTCAGTTTGGATCACTGATGGTTGCGAACACCACCTACGCCGCCTTGTCGATGTTGCAGGGCGATGCGTTCGCAAAGAAGTTTGGGGGTACCAGCGGGAATGAACCTGATTTTTTCAGTCTGACGATTGAAGGAAAGGACGCAAACGGTGTGTCAATCGGAACGGTCGATGTGTTTCTCGCGGATTACCGCTCAGCTGATAATTCACTCGACTATGTGTTGGACCAATGGGTGAAAGTTGATTTGAGTTCCATTGCTGATGCGAGGTCGCTCGTATTCTCGGTCAATTCCTCTGATGTGGGTCCTTTTGGTATCAACACACCGAGTTATTTTGCTGTCGATGAAATCGAACTGATTACGCCGGTCATTGCCCTGGATCTCAAAGATGCGGCTGTTGATGAGAGCGGGGGAGCCAGTGCGACCACCGCGAGGATCAGTCGAGCAGGCAGCGATCTCAACGGCTCGATCGAGTTTGCCTTGGAACCCATTGATGCCTTGCAGGGGACGCTTCCCACCAGTGTGATTCTTCCATCGGGTGTCGCCTTTGTTGATTTTCCAATTGGAGTGGTTGATAACTCGGTGGCTGATGGTGATCGCGAAATTGAAATCCGGGTGACTGCCGACGGCTTTGCATCCGTCAGTAAGAATCTTCTGATCCGGGATGATGATCCACGTCGTTTGACCTTGGGATTTTCGGCAGGCGAGATTGCGGAGGGCAGCACTGTTATCGGTACAGTGTTCCGCAACGATGCTGATCTGGAAATGCCGTTGACGGTGCAGTTACAGGAATCTGTGGAGGGACGACTGGCATTCGACTCCCCGTTGATCATCCAGGCCGGGGAGCATTCTGTGTCCTTTGAGATCGCGGCACCTGAAGATGAGTCAGATGATCCTGACATCAGCGTGGTGATTAGTGCGGATGCAAATGACTATGAGGGTGGATTCGATGCACTGCTCGTGCTGGATAACGATACACCAACACTTGAATTCAGTTTTGATGCTGCTGAGTTTTCGGAACAGGGTGCCAGTCAGAACGAGGGTATGGAAGTATTGGGAAGGCAGTTGGCACTCGAGTCGGCTTACAACGGATCAGATGGTGCTGGGCAATTCGCTGCCGGAGGAATGGTGTTCAACAATGAATACAATCCAACGTACGACAGTTGGGCGGGGTGGGCCTATTCGAATACGACTGATGTCACGACCAGCGGTTATTTCAATCAGTACAGTGCTTTTGCCGGGGGCGGTGCGGTTGGGTCAGATACTTATTTGGTAGCGAATGCGTATCCCGGATTTGTAGTGCCGCGGATCATGCGAGATCCAGAAATCACTGGTTCATTTCGGTCTTTCGATATTACGAACACTACCTATGCCGCTCTATCGATGTCACAGGGAGATTCCTTTGGAGCCAAGAAGTTTGGCGGTACTTCGGGTGATGATCCTGATTTCTTCATTTTGACCGTTGAGGGTTTCGACGCTACCAATGTTTCGGTGGGTTCGCTTGAATTCCCATTGGCAGATTTTCGGTTCGAAGATAATACATCAGATTATATCCTTGACTCCTGGACCAGCGTCGATGTTTCATCTTTGGGTGATGCAGTGGAGTTGGCTTTCTCTTTGGTCTCCTCGGATATTGGACCTTATGGGATGAATACGCCAGCCTACTTTGCACTGGACAATATGAAGTTTGATTCCAGTATTGAACCGCCGATGTTGACCGTCACCCGTAACACCAAGGATGAAACCGAAGGCTTGCTGGTGAAGTTGTTCACTTCTGATCATTCTGAAGCAGTGATTCCGTTGACGGTGGTCATTCCGGCAGGTGAATCATCCGTGGATGTCTCCTGGGAAATCATTGACGATGCATTGGTTGATCACGACAGGCCAGTCATCTTCACCGCGATCGCTGATGGTTATGAATACGCACAGAAGACGATCCTTATACAGGATGATGATTCATCGACATTGAGTCTGACCTTGTCACCCGGTTCGGTGAGCGAGGTGGGTGGGACGATCAGCGGGGTGATCCATCGTAATCATGAGGATGTAACCTTTCCCTTGGAGGTTTCTCTGGAAGCCACTGCAGCGGGTTACCTCGATGTCCCTGCGTCTTTGACCATCCCATCGGGTCAACGCTCTCAGGTGTTCGAGGTGTTAGTGGTCGATAACGAGGTCGTTGATGATGACCGTTTTGTTCAAGTCGTGGCGTCGAAGCCAACGTATATGTCAGGCAGCGATACGGTGCTGGTATTGGATGATGACGTGGAAGTCAGGTTGTCGATTAGTGAAACCGTTTTGAGTGAATCGGATGCAAATCCAACGGTGCATTTAGAAGACCTGGAGGCGGGATTGGCCCCGGAATCGTTTTCCAATGGTGCAGACGGGGCCGGTGGTTTTGAATCAGGTCCGGCATTCTTCAATAACAGTTACGAATCGACGTATGGCAGTTGGCGTGGTTGGTCGGTATCCAACATGACTGATACGACGACTCCCGGGTATTTGAATCAGTACAGTTCCATCAGCGGTGACGGTGCTCTTGGTTCGTCCACGTATGTTGTTGCCAATGCTTATCCCGATCCTGTGGTGCCTGCAATCAGCGTGTCAGAGGGTTTTTCGTTTGCGTCTTTGTGGGTGACCAATACGACTTACGCAGCCCTTTCGATGCAACAGGGCGATTTCTTTGCGAAAAAATTTGGTGGAGAAACGGGTGACGATCCGGACTTTCTGCTACTGACGATCGAGGGCCTCGATTCCTCAGATCAGTCGGTGGGGACCGTCGATTTCTATCTTGCGGATTATCGATTCGCTGATAACAGCCAGGACTATCTGGTGAGTGATTGGATGGAAGTTGACGTGTCTTCGCTTGCCGCTGCCGATCGCTTGGTTTTCTCACTGGATTCTTCGGATGTCGGTGCCTATGGGATCAATACTCCGGCTTACTTTGCATTGGATCAGGTAGGACTGGCCGATTCCCGATCGGCCCCAGCAACGGTAACGGTTGTCCGAAGTGATGATGACCTTGATGCGCCATTGCTGGTGGAGTTGAGTTCTGACCCAACGGAGGTTGCGGTACCTTCCCATGTGGTGATTCCAACCGGCTCAAGTTCGGTTGAATTTCCATTGTTCACTGTGGTTGATGGTGTCGATGATGGGGACCAGTCGGTGTCGCTTGTCGCCGCGGCGGCGGATCATGTGAGTGCCGTTGCTGAGCTTACCGTTGAGGATGTTGATTCGTCCATATTGAGTCTGACATTGTCATCCGTTTCGGTGAGCGAGGCGGGAGGGATGATTAGCGGTTTGATTCATTGCAATCGTGAGGATGTGGCCTTTCCTTTGGAGATCTCGTTGGAAGCCACGGTCGCAGGCCACCTCGATTTCCCTGCGACTTTGACCATCCCCTCGGGGCAACGCTCTCTGGCGTTCGATGTGGTGGCGATCGACAACGAGGTTCGTGATGGAACACGCATCATTGAGATCTCGAGTAATGCCGAAGGTTACGCGGGGTCCACAGCAACTTTGGCCATTGACGATGATGAAGTCTCGGCGTTGCAGATCATCCACTCGGATGGGAATACAACGGTAGGCGAGATGCTCGGAACCGATGGTTTCCAGGTCGTATTGGCTTCACGTCCGCAAAGCGAAGTAGTGATGGACTTGTCTTTGGTTGACTGGCCCTCTGGACCCTTGGATGTGACCGTCGACCAAAGCAGCCTTACTTTCGATGGTTCCAACTGGAATGTTCCACAAGTCGTCTTGTTGACCGGCGTCCCCGATTTCTTCGTGGAAAGTGACGAAGAGGGTGCCGTCCGGATTCGGATCGATGCTGCTGTTTCGGATCCTTTCTACGCGGACGTCGTGGACATCGATGTGGCAGTTATAGTCAAGGATTTTCAGCCGACGTTGTTGACGGTTTCGGAAGACGCGAATGCGGTTTACGTGATGGATGAAACAAGTGGCGTACGGGTGGCCACCGGTTCCCATACGAGCGGTTTGAATGTGATCACGAATGATTTCCCACAGACCCTGACGGTCGATTTGTTGCATCAAACCACTGGGCAGGTCCGAATTGATACCCATGGCGGAGCGGACGTCGTGCAGGTCAACGGAGATCATTTTATACGGGTCGATGGTGGTGATGGCACGGATCGGTTGATCATCAATGTTGAGACTGCATTTGAGCTGTTCGATTTTATCGGGGGTCGGGTTTTTGAGTTCGAGGAGTATGTGCTGCAGAGTAATTCAGCATCCATTATTCAAGTTGACCTGCGCGATTTGGAAGAAATCAAGGATGGCAATTCGCCCGCTGTCTTGACACTCTATGTTCAGTCAGGCAATCAATGCGATTTTCTTGGGTCTGGTGTGCCTGCATCGCCGATGATGGTCGGCGGTCAATTCGCCCAGATAATTGTGGCCGAGCAGGGACAAGTGCAAATCATTTCTCAAAGGCCATGGCAGAACGCATACAAAGTATGGGATGTCGATCACAACGGGGGAGTCACAGCGGGAGATGCCTTGGCTGTTCTGAATCATCTGGCAGCGTATGGCGGGGAGTTACCTCCGTCACCAACATTGGAAGATTTTCATGGCTTGTACCCGGATGTCTCGGGTGATGGGAGAGCCAGTGCGCTTGATTCACTGTTGGTCCTGAATATGCTCTCCATCGTGAGCGATGCTGAAGGTGAAACCATCAGCATTCCCCAGTTGTTGTCGCAACAGAACGTCAAGTCATTCAGGAGTGACCCTGAAGCCAGTCGTCTGGCACTCGGTCCAGAGTTGGCAACGGCCTTGCCAAAAGTTGTGTTGATCTCCAATCCGGCTGATCAGGCGATCAGCGAACTGTACCCAGCGGCGGAGAGAGGGTCCCATCGGTCAACCGAGGCTGATCCGGACTCAAATCGGTTTGACCTCCTGCCAGTCTTGGACCGCTAGACCCAGTGGGATCCTTCGTCATCAGGTTCTTCATCGGCATCCAGATACGCCAGATGATCCTTGTCAATGAAGCGACCTAGCATGGCACGAACGGGCACAAGGAAGGCGATGAAAATGGGGAACAGAATTCGGACGGGGCCATAGGGACTGAGGTTCACAACGCACAGTACGATCAGGCAAATCAGTTGCACAAGCGTGAACAGGTGGATGGTACGAGTTGGGACTCGTCGAGTGTAGTGATTCATGGGATACAGAGTGGAATCCATGAGCCAATACCCCAGACGCTCGATGAACTGAATTCCTCTCAGGGAAACAAAACCCATGAACAGGAAGATGCCGTAAAGCGCGGCCATGGGAACGTATTGCAGCAGCGGAAGGACGAGCAGCGTGATCGCGATCAGAATGTGAATCGCTACCGCTGTCATACGGTTCTCGACAACGTGAATGATTTCGGCCTGGTGGTTTGCGTTGCCCACGACTTCTTCTGTGATCGCAAGGGAACGCACATGTGCAAGGGACCGGACTGTGGCAGCAACCATCCAAGGCCAACCAAACAGCGAGCAGAGTCCGACCAGCCCGCCGATCACGGCCAGATCCCAGTGATAGGACTCACCCTTGGTCAAGTGATTACCCGGGCTATTCACCAATCTCGCGGTGATATTTTGAGACAGGAAGATGAGCACCGTTGCCAGTATGGCCGGTCCAATGGCTGCAAGCTTGATCCAACCGGGGACACGACCAAGTCCCACAAACCATGAGTTGTCAGTTTGTGTCGCCTCGGTTGCACCCTTGATCGAAAGGGTGTCAATGGTGTTGGCGTCGCCCAACCACCAGGCGACCGCAATCATGCATCCCAGTGCAATGGACGGCCCAAAGTCAGCAAGGAATTCACGCATCCACGGAAACAGGTACACGCTACTTCGAAATCTTGCCAAAGACATTGCAATATAGAACGTACCCACGGCGAGGATGAGTGCCAGCATTGCCTTCTCGGTACCACCTCCGCCGGGGTCCTCAAACGTCGCAACGATGCCTTGAACTGCTTTGTATATGAAGATCAGCGACATCAATGCCGAAAAAATCTCGTCTGTGAAACGTGTGAAGTATTTCATGAGATTGCTGGCGTTAGTGACCGCCAGCAGGCAGGTCAAAAAGGCTGTCCAGATGCCTACCCAGCCATAGATCCCCAAAAAGTTGCTGCTTTGATCAAGGTCATCGCAGAGTTGATACAGAATGATCGTGAAAATCAGCAGGGGACCAATTCCGCCCAAAATGATCAGCGGTTGCCCGGCGAGTAATGCATAGGCAATCCCGCAGACGGCGGTTGAAATCAGCATTTCACGGGTGCCGATACTTCCGCCCGTTTCCAGCGACATCAAGCCACCAAAGGTGACCGCTGGCGCTAGACAGGCAAAGAACATGAACACAATCGAAGCAATGCTTTTTCCCCGCAATCCATCCCTGAAGTCACTGATGTAGTGAGGCAACCTGCGGCGGAGGTCTGCTTGAATGCCAGCTAATGGATGGGGATCCGACTTCAGACCTTCGGAAATCTCACGGGGTTTGGGGGGTGCAGACAGCACATTGCGGTTGATGTGGCGCTCGATGGCATCAACTACATCCTGTTGAGTCTTGGCATAAGTCAGTTCAAAGTGGAAGACATTGTCCGACATCAAGCGTGCGATGGAGGACAGCGTGTCCAAGTGTTGCAATGTCTCATGTTCAGAACCGATCAGCAGAAATATATAACGCGTTGCAATGCCATCCGGTGCCCCCAAATTGACTCCATGCTTCAAACGCACGAAGACCATAGCGGGTTCTTCGATGGATTCGCTATAGAAGTGGGGAACCGCACAGGCGTGACCAATGACTGTGGGAACCGTTCTTTCGCGTTCGAGGACCCCTTGGTAGACATCGTTCTTTTGCTTTTCCGGCAGTCGCCCTGTCTGTACCAGAAACTCAACTGCAGCATCAATGATTTCCTCCATGCTTTGGGCATCGAGGTTGAGCAGGCAGGATCCTTCGGAAATGGAGCGAAACAGTGCTTTCACGGTTGATGATGTCTCGCGTGATCGAGTGAGATGGATTATTTGGCGTCTGATCTGGGCGATGGAAGTTCACTGGCTGAAGTCGAGAAACCCATCTGTTTCTTCGACACCATCCTGATGCTGCATAGCAACGAGGGGAATGAATTGCCTGATCGTGAGGGAATGAACTGAAGGTAGACCCGCTCCATGATTCTACTGAACATCCGGCATTATGTACTGACCCTTGGAAAATATCGAGATGTCAAGATCGGCTTCAGGAGAATTGCCGATGTCGTCCCGCTTTCCCTATTCTCTCGGATTGACCACTTGAGAGTGGATCAGTCGGAGGCACTTGGTTGGGGGATCGGATCAGCGTCAGAATCCACCTTGCCACTACCTTGGTCAATTGCTTTTTGCTCGGTTTCGACTTGACGAAGTACCATGAGCTCTTCTCGGACGCGATTGAAGGAATCTGCGGCATCACCCCAGAAATCACCTTGGCGGGAGAACATTTGGGGGACATCTTCGCCGTTGGAGAGCTTTCGCAATTCTCTGCGCAGGCGGAACATGGGGCCGACAAATCGATTGGAAATGTGAATCAGATCATATGCGAAAAGTGGTGCCAGCAATAGTAGTCCGGGTACCCAGAAAACGGCCTCATCGAGGCAGCGGAGCAACGATTCCCAGAACGGCTCCTGCGAGTGGCTGAGGGAGTCGGAGAGAACAAAAATAACCAATAAGTAGATGCAAGTCGCACCGGCATAGAGTCCTGTGCGACGAACGAGTGTCCCCTGAACCCCTGAGTCAATCAGGATCCGCCGTCTTGTCGGAGATGCTACAGAAGGAGACTTCATCTAGGTCGAGCCAAAGGTTGAGGGCTAATTCGAGATGGCTCCTGAGATGGCCCCTGAAGAGGCATCGAAGCTTTCACCGGTTCGTGTGGCCAAGTAGACAACAGCAACGATGCAAACCCCAATGATCATGGCGAGCATGATGGCGTACTCAACGGTGGTTGGTCCCTGCTCTTCGTCCAAGAAGGTCTTGAATGCTTCAAATTTTGACTTCATGAGTCCATCTCTTGGGTCTGCTTTCGGTGAAGCATATGAATGAAACTTCGTCGATAGATTTCGTCCCTCGAAAAACCCTAGTATGCTTAGATGCGTAGCTACTGATCTTTGGAGTCTGCGTTTTACCTAAAAGTCCCGTTCCGTCCGTTTTTTCCCAATTATTCGGTTTGTAGGGGTTTTCAGAGGTAGCCATGACCTACCAGTATGGTGGTCCTCTGCTAATCTATCATTCGACATTCGCCCCCATCGCTGAGTTTGAGATCCGAACCATGTTTGGCCCGATTTTCAATCGCGAAGCAACGGTGGTTCCCAAACGCCCCAAGACCTATCTGATTCGGGGCGTTTATGTTCTGACCTTGTTCTTGCTGCTCTGCACTGGATATTTGGTTCTGGACGGGTCTCGGTCATTAGCGACCAGTGGGGACTCCGCAAGATTTGGGGGGTGGATGTTCACGCTCTTGGCACCCTTGCAACTGCTGGTTCTGGCGAGTTTGGCTGCGGTCGGTGCGGCGAGTAGCGTTGCTCAGGAAAAAGACCGCCGAACGTTGTTGCTGTTGTTATTGACTCGACTATCCGGATTTGAGGTGGTTGTCGGAAAGTTGACCGCCACCTTACTGACACCGATGACAATGTTGCTGGGTGCCTTGCCACTCTTTTTGATGTTGCCCCTGCTCGGCGGTGTTTCTCCGCAGCAGGTGCTGGGTGTCTTTGTCGTTACGGCTGCAACCATCGTCTTGTCAGGCAGCATCGGTACGGTTGTGGGGATGTGGCGTGACAAAACGTTTCAGGCCATCGCGATGACGGTACTCGGGCTGTTACTGTACGTGGGGATCGGCGAACTGGTTGCCGAAGTTTTGCTCGGCACACCGCAGTCAATTGTGCTGGCGTTGAGCCCTCCCCGTGCACTTGCCGCCGCTGCCTCACCCATGGCCAGCTTGAATAGCGAAACGGCTTTGGGTGTGATTTTCTTTGTGGCCTCCACGGTTTTGCTCTCAATGGTGGTTTTGGCTGTTGGTGTCGCCCGAGTTCGAATCTGGAACCCGTCCCGCGATGTTCGCCTCAGGGGGTCAGAGGCGGAGGCATCGGATGAGGTTGATGGGGAAATGCCCACCACGAATTGGAAGGCACGTTCACCAAGAAAGGTTTGGGACAACCCCATCCTGTGGCGTGAAGTCCGCACTTGGGCTTACGGGCGGAAGATCGTCGTCATCCGAGTTGCTTTTGTGGTGTTCTTTCTCTTCATCGCTGGTGTCTTGTATTCACAAGTTCAGAGCGGGGTGGCGATGGAACCAGGTGGACGGATCGGTCGTGCATTACCCTCAGCGACGATTCCCGTTGCCGCATTGGGAGTAATCAGTCTCGTACTTCTGAATGCTTTGGCGGTCAACTCAGTGACGGGAGAGAGGGATGGACTGGCTCTCGACTTGTTGTTGGCGACTGACTTAAGTCCCAGGGAGTTTATCTTTGGTAAGTTGCTCGGGGTGTTATATGTTGGCAAGGAGATGATTCTGCTGCCGATATCGCTGATGGTTTTTCTTGCCTTCAGTGGCGTCATGACGTATGAGAATCTGGTTTACGTAATTCTGGGAGCGATCATCCTGTATCTGTTTGTGACGATGTTGGGACTGCATTCGGGACTCAACTATGTTGCCGGTCGTACGGCGATTCTGGCAAGTTTGGGGACGGTGTTCTTCCTGTGTGTCGGGATCGCGATCTGCATGACAATCATGGTCAGTTTTCGCGGTGCCTTTCAACTTCAGCTGGCACCCTTTTTAGTGATGATTCTCGGCGGTGGAGCTGCGCTGTTTGCCTCACTGGGTTGGCGGAATCCTTCGTCCGCAATTTTTTTCGCGTCCTTTGGTTTGCCATTGGTGACATTCTATGCCATCACACAGTTTTTGCTTCAGACAGATCATCTTTATGTGTTCTTTGCCTTGATGGTCGGCTATGTATTCACGACAGCAGCCATGATGATTCCCTCCTTGAGTGACTTTGACGTATCACTGGAACGCGATCGCGGGACTGGTGGAGACGACGCTTGAACTGGATCACGAACGTTTGGCCTTGGCTTCTTGCCATGGGCATTCTGATCGTTTTCAGCGCTTTGTTTAGCGGCAGTGAAGCTGCGATGTTTTCGTTGACTCATCGCAATCGCAAGCGTTTGACGCGGGCAGGGGTGGGAGGCAGGATCACAACAAGAATGCTGGCAGACCCGGAACGCCTGCTGTCGGCAATCTTGTTCTGGAATCTGCTGATCAATATGACCTACTTTGCGATTACCGCAATTGTCGGTTCGCGGTTGGAGAGCGATGGAAGTCTTGGTTCGCCAGTTGCAGTAGCCTTCACGGTTGCGAGTTTGCTGGCCATTATCTTCTTCAGTGAAATGTTGCCCAAGAGTGTTGCGGTAATGGCACCGGTACGCATTGCTGTGATGCTGGGCCCGCCCTTGTTACTGGCTGTTCGAGTGGTCGGCCCTGTCCTGCCTGTGGTGACGGTCGTGAATCGGGCCGCTAGTCGGCTGATTTGGCCATCATTCAAACCTGAGCAGGAAATTGATCTCGCCGATATTGAGCGGGCGATCAATTTGGGAACGGATGATGCCGCCCTGTTGCAGCGCGAGCGAATGGCATTACAGGGGTTGGTTGAAATAGCAGAAACACGCGTCGGTGAGTTGATGCGGCCTCGCAACAAGCTTTGGATGTGTTCAGCTCCCGTGGACCCCGATGTCATTCTCCAAGGCATGCCATCAGGTGGTTACCTGATGGTGACGGATTCCACTGGCGAAATGATCACCCATTGCGTCAGCATTCGCAGGTTAAGGCCAAGTCAGTTGGACGACATGTCGGCCTTTTGCGAACCCGTGATTTACGTACCTTGGTCAGCCAGAGTTTCTCAGGTGCTGGACCTGCTGAATGAAGAACACAGGTCGGTGGCTGTTGTTGTCAATGAGTTTGGAGAGTTGTTGGGAGCTGCTTCAATCGATGGCGTCATGAGAAGTATTTTGGCGCCGCGGCATGAGGAAGATCCCTTTGGTGAGGTGGTGATTCAGGAGATTGCCGGAAACCACTATCGGGTTTCAGGTCTGGTCAGTGTGCGAGCTTTGGCCAAACGTCTTGGGGTGGAGGTTGACGGAGAAGGCATCAACACTGTTGCAGGATACATTCAGCGAAACAATGAACGTCTGCCACGGATGGGGGATACCGCAGCGTTGGGTGATTATCTTCTGACCGTTTTGGAAGCAGAAGAAGATGGTATCTGGATTGATATTGTGCTGGTCGACCCGAAGGAGGAGTTGCCATGATGTTGGCCGCGATCCTCTTTCTGATCGGTGTTTCGCTCAGTGCGTTTTTCAGTGGCAGCGAGACCGGTTTGTACCGTGTGTCGAGAACTCGACTTGTCCTCGATGGATTAAGTGGGTCACGCATGGCGCGCTGGATGATCTGGCTCTTGAACCATCCCGCGATTTTCGTGGCGACGATGCTGGTGGGCAACAACCTTGCCAACTACGTTACGAGTCTCGCGATTGTGATGGGTGTTGCGTTTTTCTTCGGTAGCGGTTCCAGTGTGGAATGGTTGGGACCGATGTGCCTGACCCCTGTCGTTTTTGTGTTTGGTGAGTTGCTTCCCAAGTACCTGTTCTATCATGCTCCTTACCGATTGCTTACTGCGTCACGTCATCTGCTGCTTCTGGCAACCGTCTTGCTGAGCCCGGTCTCGCTGCTTTTGGGTCTGTTGGGAAGGGCCTTGCAGAGGGTCACAGGCCAGACCCCATTCCAGCTTCGGTTGGCGATGGCACGCGGTGAGCTGGATCAGGTTTTACAGCACGGCCACGAAGCTGGAATCCTGGCGGCGGGCCAACGATCACTCGCGCAGCGGTTGTTTGAGGTTGGGAATCGATCGGCGATTTCATTTGGGGTGCCCGCCGATCGTCTGGCAATCGTCTCAACCCCGATTGATGTCAACCACGCCAGAAATGAAGCTCGTCGCCACAATCATCCGATGATTCTGGTTCGAGACCCGAGTGGAATCGTTGGCTTCCTGTGGTACGCAGATTTGTGCAGCGACGATCCTGATCTGAAATTTCAGCCCGTCCTCAATGGCCATGTCGAAGACCGACACCTGCAGGTGTTACTTCGCCTTTACGACGGTGGCAGTCAGATCGCCATGTTGACGGATGATCAGGGGAAGATCCGAGGTGTTGTTACCCGACGCCAACTGGTACAGCCTCTGATCAAGTGATACCCGATCTGTTCAGTGACCCGATCCGTTCATCGTCTTCTGATACCCGAGTCCTGTCAGCACTGACAGCATCTCATCGCAGGTTAAGTAGCGGCGATGATGTTCAACTTTGTACTCGTCGATCGCGACGGCAAGTTCGCGTCCTGCTGGGGACAGGCCACTATGCGAGCTGCCGAATTGGCGACGCTCAGCTTGTTGCTGGTCGGCGGTTGCCGCATTGCGTCGTTCAACGAACTCACGGTTGCCAGATAATGAATCCTCAGTGACAGAAAAAGTCTGGCTGGAAGTAGGGTGCAGCGACATGATGAGTCTCAATCGGAAAGTGAGTTGCAAATCCAATCACAGATGCCCCAAGTTCAGGGACTGTTAAAACAGTAGCCCAAGAAAATGGTACAGGTCGGGTGTAAGCCATGAATTGAGAAGAACCTTGGGCGTTTCCGCCGTTGGCCGAGACGCTGCATGGCGATGCACTGTCGGCAGTCACGAAATCAGATGTTGTAACTCATGCAACCCGTATAACCGGGATTATCGTTGTCACACTGATCCTGTCAGCTTCAGCTCGGCTGACCGGTAAGAGACGCTCATCGTCTTTGCCGATTATCTTCGATCGTCTGCTCCCTGGCGAGTCTTTGCTCCTCTGCCCGAAACTGCTCCAGGAGTATTCCATCTTTGAACCGCTCTGGTGCAAGGTTAGCCGCTCGCTGCAGAGTAGCTCTGGATTGTTCTACTTGGCCTCCCTGCAGTTCCAGAGAGGCGAGCTCAATGAGAGGGTCAGGATTACTGTCATCTTTGGCGATTGCCTGTCGGAAGCTCTCCTTGGCGTCCTCGGTTCTGCCTTCCTGCTTGAGTGCAATTCCTCGGAGCACATCAACACGGGCAGGTGCTGCTTCGGCTCCGATTCCGTCGTGCAATCGGTCAAGGGTGGCCAATACACGATCGTGTCGCTGCTGCATGCTGTAGATTTCTGCTGCTGTCTGCTGGACTTTGGGGTAATCGGGCTGCAATGCCAAGGCACGATGATAGGCAGCAAGTGAAGCTTGCATTGCTGGGTGCGTTGCGTCAGATGTCCCCGCGGCGTACAGGCAGTCACCGTACAAAGCCCAAGCTTGCGCGGAGTCACGTTCTGATTCCAGTGCCCAAAGACTATGGGATTTGGCATCTTCGAGGCGTCCTATTTCCAGATACATCCGTCCCAGTCGTTGAACCATGTTTGGGTCACCGGCACTCAGTCGTACCGCTTGTTCCATGTGTTCGACTGCCAACTCGGTTTCGCCACGATTCCAGTACGATTCTGCCAAGCCCCAATGGGCGCGGTCGTCGTTTCTGGATTTGTCGAGTGCCTTGGTGAACAATTCCTCGGCATCTTGCCAGCTACCGTTGTGGATTTTCTGAAAACCCAAACCCGAAAAACGTCGTGCGTCGATCGATTTTTGCTGTTGTTTGTGGCTCATGCTCTGACAGCCACTGCAGGTGAATAAAGTCACCAACAGCAATTCGACACATCGGCGGGGTATTTTCATGGGCATGACGGGTTCCAACGCACTGGCGCAGCTAATCACACTGGCGCTGTTAACGCTGTTATCAAAAAACTGGTGTTTAACGCAATGCAACTCCCGAAAACTGGCTCGTGGTGGCTGTGATTCAACGAAGATCTAGTGCATGATGAGATCCACAGATCCTGATGATTTGTCCTTGTAGCCCGAGATTGTCCCCAGTATGCCTGCCACCTTTGAGTCGTTTGGAATCAGATTTCTCTATCCGGATAATTGGAAAGAGGTCGCGCGCGTGGAGGATGAGGGTGGCGATGGGGTGACGCTGGAACTGCCGACAGGAGGTTTTTTTACGGTAGAAAAAGACCACGAAGGTCAGTTGGCAGAGGAAATCATCGAAGAGATCCGTGACTCCATCGCAGAAGATTACGACGAAATCGAGGAGGAAGAAGTCGAACTTCCAGGGGCATCGCAGCATGAGAGGGCGGTCGACTTCCGCTTCTACTATCTTGATCTTGTCGTGGTTTCACGACAGGTTGTCATGATGGCAGGCGGCACGACGCTTGTGCTGCAAATGCAGGCAGAAAGCCGCGATTTTGATGCTAACGAGTTGGTGTTCACAGCGATTTTAAAGCAAATTCGTGAGTCGCTCTAAACCAGATCCTGTTTTCGCTTCTTGCGCCGGTTTTTCCCGCAATCACGACACACACCCTGAATGATCATTCGGTGCCCACTCACACGGAAACCCTTATCTGAGGCCACTTTGTCTCGGAGGTTCATGAGTTCATCACTCTGAAATTCAAAGAGCTTTCTGCATCGTGTACAGTACAAATGATCGTGCTGCGGATATCCATAGTCGAACTCGTACACCATCCGACCATCGAGTTGAAAACTCTTCAATAGACCGGCGTCAACAAACTCACGCAGTGTTCGGTATACCGTTGCGGAACTCACATAGTTCTTCTCGCCTCTTCGGGGGAGCCGGTCGATCAGCTCATCTGCATCAAAATGATCGTGCTCTTCGAATACAGCCTCGATCAGAAATTTACGCTGACTGGTCTGACGCAGTCCCCGAGTCTGCAAATACTCTTCGAATCGCTCCTGACGCGATGAAGAAACGTTCAGTGGTTCGAGGGAATCAGCAGTGGACACGGGCGTATTCATTTGGAGCCGGAACCCGAGGAAAATGACCAAAGCCGCCCGGATTCTTGAAAGGGATAATGCTTCATGGCGCATCCATTGTACCTAACCGTGGTGCGGTCAGTCCAATAAACAGCTCACTTCCCCAGCAAGGTGGCTCAATGCAACGCCCGCATGCGGAGCCATTGCCCCGCTGCGGTCGTTTGCATTAATGCAATGCAGGCTTGTCGAACGTGCCTGGTTATGCGAATTGATCGAGCATGCGATCCAATGCCGCATCCATTTTTTCGGGCGTTTCATAGCTGCCATCGGCGATCTGGCGCCGAATCTCAGCAACCCGGTCGATCCGAATCTCACCACCACCAGCGATGGCAGTGGTTGCGTTGAGCCTGTTGACGCCGGTGGCTGTACTGGACAGATCGAGATGATCTACCGCGGGCGTGTTCGGCTTGGGGGCCGCATCAGCCGGTTTCTGTGGCTGCGTGCGTTGGGCCGCAGCATTAGGCTGCGTGGAGGAAACCCGGTAAGGGCCATAAATCTGCATCGTCGAATTGCTCCCATGTGGGACTGGAACTTCCACCGATTCGATAACGCCCCGAATTGAGGCGAAATCCTGTCGAGTCGAATGGATGCGAAAGCGCATAATGACCGGGCCAGCAACAAAGGATCATCCTGATCGAATGAAGTGATTGGCCGTTTCCGCGTCGGTCGTCAGCGCCGCGATCCTTGTCCCAGGAAGCAATCCGTAAGCGAAGAGAGACTTTTCAGCGCAAAGTGGGCGGAAACAAGCTTGGTATCGGCCATTCCGTACTCCACGCTTCAGTCTTTCCTTCAAAAACAAACGCGACAGAGGACAAAGTCACTGGGAAAGTAGCAAACGCGTGAAACAACCAGCAAGAGCAAAGTCCCACGCTGCCATAAATGCTTCAAACGGGCATGCTGCGACCGACATATCTTGCCCAGAACCCACATTTGCCGTGTTTTTCAACAGAGGGATAGCCAACGCCAGCCTCACCAACGTTTCAACACCCCGAATGATGGCATTGATTCGTCGCAAGCTGATCATTTTCCATTTGGTGTTGCTGTTAGGTGCGGCAGGCCCTTATTCGGCCGCCTCGCTGTCCACTGGCGATCACCCGAATTACGTCCTTCCATGACTGCTCCGCTCGGTCGATGCCCGTATGGCTGGCTCCTCGGAATCAGGCGTCGTAACTCCGTCGGCCAGCCCGCGTGAGTTGCCCGGTCAGCTCTGTTGATCCCCATTGAAAGCGCGTTATCGCTTGTGTGCCTATGGAGCATCACTCAGACGGCTTGAAAGAAGTCATTGTTCACTCGGACCTTGGGAAGGATCGGGTTGCTGTTACACTGTGTGTTCGTCTTTCTCCAAACCCGAGGCGACTGCTTGTCGATTACTCCTCCTCGTGATGAAGCTTCGGTTGCTGTACGTGAGCGTCTGTACGTCGATGCTACCCGTGCTGCCGTTCGGGGCCTGAGTGTCAATCTTGTTTTGGTGTTGACCAAATTGACCGGTGGTATTGTCACAGGATCAGCAGCTTTGATTGCTGACGCGGTCAATTCGATTGGTGATGTCGCCAGTTCCATGGCCGTGCGTGGAGCACTGGGAATGGCGCAAGTCGAGGAGGATGAGGATCATCCTTATGGCCACACCAAGGCAGAATCGATTGCCGGATTGAGTGTGTCGTTGCTGATTACATTTAGTGCGGGACTTCTGGCACTGGAGACGGTCAAGCGTTTTGGGGCTGAATTGCATGTGCCAGGTACCGCTGCAGGCGTCATCGCAGGGACATGCGCCGTGGTCAAGGAGGGCATTTATCGCTATACGATGCGAGTAGCAAAACGATTGAATTCATCCTCGCTCACGGCGGTAGCGTGGGATCATCGAAGCGATGCACTTGGATCGGGCTTGGTGGCTGTCTCGCTTTTGGCTGCTCCCTATCTGGGAGACTGGGGACGTTATGTCGACCCGATCGCTGCGTTGTGCCTTTGCGGTGCACTCATTTATACCGGAGCAAGAATGTTTTTCGCGACGGCCGCCGAGTTGATGGATCAACAAGCCGACAAGGAAACGGTGCAGCAGATTCGATCGACTGCTGAATCGGTGGCTGAGGTCAAGGCCGTGGAGAAGCTTCGAGTTCGTAAAAGTGGATTGGAATTCTTTATTGAAATTCATGTGCAAGTGGACGGCATGATAACGGTCGATGCGGGGCATCGAATCGCTCATCAAGTCAAGGACCATCTGCTGGTTCACTTGCCCCGTGTTCGCGATGTCCATGTGCATATCGAACCGTATGCCTGCAGTTCCACTACGCCTTGCGAACGGGAGCAGGACGATCCCGAGCCTCTTTCCAACTAAGTGGCGTTCGCCATTTCAGCCAGTTGAACGGTAGCCCTGCCCTGCTCTTTCTCCAGGTAGGCCCGGCCGAATTTCACATTCACATGGTCCCATGGCAACTTGTCCATCAGTTCATACTTTTCGTGCACCTGTTTTTCGACGTCGATACCAGCATCAGCGATCGCATTCCACCAGCGTTGAGCGTCAAGGTATTCCTGCCATCCATCCATTCTGGCACCCCGTTCCCAAGCCAGGCGAATTGCCTTCCCGGTGCGGCGGTCACCGCGGCTCAAAACTCCTTCCAGGAGGCTTGTTTCGATGTCGTGGCATTTGATGTTGACGCTTCGAATCCGACGCCGACTCCATAAATACTTGTGGGCCCACTGAAAGTACTCGCGCCGTTGCATCCCATTCCATTGATAAGGCGTATGCGCTTTGGGGACAAAGTTCGAGACGCTTGCAGTGACTCGCGCGTATCGACCGTTGACCTCTTTTCCGACTGTGGCAATCTTCTCAGCCAAATCGACGATACCATCCAGATCGACCGGTCGTTCCCCTGGAAGTCCGCACATGAAGTACAGCTTTATGCTTTCAAACCCGTTCTCGAACGCTACCCGACAGCCTTCAATCAGATCACTGTTCTTGATTTTCTTTCGAATTTGCTCACGCATGTCATCACGTGCGACCTCAGGTGCCAGCGTCATGCTGCGTCTGCGTTCACTTCCCAGAAGGACGGGGAGTGTACGCAACTGCTCATTGACCCTCAGGCTTGGCACGCTGATATTGACCCCCAATGGCTTGAAAGCCTCATGCAGTTTCATTACGAGTGGTTCAAAATGTGGATAGTCACTACTGGAGAGTGAAAGAATACTGATTTCGTTGTAGCCGGTGTTCTTGTAACTCTCCATTGTCGCATCGACGATCGTATCGACTTCGCGAACTCGCAATGGGCGTTTGATCACAGTGCTTTGACAGAAGCGACAA
>JACLAC010006951.1_pt1 | contig 43241 bp, 41 predicted proteins | sample 8027881 | NCBI WGS metagenome assembly JACLAC01 (sample SAMN15725517, study PRJNA655200) | protist metagenome | isolation source: fluorescence activated cell sorting (FACS) single amplified genomes of... | place: Spain: Blaines Bay Microbial Observatory, Mediterranean Sea | collected 2016-01-19 | reverse complement strand
ATGAAGCTCGCGGCATTAGCACCGACTTAAGTGGCAATGCCTATGTGACCGGCTACACCCAAGGTGATCTTGATGGCAACACCCACACGGGGGGGAAGTGTATGTATTCTGGCGATCTCTTCGTGGTCAAGTACGACACCAACGGGAATAAACAATAAACTTCTAAAATATTCTAGCCACATCATCTTCTGGTGTGGCCTTAATCCACCGACTTCACAGATTGAGGAAAAGTCACCCCACACTCAGCCTGCTCTCTGCTTCGGCAGATCAATAGCAAACTGACAGTATTCGATTAAGTTACTGATATTATTTGTTAATCAATGCAGTTAAGCGAACCTACGATGCTCTTCCTCAGATCTCTCCTTTCAATCACCTCAATCTTTTGGCAGCACAATCCAGATATATAGACACCTATATCGGTTTTGCCCTTAAAGCTCGCACGAACACGTCCCATAAGCCTCTCAAAACTACTCTTCACTTCAGCCAGATCGTCTTTAGGTTTCAGCCCAACTACGGTATAATTCGAAGAGTTTGATCAACTGAATTCATGTAGTATTTGTTGATAAAAAACGACCTCATCTATCTCTCTGATAAAGCAATCCATCATCTTGAGTAGATGTTTCGCTCATCATTAGTCTGCAGTCGGTTCGTCCATCACAATGCCTTCAAGCATATACAAGTTGGGATTGTCGTCGTCGTCAGTTTCTGCGGCATCTTTTTCGTTAAATGTTAGTTCCATAATTTTACCCTCAAATTCACCATAACCTTTGAACCACATGACACATGTGGTGGACCCTGATGTCAAATCGCAGTCTGCGTGCCCTTTAAATTGAGTAGACGGATCTTTGTCGGATGTCCAAATCTCTTTAGTAACTATTCTTCCATTTCCATTGTCATCTAATATTGATAATCCCAAATCAGTCTCTGATGTACCTTTAAAACCAAAACCCTCGCTGTAGATAGTTATTGCAGATGTAACTTTAGCAGAAAAAAAATGTTTTCTTTTGCCAGAATCTCTCCATTTTTCAAAAACCTTGAAGCTGGTATGCTTCATAAATCCTTCAACAGCGATTTTTTGGGCATAGGCTGGAGAAGTAAAGATGACTAGTCCAATAAGTACTAAAAATACTTTTTTCACTGTGATTCTCATTGATTATTAATAAGATTATATACTACCAGAAGTATTAAGCTTACCAATTAAAAGGTAAGTATGGAAACAAATTTTTTTTGAATTAAGCTGGAGAATTTAACGTTTTGTGAGAGGGGGGGGGGGGCAGGACCAAAGGCCTCTACCCATTCATTTTTTACCTCCCCTAATCGATTTCCATCCGCACTCAATTTCCTATCAAGGAGAATACCGATGAATGCATCTCCAAATCTGACCTTTAAGCAGCAACGATTCGTTGAAGAATACCAGGTGGACGGCAACAGTTCACAGGCAGTTCTTCGGGTAGGTTACCAGACCAAGCATCTTGCTGAAATGGCTTATGGACTGCTCTGAAATACTAAGGTCAAACATAGCCTGCAGGATGCTCAGAACGCTCGTAGAGAGCGTTTGCAAATGCGGGTTCGACTGTAAAGCAGTACATTGAATTGAAGGAGAAGGCGCTGGAGGCTTGTAACTATCAGACATCACTCAGATCACTGAATCAGCTAGTCAAACACCTGAAAATCTTTGAGCACTATCACGCGACTCCACTGCTGGAAGCGATTGAGAAGAACCCGGAAGACCTTGAAGAGTTGGTTGATCAATTCCTGTGGATCAATACTTCACTGGGCAACTGGTCGTATGTGCTACGAGCTTTGGAGTTGAAAGTAAAACTGGCTGGGAAAGAGAAGAGAGAGTGGAACTATTAGGAGATCTTGAATTCTTTGGAGTTAGCGGCTTAAAAGAGTTCAGAACAGGATATTAACAGTACTCAGTACATTAGGAGTAGATCAGGTACTGATTGGAACGGTGAAGTGAGTAATTTGGGAGCCTACAGATGCCTACAGGATCTCAAAGGCTATCAGAGCAACAAACAAATAGATTTGGGCTAAATTCCGCCATTGAACCTTCTACTTGTCTTTGTTGAGATGAAAAACTGAATCAGGACTGGATGAGCAAGCAGAGGAGACCAAGCAGGTAGAGGGATGGTTCCAATGAGTGCTAATCTAAGCTAATCTCGAGCAATGCCAGACTAGTCAACAAACCTCACATACTAGCAAACAGACCAAACAAGAGAAGGCTTATGCCGGCAAGCGAACCTACCCAGAAAAAGTAATAAGCTTTTTTCAACCCATACATGTCTATTAGTCCTTGAACCGCGTTTTTGTGGCTGCTTCTTCCAACTGTGCTGGGTCGTGCGAAACGTTTTAGGGATTCTGGGCCCATATCTTCTTCCAGTGTCTTCCAATTACTACTTTCGGTTAACCATCTCCATGTCTTATAAAGGCCGTAGAAGAAAACTCCAAAAACAACTAAAGCAAATACTGGTTTCGCATCAGGCCATATTGCGTTGGTTAAAAATCCATAAGCCCAAATAATAGTCACTGAAAGAAAAACAAAGTATTCGATTTTGTATCTTCTGAAAATCAAGCCCCGCAAGAAAATTTGAGCCCAAAAGATGCTCACAAATATAGCAACTACGCACAATAGGAGTTTCCAAAGACCAAATGGATCAATTTCCAAAAGCTCTGGCAATTCTAAGATTCTCCCAAGAGAAAACTTTGTTGAAAATTCATGATCCATTATTGTTTGTAAGCCGAGTGGTGATCTAGATATTTGAAGAAGTCAGTCAACAGGCATAACTAATTTACATCGCACATGAAGGTCTTAAATTAGGAAAGTTTGTCCCAAAACGACATTTGTATGTGCTAGAAATAAGGTTGTTTCTTAGTCCTGATCGTACCAAGACCGATGAAGAGTAGGGGTTTTGATCAAGATGAGAATTTAACTGTGGTGGTGGGAAAAGTCGTATCCAAGTGCGCCTAGATTGCGCCTGAAGTTAATTTTGAAGAGAATCTGAGGAGAGACTGAAAACCAGTAAGTTCTTGATCTATTATGCTTATCTACAGGTGGCCAGAGGTGGAATTGAACCACCGACACACGGATTTTCAGTCCGTTGCTCTACCAACTGAGCTATCTGGCCATGGTCAGGAAATTGTTCAAAAACCCTATTTGATATTGAAGATTATTTAGAAAAGCAAGTGAATTCTAGTTTCTCAAACGATAAACTTGATGGAGCACCAGACCCATCAACATCAAAAAGGCAATCTGAACTTCTCCATCCCGAAAGTTATTTTCAAAAACCCCAGCCACAATAAAACCTGAAATCCCAGCGATTACTCCCCAGAAGATTGAACCTTCCCAGCTTGAAGATTCTACTCTTCTTAATGATAGGATACAGGTTAACAATAAGCCGAATACAATTCCCAAGTAGGAGATAAAGCCGATGACTCCGTAATTCAGCCAAGTCTGCAGATAAATATTGTGTACTCCCGCACTGGCATCATTCATAAATCGATGATTATTTTTTTCGGCTAACGGTATCCGGTATATGTCCATGACATTCTCGTCATTGCCGTAACCTATTCCTAGTATCAGATGGTCTTGTATTCCCTGAATACCTGCGTTCCACATTAACAATCTATCTTTGTTGGCTGTGACGTCTAGAGCGCTTGTGAGGCGCTGAACCAAAGCATTATCGATAACTTGCCAATTTTTAGTATCTCCACTTAGTACCTGTTGAAAAATCCAACCACTTAATACCAGTCCAATTATCAAGGTGACAATCCCCAAAATTTTTGAAATTCGAAATAGAAAAATCCAAAACACCATCAAAATTCCTAGCCAAATGCTACGCCCTAAAGATGATATTGCACCGGCGAGCATCACAACGCTACCCAGTCCATAAAACCATCGCCATCTGGTTGAAAGATTCTTCACCGTCGAGAGTAATGAGAAAAGCGGGAAGAGCAATAGTAAATATCCACCGTACGTCAAATGATGAGTAAAATTGCCTTTTCCATGAAAGAACTGGGTGCCATCTGTTGCTGTGTAATATAAGGTAGTCAGCCTTCTTTCAGTTGAGCGAAGCCAGTCTGCTCCAGTGAAGTACTGAATAATCCCATAGGTCGAGACCAGTAAGAGCGGTACAAAAAGAAAGCGAATTAGTTTCTGTTGTTCGACTTCCAAAACCGCAATGGCTAGCACAAAAGGCAGGAGTAATCGCCAGTTAGTCTGAGCGGAAAAAAAATGATCAATACCAGGGTACCCATTTAAATATCCACTTAGCACAGTTAAATTCATATAAATAATCACTGGCCAAATCAGCCAATGCTTAAAGCCCAGCCCTTTTTTTCGAATAAATCGCCAGAGGCTGATTAAGTATATAAAGAAGATAGAGGCTTCAGATCCAGCAATACTGAAAGTGCTGAATACGAAGAGAGCATAGATGAAGAACCCAAGATACGTGGATGAATCAGTGAAGAGCCAATTAGTCCAAAATTTTTCAGCCATCAAGTACGTGCCTCATAAATAGCTCTGTAAAGCTGATGAGTCCTAAAAACACGCTTCACGTAATTCCTGGTTTCAATGTAGGGAATGCTCTCAACAAACTCATCGAGATCACGGTTAGGAAATCGCCGCAACCACTCTTTCATACGACCTGGTCCTGCATTATAGCTTCCTGCTATCTGAATCACTTCTCTAAACCTTTTAGATATCTGACCAAGATAGGATGTTCCAAGTTGAATATTAATCTTCGGATCGAATAAGTCTTTCTCATCTTTCAATTTCAAACCAATGATTTTAGCTACTCTTTTTCCAGTGTATGGCATTAGTTGCATCAATCCACGAGCAGAAGCTGGAGAAACGACATCTGCCTGATAAAGGCTCTCTTCACGCATAATTGCCAATGAAAGATAAGGATCAATCCCAGCATTTTTTGAGAAATTCTTAACATCTATCCAATATGGTCGTGGGTAAGCAAAAGTCCAAACCTTTTGGTCTTTAATCGGAATATGCTTCAAATCCCCAAGGTAGTGATTGACAACAATTGTCTGCAATGAACGATATTCACCATATTCATTGAGTACCAAACTACTTCTCCAAATCAGTCCCTTGGGAGATTTTAAATCTACCATATTTCGAATGTGCTTAGCTCCAATTTTACCGTCACCAGCAGCCATCACAAACTCTGCAAATTCTAATTCTATCTTTCTCTGAGGAGCTTTCAGTTCGGGTGGGTTATCATGCCAATAATCTTTATCTTTGTAGGGTATTTTTTTTGGAACTAGATTGATCATTGTACGCTGTGCCAGCATTCCATAAAATGTGTTGGGGTACCAACTGAGTAGGTTTTTAAAAATTCTTTGAGCCCGTTCTTGCTTCTTTTCTGTAACAGCCAACTTCCCTTGCCAATAAACAAATTTTGCAGCTACTTCAGGATTATTAATACCGTTCCTAAGGCCATCGTTAATATACTTTAGAGAAGTTTCCCAATTCTTTTGTTGATAATGATACCAAGCCAACTCCCAAGCTGCGATTTCCCCTGAACGCCTTTTGGGAAAATATTTCAGAAGTTTCTGCCACCAAATTTCTGCAATATCATCTCTGTTGTTACCTTTGTAGGATCTGGAGACTTCAAGCAGGATGTCTTCGTGAGCATCTGAATTGGGATATTTTTGAGTAATCCTCGCAATGACTTTTGCCATTGAGTTTTTATCATTTTTCTTTCTCCACATTCGGGCTTGCCAATAAAGTTGTCTCTCCTCGGGCATTGAGAAATTTTCTGTAAAGTAACCCTGTTTCATCAATTTCAGGGTCTTTGTGTAGAAACGCTCCCTATGCATAGCCGCCGCATAAATCTCACCTAATTCAGCACGCTCAAATTTGGAAAGGCCATTTAATCGAGTAGGCAAGTGCTTAATGAGATACATATCCAGCCTAAGTCGGCTGATCCTTTTCATTCTATCGACTACTATCTCCCCCGATGGTTTTTGCTTTTCACTTTGAATTCTTTGATTGGAAGCTTCTGCATCCCTCAAATTATCCGGATTCGTCCAAAGCCTCGCTGTCACCCCAAAAGGGACGGTAATGTTCTTACTTTCAGCTACTTTGATAAATTTCTCAGCAAGATCATATTCTGCAAAAAACAAATCTGGCTGATGAAGCGTCTTCTCCAGAAAGCCATAAAGAAGATTCAACTCGTTAGCGTTGTTGAAATGATTCTTCAGCATTAGACGAAGAGTTGGCAGATAAAGAGATCTTCTTGAAGACTCTAGTATTTTTTCGATCGCACCGAGAGCCTTTTCATGTTGTTTCCAGGTCAAATAAAGTCTTACCTGCTGTAGAGCCCAGTAATCTTTATGAGTAGGATGTGTTTGAAACCCCTTTTGGAAAACTTTCTCAGCTTCTGAATACTCACCAGTCGCTAATAAACTTTTTCCTAAAATGATTTGTGCAAGTGGGGATTGATCTAAAAGACCTTTTTTGATGTTCTCTTTGAGGTCCTGAATTAATTGTACGTGGCTTCCTTGCTGCATAAAATTTAGCCAGCGCTTTGCCTCATTAGAGCCATTGGCATACGCAAAACTTGAGGAGCAAATGGTAAAACTCAGCAGAAAACCCAAAAAACCGTTCCGTATCAAAGCCGAATGCTCTATTTCAGAAGACATCATTGTTTTATAATTGGATTTTTTTTAGTTTAAAGCTCTTCCACAACATACTTGGGCATCAACCCCAGTGGAAACGAAAAGTAGACTAAGAAATGTCACTTAATTGCTAGGTAGAGTTGTATGGAAGAGCAAGATACAAACCGTGTTCCATTGATTGTCCGACAGCGACCAAGAAACCATGGGGCCTCTAGCAAGCTTGCTCCCTATAAACCACCAGCGGATACCTACGACCTCTTCAGCAACCCCAAAAGTCCCTTTCTAGAGCGCTTGGTCACTTCTACGACTGAACAAACGAAACTCAGTTCGGAAAAACTTCAGAATCTTTTCGAAAAAATGCAGGAGAAAGGCGGTTCTTATCGTCTTGCTTATCCCTCGGCAAAAGGTGCGCACGAAAAACGAAGCATTGCTCCCGGAACTATTCCTGGCAAATCTCAGACCTACGGAAATCCTTCAGAATCCTATGAAGCCCCGCAACGACTCCAGCATTTTGTCCAATTGTTCATGGAACAGGTTCTCTCTGAGATCAGAGAGAACCCATTTAGACTTACAAAACTGGTTCAAGATTTAGCTAAACTATTTGAGGAGCAAGATATTCGCATACGTGTTTATGATGCGTATCGAACATTTAAAAGTTTTGATCAACTCTTAGAAACCCTCACCCGAATCAGCGAAGATACGGAGATTGAAAATTTTGAACTCTTCTGCAGCGCACTCGTTGGCTTTTACAGCCAACTCAAACAATAATAGAGCAACTACCACTAATCAACCTTCCCAGCAAAATATTCTGAATTTCTCTGACCCTTCCCGGCCTGCTTGGATTGAAGTTGATTTTGCAGCTTTGGCACACAACCTCTCAGAAATTCGAAAAAGAGTTAAACCAGCTAGGGTGATGGCTGTCGTCAAAGCAAATGCGTATGGTCATGGTTTGGTTCCAGTAGCACGCTTTTATGAACAAACCGCCGTCGATATGTTGGGCGTAGCCCTGCTGGAAGAAGCAATTGTTTTAAGAGAGAACAAAATCGCTTGCCCAATCCTTGTCTTTGGAGGTCTGCTTGAAAGTCAGATTCCTCATTTTCTGCTCCATCAAATTGATATTACCGTTTCTTCACTCTCTAAACTGGAACAGGTTGAAGGATGGGCATTGCACTTGGGCTGCAAAGCAAGAATTCATTTAAAATTGGATACAGGGATGGGCAGAATTGGAACTCGGGCTTGTTCAGCAATGCCGATGATCGAAGCAGCACTTCTCAGTAAAAATTGTGAATTGATCGGAATATTTTCACATTTTGCTTGTGCGGATGATCCACATGACAAGATGAATGCACTGCAACTGGAACGCTTTGAGGAAGGCATTGGGCACTTTGAGAAGCTTGGTGCTCCAATACCAATGCGCCACATAGCTAATTCTGGAGCAATTCTGCATCAGCCAAAAAGTTTTTTTGATATGGTTAGACCAGGTATCCTTCTATATGGAATCCAGCCAGACGCTAAAAGCCTAGTAGAGTTAGAACTTAAGCGTAGCTTGAGCCTCAAGGCAAAAACTGTCTTTCAAAAGGGAATGTGGAAGGGGCAAACTGTCAGCTATGGTGCTACCTGGAAGGCCACAAAGAATACTTGGATCAGTACTCTTCCTATCGGATATGGAGATGGTTTTATGAGAAGTTTGTCTGGTAAGGCGGAAATTATTTATGAAGGAAAGAGATTTCCAGTGGTTGGTAAGATCTGTATGGATCAAATGATGATTGAAAGTCCCGAGAAGTGCTTACCAAATGATGCTGAGGTCACCCTGATTGGGATGAATGGTAGTGAGGTAATCACTGTAGAACATTTGGCTGACCAAGCCCAAACCATTCCATATGAAATTTTAACCAATTTGAATTCCCGCCTACCAAGATACTATTCGTAACAAAATCTCAGGCTTCAATTCTTTGTGCTAAGCCGGTCGTTTAGTATTCAAAAATTCGATTAGTCTCCTTTCTCAAAGAGTCATGCCAGTTTACTGCAAGATAATCCAATTCAAATGTTTTCCCTCCAAGGCATCAGCCATTGCTTTTGCCATTTGAGAAGATCGTCATAGTTGCACCCAAATACTTTAAATTACCATATTCTGTATTCCTCAAAATGCTCTGATCAATTCCGCTGAGCTAGGCTCATTGCCTTCTAGTTACGTAGAAAATTGTTGCAATTCATATTCTTTGGCAAAATATCCCCGAACAGGATGAAACACCAAGAAACATTCTGGATTCCCAGATTTTGCTAATTTCCCTTTAATTTGTTCATCTAATTTTTCAACTTCCGAAGAGAACTTAAGAAAGTTAGACCTGAAAGGTCTCACTATTTTCTGAAATGATTGCCATACTATTCAAGGATCTGTTCTGCCATTTTTTGAACGTTTGGTGGTGCTAGCCGGATGTGAGGATCCATTGAAGTGCCTGATTGTTTATCTTTATCATGATGTCCTTCTTCGAAGGAATAGTAGTGATCTTCTATTTCTACTCGTTCGATTGCCTTTGGTATTGTTATAACATTCATCAAGGTGTTCAAACTCATTAACCTATCCAAACAAATCTTTTCAGCTGCGATTTCCTTAAGCATAAAATAAACATTCTCTTTAAGCTATTCTCTCATTTCAGACAGGTTCGGTGCAAATGTACCTATGTCCTGCCTTGGTGGATCCTGATGCACATCTGCAACGAAGTTTCTACCCATTGACTTAAAGAAGTTTTCATTTGGGGGAATTGTAACTGCGACTAGTATTTTTTCATCAACGAGTAGACTTGTTGTTGTAAATATTAAAACGCAGCCCATAACTGGGGCAAACAATCGATTCATTTTAATGCCCGAAAATTTTTGAAAGTTAGTTGCAAAAACAGAAATATTCTGTCAATTTTGAATGCCATTTACAATTTTGTCGCAATTAATTGAATAAACTAAAAAATTCCTATGAAATACTTTTTTGCTTACACATTTTGCGTCTTTTTTTTTCTTTTCGAGTGTTACGCACAAAGCTCCTTGGATGCTCACGTACATGGTAAAGCTGAACTAAACATTGTTTTTGAAGGCCAAAAACTACTAGTTGAATTGGAGAGTCCTTCTTTCAATTTGGTTGGTTTTGAACATGAGCCAAAAACATTGGAACAAAAAAATCTTGTTAAAAAAACCATTGAGTTGCTTGAGAACTTCAAGAGTGTTGCTAACCTCTCCGAGGAAGCGAGTTGCAACATAATAGACACAAAAGTATCTACTTCTATGAAAGGAGTGGAAGAAGGGCTTGGCGAACATCATGAGGACGAACATCATGAGGACGAACATCATGAGGACGAACATCATGAGGACGAACATCATGAGGACGAACATCATGAGGACGAACATCATGAGGACGAACATCATGAGGACGAACATCAACATTCGGAAAAAGAAATTCACTCAGAATTCTTTGCAACCTATTTCCTCACCTGCACCAGACCAGAAAATCTTAAATCAATTGAGTTAAAACTTTTTAGCACCTTTGGTTTGATGGAAGAAGTGGATGTTCAGATGATTTCTCAAGGGAGACAGGATTTTGCAGAATTGAACTCAGAGAATCCAAACTTAAATCTTTGAAATTTTAAAAGACTGATTACCCAACTTTTTTGATTGGGAATATGTCTGAGTACTTTACAAAACATCAACACTCACCGACTGTTCATTTTCTTAGGAAAAATTGTCAAAAGATCCTTCAACAACTACGACAGAAAAAAAGAAAACGCCAACCAGAGATGAAGCTGAAAACGCAGTCCGAACCTTAATTGAATGGTCAGGAGAGAATCCATATAGGGATGGTCTGTTAGGCACACCAGATCGCGTAGTAAGAGCTTACGAAGAATTCTTTGCGGGATACAATGAAGACCCTCGAAAGTTGTTGGCAAAGACTTTCGAAAATGCATCTGGTTACGATGAAATGGTTGTTCTTAGGGATATTCGTCTTGAATCCCACTGCGAGCATCACATTGTCCCAATTATTGGCAAAGCGCATATCGGATATCTCCCCAACGAAAGAGTCGTTGGTATTTCCAAGCTGGTACGCCTGGTTGATATTTTCTCTAAACGAATGCAGATACAAGAGGAACTGACATCTCAAATTGCAGACACTATTCAGGAAATACTTGAACCTAAAGGAGTTGGTGTTGTTGTGGAGGCAGCCCATCAATGTATGACCACCCGTGGCGTTCACAAACCAGGTGTTAGTATGGTGACAATAAGGACTCACGGATCTTTTCGTACCGATCCAAACACCCGAAGAGAATTTATGACAATAATTAATCGGGAATAATTTTAGGTTTGACTCAAAACAATTATGTTATATTATAACATAATATAAAACTTTTGGGGGTTTGTATGAGGAGTCGAAAAGAGAAATGGCAAGTTGCGGTACTGGAAATTTTGCAGGCCAGTGAAAAACCTATGTCAGCATACGATGTTCTTGGAGAATTGAGAAATGCTAATCCGAGAATTGCTCCTCCTACAATCTATCGAACCCTCTCGTATTTGGTAGAGAAAGGGCGTGCGCATCGGCTTGAATCACTGAACGCTTACATTGCGTGCAAAAACCACAAACACGATAAAAGTGCTGTGATCACAATTTGCGAAGATTGTGGCGCTGTAGATGAGTATGTCGCTACGGATGTATTAAAGGTGCTTTCAAATGTGATCGCCCATTCGGGTTTCGCAACCTTACGTCATGTAATTGAACTGCAAGGGGTCTGTGAAAATTGCGGCTTTGAACAAACTTCAGTTTGAAAACAGGTCATATGAAATTCCGATTGCTCATGACTGGAGCAAGTCTGAGGCTAGCTGTTGTGTCATTGGTAATTTTTGCTTTGTGGGCTGGTTTTTTCTGGGCTACCACTAATCCATGGGGGCTTTAATGTATGCCCTTCAGTTTAGAAAACTTTCTCTGGGATACGACCGCCAGCCAGCCATACATCAACTGCATGCCGAAATAACCACAGGTAGTTTGACAGCCATCGTTGGACCCAATGGTGCTGGGAAATCGACGTTACTAAAAGGTGTGATGGGGATGTTAACACCAATGGAAGGAAGTTTGGCATTCGGCTCTCTCAGCAGAGAAAACATTGCATACCTGCCACAACAATCCGACATCGACCGTTCGTTTCCCATTACAGTTGTTGAAGTTGTCTCTATGGGGTTGTGGAAAGAAATTGGTCCCTTTGGTTGGCTCAACAAAACAAATCAAGTTCGTGTCGACAAAGCAATAGCAGCGGTAGGATTAACTGGTTTTGAATCTCGAGTCATCGGGTCCCTTTCGGGTGGTCAGATGCAACGTGTTCTCTTTGCAAGGTTACTTCTGCAAGATGCCCAACTGGTATTGCTGGATGAACCTTTCAACGCTATCGATACACGAACAATTTCTGACTTAATCAATTTGATTGAACGCTGGCATGGCGAGGGAAGGACAATTCTTGCGGTTTTGCATAACCATGAAACAGTTCAGACTCATTTTCCGCAAACACTGATGATAGCACGTGAACTCGTAGCCCATGGGCCCACAAAAAATGTGTTAACAGCAGAAAACCAGTTTCGTGCTCGCCAGATGTGCGAAGCTTGTACAGGACCACCTCATGTCTGTGGAAAAAGCGCAGCATGATTTGGGATACAATTTTACAGCCCTTTGCAGAATATGGATTTATGCGCCGAGCACTTCTCGGCTGTATAGCCATTTCTTTAGGAGCTACGCCCGTGGGGACATTCCTTATTCTGCGGCGCATGAGTTTAACTGGGGATGCAATGGCTCATGCAATCCTTCCGGGCGCAGCTATCGGATTTCTTATTTCTGGCCTCTCTCTTATCCCTATGACCCTTGGAGGGCTAGTTGCTGGACTTTTGGTTGCGTTGCTATCCGGGTTCGTGACTCGTATGACAAGCCTACGAGAAGATGCAAGTTTGGCAGCTTTTTATCTGATTTCACTGGCGATCGGAGTACTGATCGTTTCGATGCGTGGAAGTAATGTAGACCTGATGCATGTACTTTTCGGTACAGTGTTAGCGCTTGATGATGCAACGCTGATCCTCCTGTGCTCGATCTCAAGCCTATCGTTAGTAATACTCGCTTTATTCTTTCGACCATTAGTTTTGGAGTGCGCTGACCCACAGTTTCTTCGTTCAGTTAGTGGGCTGAGCGCAATCACCCATTTCACTTTTCTTCTACTGGTAGTGCTGAACCTTGTCGGGGGATTCCACGCTATCGGGACACTCATGGCCGTAGGGGTAATGATTCTCCCTGCAACCGCTGCACGGTTCTGGGCTACCAGCATTGGTGGCATGATTGTGACTGCAGTTGCTATCGCCATGATTTCAAGCCTTATCGGGCTGCTGCTCTCTTTCCATTTCAGTTTACCGTCCGGGCCTGCAATCATTCTCGTAAATGGTTTGATTTACGGGATGTCACTTTCGTTCGGTCCAGTCGGTGGACTTGTCACGCAAACGACAGCCAAACAACACATCCAAATCTAAACAGGAACCTTTATGACTAACCGCAGAATTTTCCTCAAATCTGCTATCACCTTGCTTACCATGATAGCTTCAGGACCTATCGCTGCTGAGGCAACAAAACAGACGCCTGTTGTAGCTACCTTTTCTGTTGTTGGGGATATGGTGAAACGCATCGGTGGTGACCATGTGGCTGTCACAACACTAGTAGGGCCTGACGGCGATGCTCATGTCTATCAACCAACACCAGCCGACGCGCGTGCAGTTTCTGAAGCTCAGGTACTCATTGAAAATGGTCTTGAATTTGAGGGTTGGCTGGACCGCCTAATCAAGGCTTCAAACTTTGAGGGCATGCGTGTTGTTGCAACCAACGGAATCAAGCCACTTCCATTCGAAGAAAGCGAGGAGCATCACGATGATGAGGAGCATCACGATGATGAGGAGCATCACGATGGTGAGGAGCATCACGATGGTGAGGAGCATCACGATGGTGAGGAGCATCACGATGGTGAGGAGCATCACGATGATGAGGAGCATCACGATGATGAGGAGCACGGTCATAACCACGGCACTTTTGATCCACATGCCTGGCAAAGTCTTCGTGCTGCAGTTATCTATGTGAATAACATCACTAGTTCACTGGCTCAAAACGATCCTGCCAACGCTTCTGCATTTTATCTAAACCGAGCAGCTTATGTCTCAGAAATTAAAGCTCTCGATAAAGAGATTCAAAAGATGGTAGACACTCTACCAAGTGATCATCGAATCGTCATAACCAGTCACGATGCATTACAATATTTTGGTGACGCATATGGACTCAGCTTTATGGCACCTCAAGGGCTTAGTACAGAATCAGAGGCCTCTGCAAAGGAAGTTGCAGGTTTAATAAAGCAAATACGAGAAAAAGATATCAAAGCTGTTTTCGTTGAAAACATCGCAGACTCGCGACTAATCGAACAGATTGCAAATGAAACAGGAGCCAAAATCGGTGGCAAACTTTACTCTGATGCACTCTCTGGCCCTGATGATCCTGCATCTACATACCTTAAAATGATACGCCATAATGGTACAACAATCGTAGAGGCCTTAGGCAACTGAGGAGGGTTTCACTCATAAACTGTGATTCGTCGATTTTTTTTCTGAGACTTTTAAACTTGATTGAAAAAGCGTTCAGGGACGATTTGATTCGATGGAATCACAGTGCTTAAATATATCCGTAATCTAAGGAAAATAATTTTCTGATTTGCACGCTTGCATTTGATTCTATTTATTTTTGTGTATCAGGATCAGTGCTATGAACCGGTGGCCTTTAAAAGAAGGTAGAGAATGGAGTTACTTAGTCAATCTAGACCTAAACCAAATCTTGATCAGATACGTATGATTAAAGCTTCACTTCGCCAAGCTCTGGAGCTATCTGAGGGAGATACAATTACTGTTACCGAATTAGCATGCCTAGAGGAAGATTGTGCACCTTTGGAAACAGTGATTGGCCTGCTCCGGGATGGTCATCCACAAATTCAGCATAAGATCCACAAGCCAACGAACTCTCTCGATACAAATGACCTCATAGAAGTCTGCAAAGCATGGGGATTTGATTCACGCAATATAGTATTTATACCTTTTGACAAAGAGATTTGAATGAACAGTCCAAGTAAAGTTCCAGTGACCATTCTCACCGGATTCCTCGGTTCGGGAAAGACTACGCTGCTCAACCGTATTCTTAGCGAAGAGCATGGAAAGCGAATCGCAGTGATTGAAAACGAGTATGGCGAGGTTGGTATAGACCAAGCCTTGGTAATCAACGCTGATGAGGAGATCTTTGAAATGTCAAATGGGTGCATCTGCTGCACCGTTCGGGGTGACCTTATTCGCGTACTTGGTAATCTCATGAAGAGGCGGGACAAGTTTGATTATATACTTCTCGAAACCACTGGCCTTGCTGATCCAGGCCCTGTTGCGCAGACATTCTTTATGGATGATGAGATTGCTTCTGAATTTTCACTTGACGGTATCGTTACTTTGGTCGATGCGCATCATATCCATCAGCAACTAGGTCGTAGCCAGGAGAGCACCGAGCAGATCGCCTTCGCTGATGTAATCTTGCTCAACAAGACAGACTTAGTAAAAGCACAGGATCTAGATGCACTTGAGGCAAGGCTGCGAGAGATGAATCGGCTTGCTCGAGTGCATCGGTGTGAGCGGGCGAACGTAGCGATCCCCACAGTATTAAATCTTGAGGCTTTCAATCTAGACCAAGTGCTTGTAAATCACCCTACGTTTTTAGAGCCTGAGTATCCATTTGAATGGACAGGTGTTTTTGCTCTTACCCCAGGTAGCTATGAATTAAGCCTAGATGATGGCCCGGACCCAACCATGTCTTTGGTAATAGTGGAAGACCTGGAACCTAACGAAGAAGCATTGCAACAGGGTGCTGAATGGTGTGTGAGGCGCTACGCGGAACCGGCCTCTAGAATATCACCTGAAAATGCTATACCAATGGGCCAGCATGTTGAGCTTCAGCTTCAGCTCTCAGGTCGAAAAAGCTTTGCTATCGAAATAGAGAAGCAAACAACGTTAGCACTTTTTGCTCAGCATACTGCTGAGGAATTCAATCTTAGCTTAGCTGTTTCAAATAATGCTGATGCCCCGCTTCAGACATCTAATGCAAGTACAGCAAATCCCGTCACCCTTGCTGGGCTGCTTCCAGTTTTGGAGAGGACCTGGGTAGCACAACATGAACATGACGATGAAGTGAGCTCGGTGGCAATAGAGGCTGACGGTGATGTCAACGCCAACAAGTTAAATGCTTGGCTAGCAAAACTTCTTCGGGAAAAAGGTGTAGATATCTTTCGAATGAAGGGATTCATTAGCATTGCAGGGGAATCGCAGCGATTTGTGTTTCAGGGTGTACACATGCTTTTTGATGGACAACCGGAGCGTCCCTGGGGGAACGATCCACGACACAACCAGCTCGTCTTCATCGGCCGAAATTTGGAAGGAGATACTATGAAGAGAGAGTTTGAGGCATGCCTAAACTAATTAAAAATAAGCCATATGGCGTACTCCAAAATGGTTTTTTTGCTGCTGTAGATGACTACCCTATTGCAGGAGGATGGGGCCTGAAAGGAAAACTCTTTGCCGTTGGTGATGCAAGTGGTTCTGTACATGCCTTCGATGGAACATCTGGCCAAGAAATCTGGAAAAATACTGAAGCCCATGTAGGAGGGATCATGAGCCTGTCGGTCTCCCCCAATGGGACACAACTAGCTAGCGTGGGACAGGATGGTCAACTCACAATTTGGAACTTTGCCGATGGACAACTGCAACATCAAACAGAAATTGCGAGTGGTTGGGTCGAGCATGTTGCTTGGTCAAAAAGTGGCAATTACCTTGCCGTGTCGTCAGGAAGAGTAGTCACTAACCTATCTTCGTCTGGTGAAAAGATTTGGTCTTCGGAAAAACATCCCAGCACTGTCAGCGCTTTAGGATGGGTGACAGATCAGGAACTAAGTACAGCATGCTACGGGCGCGTAACTTTCTTCAATACATCCTCAGGTCAGGAGAACGAGCGTCTTGAATGGCAGGGCTCGTTAGTCTCACTAGCTCTGAGTCCTGACGGCAATATTATTGCCTGTGGCAGTCAAGATAAATCTGTTCATTTCTGGCGTCGATCGAACGGTCAGGATTCAATGATGTCTGGCTACCCGTGGAAGCCCTCCGAATTGGCTTTCAGTCATGATGGTTTACTGCTGGCTACTGGTGGAGGTGAAGATGTGACAATTTGGAGCTTTGAAGGGAATGGACCTGAAGGCACAACACCCGGCGTGCTTGAATTTCATCAAGCTCCAGTAAGTTCCCTTGCTTTCTCACCCCACCAAAGACACCTAGCGTCTGGGTGCCGGGAAGGTGGGGTGGTGGTTTGGTCAGTAGGAAAAAAAGGGACCGGACGTGGCTTGGGGGGGGCTCCGGTTAGTGGCTCTGTGGAAAATGTATACTGGCGACCAGACGGCCGCAGTTTAGCTGCAATCGATGCAGAAGGAGGGATTACTGTTTGGCGAGTCAAGAAAATCTAATAAGTTGTAAAAAAGCAGTTTGCGCTGGATATCTTTTTCAGATTGGATACTCAAAAACTCATTCACTAGCATCACGTTCATAAATCTCCACCGCAATCCCTGTCATAAAAAAACCACCCTCAGGTGCATAGTTCAGATCCTCTGTATTAGGCAACTCACTGACATCAATTTGTAATTGACCAGTTACCCAAACAGCATCAAATAATTTTTCTACCTCCACGGGTTCATCCATTTTTACATAAATGACTTGGTTGGGTGGTGGTGGTGGAACATGGATGCACATTCCATAGACAGGTACTAATAGAAACTCTTTCAATGTCTCGAAGCCACCTCCAAAGTCTCCTATCAATGGCACTACATATCCTGGAACCCTGATCAGTTTCCCATCTATAGATTGCAGTCTTTGTGGAATGATTTTTCGATGATAGTCATATTGGACCAAATCGCGCCAAGAAACTTCTATTATGGGCGTAACAGGTTTAAATATATATTCAAATAATAATTTTTTTATGTCAAAGCCGTAGCATACTGACCTTGGAAACATTGAGATTATCAACGAGAAAATCAATTTTTGAAGAAAAAAGGAACGACTTATCGACATTTCATAAAGTCCTTGTTCACACTTATTGAATTAGGCCATCATGAAGGGAAATTCTGTAAGCTCGCCAAGCAGGGAAAAGGCTGATTAACATCCCAAAAGCCATGATCCAAGAAAAAAATAGCAACTCTTTTGTCCCCGGCCATCCAAGGAAAATCTGCAAGCCTAACTTATCTTGTATAATAGGTTCTACAAAAATCAATCCACCATATTGAAAGACAAACCCTAGAAAAATACCCACGAAACAGAGTAAAGTTGCCTCGACCCACAATAGATAAAAAATGGTTAATGGGCTTGCACCAACTGAACGTAAGATGGCCATTTCCCTTCTGCGCTCATTCAAGGTTGCTAACAAAAGACTGATTAAGCTTGTTAAACTAGAGAGAATTACTAAGGCACCCATTGTCATCAGAGTTTTCTCAAAAATTCCCATCATTTTCCAAAGCTTTTGCATCGTCACACCTGGCAAAATTGCGGAAAGAGGCTCTTTTTCAAAAGCATTGATTTCTCCTTGCAGTCGAAAAGTATGCATTTTTGAGTTAAGCCCGACAAGAAAAGCTGTGATACTTTTAGGTTGGATTTCAGTCAAGTTCATCAACGCTGGGTTGCTGGCTTCTATTGAAGGAAATCCATCTTCCCAGCCGATGTGAATTGCTTCAATCGCCTCCAAGCTTACATGGATGGTTTGGTCAACTGGTGTTCCAGTTGGCTTTAAAATACCAACCACTTGGAATGGTTGGTCATCGTGTTCAAAAAGAGCAGCGCTACCAACCCCATGTGCAATAACAATTTGCTGATTCAGCTGGTACCCGAGTTTGTCAGCAACCACAGACCCAATGACCGCTTCATAAAGGCCATCAAAAAACTCTCCAGTTTTGAGGTCTAGTTTACGGTTCTTACCGTACCTGTAATACTTCCAATAGTCTGTGTTGGTACCCAAAACTCTATACCCTTTATGGGAATCTCCTAGTGATAGGGGTATAGTCCACTGAACCCTTTTATCTGCAGACCATTCAAGATAACTTTGCCATCGCAAATTATTCGTTGCATCACCAAGTCGGAAAACTGAATACAACAATATTGGAATTGCATCACCACGAGCTCCTACTACCAAATCAACACCTGAGACAGTTTGCAAAAAACTGTTGCGCATGCTCTGCCTGAGTTGCTCCATCCCAAGTAGTAGCGCTACACTGATCGTTATAGAGAAGACTGTTAAAATAGCAGTCCCACTCCGGGACATAATGCTCAACCAAGCTAAATTGAATAGGATTTTCATATCCACACTGAAAATTTCAATTCAACATCTGGCCTGTTGATTAAGTTCATTCAGATCAATGACCTGGTCAAACTTACCTGATAAGGAAGTATCATGGCTTACCATGATCAAGGTAGTTTTCTTTTCTGAACACTCCGCAAAAATAAGTTCCAAAAAGGCCGATCGATTTTGTGGGTCTAGCGCTGAAGTTGGTTCATCTGCCAAAATAAGTTTGGGGTTACCCAAAAGTGCTCGGGCTGCAGCAACTCGCTGTTGTTGGCCAACACTTAATTTCCGTGTTTCCAGATTAGAAAGCTGATCGATGTCCAGTCCAAGATACCTGAGTAGGCGGTAAGCCTCGTCTTGTAAACAAGCTTCAACATTTCCTACATTCTGATAACGTAATTTGCTAAATCTGCAGGGGAGTAGAATATTTTCAACAAGATTGAGGTAATGGATCAGATTGAACTGCTGGAAGAGAAACCCTATGTGGTCTACCCGAAAGGCGTCTCTCTTTCTGCTGTTGAATCGAGTAAGATCTTTGCCGAGGACCACCATTTCTCCAGAAGTTGGTAAAAGAATTCCTGCTAACAAAGATAAGAGGGTTGTTTTTCCAGAGCCACTTGGCCCTTGAATCAGAGTTCTGCTGGCTTTAGGAATATTTAGTTTGTCAATTTTTAGAATTGGCATCCTTGAAGCCGGCCAAGCAAAGGTGAGGTCTTTGATGAAGACAGCGTTTGTTTCCACAATTTAGCAGGCAGAAAAAGATCGGCAGGAGTTGGAGACAGTGCATCTTCATAAATTGAAGACACACTGTAGAAGGGGATCGCAATACGGCTTCCAAGCCGTGATTTTTCAGCGCGGGGGCGCTGGACGTCTTGGGCGCTCTTCACGAGGCCGAGCCTCGTTAACCCTGACAGCGCGTCCATTGATGGGTTGCTCGTTAAGTCCCCGAATGGCAGCTTCAGCCTCAGAATCATCCTGCATTTCCACGAAACCAAATCCTTTGGAACGGCCGGTCATGCGATCCATAATAATTGAGACTTTGTCTACTTCACCAAATTGCCCAAAAGCATCTCGCAATTGTTCTTCGGTGACACTGTAAGCCAGATTTCCCACGTATATATTCACGTTTATTTCTCTCGAATGACGACCTGTTACGACCATTTGTTGAGTGACTCCAGGCCTGAATCCCTCAACGAGAAGCATTCCACATGGAATGCCGAACCCACCTGCCCCTCACCGATTGTCTTCAAACTCAAGAGCTTGTAGCAATCGGAACCTTGTCTGTGTTAACTTTTTGTAATGTGAGTTTTCCTCAAGAAAACCAACGAAACAAGTTAGCAATCACCACTCGGCGCAAACCGGGTAACTTCAGACACACCACCCCAAAACAGATTACTCTGCTCCCTCGAGCAGTATCTCGTACTCCACAGGAACTGATGCGTTTTAGGGGACGATTCAGCGAGGTGGATGATCGGAACGACGTGAGGGCTCTTACAATCTGCGTGGTTAGAGAACTGCTCATTGAGGAGTGCTCGATTAAAGTGGCTGGATATCCAGCAGGTACATTAAAATTTATACACTTAGGATTTAAAAAAACAAGAAAGATCGAAAGGACGTGGTGCAAATTATCTAAAAACAGTAATTACTATATGATAAAATCATTTGTTTTCATAGGAAAAATTTTGCTCAATTCATTATGTCTTCCAATAGCTTTGCCTGTATATCTGATGACTTCGGATGGATAGATCTTTTTTAATATTCTGGCCCCTTTCAAAATTTCTTCGTGGTTTTTTCCTTTGCAAAAACTCTTTATATTAATGATTTCCTAAGTTTCTAACACCCGGCGGGAAAATTTTCTCTTCTTTTTTATATTCTACCCTGACATATTCATTTTGGCTCGCACAGCCATCTATCCGCTCTAGACACTCGACATAAGTAAAAGGCTTGGCCAATCGACTCCCCATATCTATTCAACGGCATCTGTTCTATTAGCAAGACCAACAATCGTCACAAGAACTTTTTTTAATGCTAATGGAGACCTTAACAGCCTATGGAACTGTTAGTTTTTTTTGGATCAATTTATTTGATATTGGAGTAGAGATATTAGCAAATTACGTTTATCAATTTATTTATGATTCAAAAGATGATGTATAATTGTCCCAGTTGGAAATTAGCCTGTATTGTTGACTAATCATGTCTTTTCAATGAATATTTAATCTAATTTTAATGCAGTTGTGCAAGATAAGCTTCAATTTGCAAAGCCGTTTTATTTGATAGATCTCTGTACTGTTCCAAACCTTTGACTTCAGGATGCTCAGCAACTTCTTGATAATGCTGAAGTGCTTCAGGAAATTGTTCAAGTGTATGGTAGAGTGCCGCTAATTGATAATGCACTAGCACAAACCACTGCGTATTTTTGGGGACGGGACGGGCAACCAGAGTTTCCAGTCTCTGAATTGCTCTATCTGTTTTGCCAATGGCCCCGTCCATTTTGGCTAGCTCATAAACAGCAGCAATTTCTTCCTGACTTGCTCCACCTTGATCTACCTTTTCCCACCAAATTCTTGCAGATTCAGAGTTTTCTAAAACAGTAGCGTAGTAAGTCGCGATTTCAGAAGCAGAGTTTTTCTTAACATCTGGATCGTTAGATTTCTCATATCTTTGCGAATAAAATTTCACAAGTTCGGTATAATTCCTTTGTTGTTGTAGGATTGAGGAGACTCGGTCCACAGCCTGAGCCTCCGTAGCTGGATCACCAACATTTTCAAGAACCTTTCGATACGACACCAGCGCCCCGGTATTATCACCAATCTGCTCTTTTAGTGAGCCCTGCTGAATCAGGGCCTCAGGGGTTGCTGCACTTTCAGAATCTACTTTGCGCTGTAGATCCCAAGTGGCCAAGGCCTCCTCCCAATTTTTCTGTGCAATTTCGGCTTGGCGCCAAAGTATTACCAAATCAATTGAGGCTTCAGCCCCCTTTTTCTCGAGCAATGGTTTGAGCACTTTGCTAACGTTTTTCCAATCCTGCTTATCAATATAATTTTGGATTCGTACCCCGAAAAGATATTGATCAATCTGTTTCACTTGTTGAGTAGCAAGCTTTTGATAATCTTTGTTTTGATCCGTTGATTCTGCTTTAACAACTGCCTTATAGTATCGCCGAGCATCAGACCACTTTTCAGCCTGTTGGAGATCAGCTCCAAGTTGGTAATTTGCAATCACTGCATAAACAGAATTTGGATCAGGTTTGCGCCCCAAGAGTTGCTTCAGCTTTTGTGAAGCTTCAATAAAGTCGCCCTGCTTTCGAGCTTGGTTAGACTGTTCCATCAATGCTGCAAGATCAGCATCGCTATTGCCACCTTTGTCCAAACCAGCTAACCACTTTTGCGCTTTTTCGTTATCCTGCAAAGTATTTTGTGCATAGTAGACTATTACCTCTGCACAAGCTTGCTTTGCTTCTTTTGATTTCAGATGAGGACAGGTTTTTTCGTAAAGCTTCACAAGTTCTTTAACCTGTTTGGTTTCCTCAAAAGCAGGTCTTGCTTCATCAAGCAACTTTAGTTTTTCACTATGGCTGTTCTTCGGTTGTCTATTTATTGCTGCCTTGTATAGCTCTGCCGCAGACTGCCAACCTTGGAGTTGTCTTGTAGCTCTGGCTCGAGTCAAAAGAGCTACGGCAGTAGTCGCACGCTTCTTATCCTCTTGCTCTAAGATTTGATAGGCCCGCAGTATACCTTTCCAATTTTGCTGTTTAATTTCAGATTGAAGTAGCATCGAAAAGTTCACCTCATTAAGCTTTATCGTGCCAGCTAATTGCTCCTTTCTAATTAAATATGATAAGCCTGCCCAGTCCGCTTTTTTCTCCAATGCAATTAATTTATCTGTGACTTCTATCTGCTGAAGTGATTTCCACTGTCGCAAAGCGGCTTGTTTCAACTCCCTATAGTCTTTGGGGGAATCGGCTTGGGCAACTAACAAAAATGATTGAGCTGCATCTTGATTCCGCTTGGATTGTAGGTGCAATTGACCCAATCGGTAGTGCGCTAGTGTAAACCATGAGCTTTCTTCAGCAGGCTGACGCATAAGAATTTTCTGGAGAGCTTCTATTTCAATGCTTGAATTTTTCTCTGTTTTTGCATGTTCCACCTGCCTCCACAACGCCTGCATCTCAGCTTCGGAATTACCACCCTTATCAAGTTTAGCTAACCAGAATTTTTCATTGGGCCAATCTTTTTTTTCAGCTGCTTGATGTGCTAATTTTTGAGCTAAACTAAATTGATCATCTGCTGGTGTCTGTTGATAAGCAAAGCTTTGCCAAAGAAATTTTTCTTCCAAATCCTGTTGCCTGTCTGCAATGTATAATGCCCAATTCGCTTTATCGTTGGGTTCAGCCAATTCATAAGCTTTCGAGTAAAATTCAAGGGCCTTCTGGGTCTGTTTTGCTGACTCAGCAGCTATACCTCTGGCTTGGTAGTCAAAGATTGTTTTTACGGACTTGGGATCTGCAAATTCTAATTTGTCATAAATAGCCAACACTTCTGACCATCTCTTTTGCTCTTTTTCAGCTTGTAGCCAAGAACGTAATAAACTTACATCTTGTTGAAGGATTCCATCTTTTAAACCCTGTTTGCTCAGTTTGCTAACTAGTGGCCAATCTTTCTTTTCAATTGCATTCGCCAACTTTTGCGTTCCAAGATATTTTTGAAGGTCCGAAACTTGTGATTCAACATATTTCCTGACTTCAGGATCAAGATTTTTTCGATCAATCTGTTGAACTGATTGATAGTATTTTAAAGCTTCAGGCCATTTCTCTCTATCTTGATTCCAATCGCCTAATCGTAGGAGTACTGGAACGTAGTTTTCTGAAGAAATCTTCAAATCAGGGGATGCAGCTGGCTGTAAAACTTGTATTGCCTGAGCTTTATTTCCTTCCTGATTCAAGAGATCAGCCAGGCGCAATCTTGCCTGAACGGAGGTATCACCAGCATTGAGGTTGCCCATTTTAAGCAACCACTCTCGCTCCAACTGAGAGTCTTTACTCTGTTCACGTGCCCAATAGAGCATCAAGCCAGCGAGCTGCTTCTTAGACTCCAAATCATTTATTTTCTCAAACTCTGGAGCAACCAGTTTGGGAAATTCTGATTTGATCTCACGAGGATCACGCTCAAAAACGTTTTGTAACCTGCCAATTACCCACATTCTTTTCTGGCTATCTTTTGTGGGTAATTTGGCAAGTGCCTGCTCGTAATACGCTCTTGCTTTAACCCACCCACCAAGTTTTTCTGCAGCTTCACCCTGAGCCAACAGGGCGTCTATTTTTTTAGCTTCTGCAGGCAATATCGATTGCAGACGACCATAAAGTTCAAGCACTCTTGACCAGTTTTGCTGTTTGGTCTCAGCTTGAACCCAAATCCCAAAAATCTCTTTATTAAAGGATAGGTTCCCAAGCTTCTCTTGCTCTGAGATAAATTGATTAACTTGCTGCCAATTTTCATCATTCAACAAATTCTGTAATTCTTGTTTTGCAATCACGGAGTTCACTGAACGCAACATCTGTTTAGCATCCGTTTTTAAGTCGGAATCTCGCTGTTGGTCAGCGACCTTCTGTAAGTATGCTCTTGCAGCGGTCCATTCGTTGCGCTGTTGAAGTATAACGCCTAAGCGGAAAGGGATTTGCCAGAAAAAATTGCTGTTTGAGGTCACAGGCCGTTTTTCCAAATCTTTCAATCGATTCAGCGCACCATCTAAATCTTTATTTTTACGGTCTATATCGACCAACAACATTGAAGCACGGAGGTCAATTTCATCAACACCTCCTAAGTCGGCACGTTGTAGCCATTCTGATGCAAGATTCTCGTTTTGCAGCTTATCCAGACCTATTAAACCAGCCTTCAGAGCGTATTGTTGGCGAAATTTCGGCGATTTTTCTTGAGCATATAGCTCTTCATAAATTTTCATTTGTTTCTGATAATCGTTTCCATTCTCATAAAGTACCGCTAATCGATTTGAAATGGCTGCAAAGCGCTCATCTCCAGCCAACATCTTTTTGATTGAGCGCTCATAAAGAGTGATGGCTTTTTTTGGGCGACTCAGGCTTTGATTTGCCTCTGCCTGCCAGATCAAGTCTGCGATACTTTCAAATTTCTTTGGTTCTTTAAGTTTTAGCTCTTTGTATAGGTTCAATATGCCCGTCCAGTCTTTTTGGTTTTGTAACGCGCCAACCCAGACATTTAATAAACGATCATCAGCCTCAACAAGACCGCCCTCCCAGTTTTGACGAATGAGATTATCAACTCCAAACCAGTCTTGTTGTTGCTGAAGCTTTGCGATGTCTCCTCGAAATTGTTGGTTTCTTAAAGCGTTGAACCGAAGTTTTGAGTTTTTGAGCAGTTCTCGCTGGTCTTGATCTGTAGGAGGTGTTTTTAAGACTCTTTCATAGCGAACAATTGACCCAGGAACATCATTTAATTGGTCATAATGAATGGCTGACTGGTAGCTGCCTTGAAAACGTAGATTTGGATCCATTTCTTGCTGTGCAAGGCGCTCCCAAATCGGCAGTGCCAGCAAAGGTTTTCCCGTTTTTTGATAAATACTTGCTCGCAAAACCGCAGCTCTCAGATCATTAGGGGTGTCACTCCCAGTATCCGCTTCCGTTAACCAGGGTAATGCATGCTCAAGTTGCTGAAGATCAATTGCTAAAACCTCCCCAAGTTGTAGTGCATAGTTTCTATAAAGTAGTGAGTTTTCGGGAAGCAAAGTTAGTAGGTGCACTTTATATAGCGGCGGGATTTTCTGTGGTTGCTTGCTTGCCAGGTAAATCTCATATAGGCGTCGTACCAATTGTTCTCGGGGAGGCTCAGCATTGTCAGGAAGAAGGTATAGTGCTTGCTCAAGAAGTGTGATTTCAGATTGTGGATTTCCAACCCTTTTTTCTGCGTCTGCCCATTGAAGAAGATGATTGAGGGTTTTGCGAACAGAACTTTCTGGTTGCTGATCCCACTTTACATATGCTTTTTGTAGTCTAACCCAATCTTCCCCAATGCGGAGTGTATCAACCCAAGTCTGCCAGTCTTGATCTCGCAATAGATAAATAGACTGTTTTGAAGCCCATTCAAATAGTTCAAGTTTTGATGCAGTATCTTGCATTTGTTGATTCGCAACCAATATTCCTCTAAAGGAACTTTCCTGATAGTCAGTATCTTCAAGCAGTTTTTCAAAGTCCGTTCTCGCTAACCCCCATTGTTTTTCCTGTAGGAAGCACGATCCTCTTTGCCAAATTAAACGTTTGGCTTCGGGAATTGAAGAAGGGTCCGAGATAGGTGCAAGCTCGCTAAGGAGTTCAAGGCAGCGTTTTTCATCATACTGCCTATTCGCTAATTCTTGTAGGAAACGAAGTTGTGTGTTTCTTTGGAAAGATTCGTTGTTGTAAGCATCCCGGAGAATTTGTTCTGCGTTAGGTTTATTGCCTAATGCATCATATTGCTGCACCAACATTGTCCAGAAGCCTGGTTCCTGACGGTATCTCTCCTGGCTTCGTAATGGCAACAACTGTTCAAGGGCTTGCTTTGGTTCGTTTTCCCTGGCATACAGTATTCCTAGTTCATAATGAGCTTCTTGCTGAAAAGCGTCATCTTTTGTTTTCAGGTATCGCTTGTAAGCAGTAACTGCTTGTCGGGGCTGGTCAATTGATTGGTATAACTGACCAAGCCGAAAGGCGGCAAGTGGGCGATAGTTACTATCATTCGTTGCAAGATACTTTTCGTAACGGGGAACAATTTCTTTGACAAATGCATTGTCAAGAGTACCAGTGTTCGAACTTGCTTCAAGCTGCTCTGCAGCACGTTGGAAAGCTACTTCTCCCCACCAAAATGCAGCATGAGCCTTATTTTCTGCAGGCAAGTCCAATCTCGAGGTTGCATATTCTCCATAACGTTGTTCTGCCTGAAACCAATTCTTCTGACTTTGGTGAATTGTTGCTACACGATATCGAATATCCTCCGTTTCCTCGGATGGTTGAGCTGATTCAAGATAGTTTTCCCAGAAAGGGAGAGCTTCGTTAAACTTATTATTTTGATAAAGGGTGTAGCCCACTTGATAGTTTGAAATTTGTGATTCTTTTTCTGTCAGGCTATGTTGGAGAGCTTCCTTATGATACTTCGCTATTCGGGGCGCCAAATCATTAGCTTGGACAGATGCGTTTTTCTCTTGGTAGCGGAGCATTCTTTGAAACAGTGCTTGCCCCATCAAACTTCTTGCCGGTCCATAAAGACTAGAAGACGAGGGAATCAATGAAAGGGTTTCTTCGGCTACCTGAGGACGGTCAAAACGAAAATGAATTTTCCCCAGCTGAAGTCGAGCAAAATCCCCCTCGGATTCATTTGAGTTTTCCTGAAGCCACTCTTCAAAAAGAATTTGTGCTTGGGGCCAATAGCTTTCTCCCATTTGAAGAAGAACTTCGCCCTCTAATTTCATAGCTACATAGCGAAATTCACCTTGAGGTTTGCTTGCTCGGTAGCATTGAAGATAATCTCGAGCACTTGTCAAAAGTCCGTCTTCAATCATCTTCTCAGCGAAGGCAAATTGTTTTTTTTCGTTGAGGCCGTTGGGCAATCCACAGGCGGCAGAGGCCAATCCTGGCGAGGAAACCAAAACGCCCAGCCACAAGACTTTCCATAGAGGTGGCCAGTTCATTGGATACCTGATTTTGGTTGGTTATTGATCATTTGGGAAGTTTAGTGCTGACTGCAAATATAAGACCAATCTTCTCGAACCTTGCTCTACAAAAAAATAGTTTAGAATTTTACGATTTTGGGTAGTTTTTAAGTCAAATTAAATTTGAAAATAATTTTAACAATCCTTTAGAAGAATGCCAAACTGATGGACTCCTTAATTAGAAGAAAAAGCCGAGTGGTTCGAATTGGAAATGTTTTGGTTGGTGGCCAAGAGCCAATTCGTATTCAATCCATGTTGACCAGTGATACCTGCGATGTCCCAAAGGTTATTGAAGAAATGGAGTCATTAGTTCAAGCGGGTTGTGAAATTATCCGAGTCACAGTTCCTAATCATAAATCTGTAGAGGCACTGTATAAAATCAGAGAGGTTATGTTCAATCGAGGAATTAATATACCTTTAGTTGCTGACATTCATTTCAATCCCCAATTAGCTGTAAATGCCGCAGAAATTGTTGAGAAAGTAAGAATTAATCCAGGAAATTATGTTGATAAGAAAAGATTTGAAATAATCGAATATACTGAAGTTCAATATCAGGAGGAATTGCAGCGATTGGAAGAAAAACTTCTCCCATTAATTAAACAACTAAAGAAATATGATAGATGTCTCAGAATAGGCACTAACCATGGTTCCTTATCAGACCGCGTAATGAATCGATTCGGTGATACTCCTCAAGGCATGGCTGAATCAGCTATGGAATTTTTACGTATCTTAGAAAAGCATCAATATTTTGAAACAGTCATTTCAATGAAGGCATCTAACCCAATTGTAATGAGAGCCGCCTATCAAGAAATTGTCAGAAAAATGGATCTTGAAAAGATGAATTACCCATTACATTTAGGTGTTACAGAAGCTGGAGATGGGATTGATGGTAGGGTGAAAAGTGCTTTGGGAATAGGCTCTCTTTTGTTAGATGGGATTGGTGATACAATTAGAGTTTCTCTTACTGAACCAGCAACGAGCGAAATCCCCGCAGCAAGAAGTATTTTGAATGGGACCAAAAAGCTGGCCAGAAAGTCTTTACCTATCCAAGTCAATAAGCAGTCAAATACGGTCTCTAAGGAGATAGAAATTGATGGGATTAGACTTGGCGGAGAAATGCCGTTCCACCTTATGGGTATTTCAGATTTTGTTGTGGAGGACCTCCCATCCGAACCATTCGATAAGGTTTGGGATCAGAAACAATGGGCTTCAGAAATTTTTCCGAATCTCCATTCCTGCGATTTTAAGAACTCAAATATTGGGAATAAAGCAGTCCTTTTTGAAATCGATGAACTTGACCTTGAAAAAATCATTGAATTCCGAAGAATTTTAGAATTTAAAGGGTTTGAGCCTGTGTTCCTTGCAATGTTATCCTTGACTGAAGAGGAGGATGAACTGATGGGATTGGCTGCTGGTTTGGGATCCCTAATTCTCATGAAAATGATACAAGGCCTAATTGTGCCTACCACAAATCTAAATCATCCTACGGTTCAAATGATTCTGTCATTACTTCAGGCAGCAAGGGTAAAAACGTATAAAGCCGATTTTATTTCGTGTCCATCTTGTGGAAGAACTCACTTTGATCTCCAGACAGCAACGGCAAAGATCAAAATGAAAACAGAACATCTAAAAGGTGTTAAGATTGGGATAATGGGATGTGTGGTCAACGGTCCTGGGGAAATGGCTGATGCAGATTTCGGGTACGTTGGTTCTGGTTCAGGGAAAATCAACCTTTATAAAGGACACAGCTGTGTGCGAAAAAATATTCCGGAGGAAAAAGCGGTAGATTATTTGATTGAATTGATACAAGAGCATGGAATGTGGCAAGATCTAAAAAAACTCTCAAAAAAATAGTCATTTTGAAGAGTAAACTAATCTGGAGAAGCACTTCATCTCAGAGTAAACTGTAAATCTTGAACAATTAGCCTCTCGACTAAAATTAATTCTTTCGAAGTCCATTAATTATAAAATATGATTGCAAAGGGTATCGGTTGTGCCTAAAAGTGCGCCCACTCCAATTATTATATCCTTCTACAAATTCTCTTAACCAAATCATCCTGTTCGAGCTATTGGAGAGTTTTGGGCTTTCTAAGGAATCTGCGTAGAGTTTCAGGTCAGCTTCAAGAAAATTTTTTTCTATATTATCGAGAAGCCTATTATTCAAAGAAATTCCGTCCAGTCTCATCAATTTTCCTAAATTTATTCAGGTGAAAGAAACAAAAGCCAGTTTGCGTCAAATTTATGAATGATCAATTTTCTTAAATTGGAACTAAACCAGAACTTTTTTTATTTTTAGATTATCAATAATCCCGTAAACAATAACAAATAACATAATAAATAATTATTTTAATTGCAAATAATTATTTTAATCATTTTGAAATTATTTTTTAAAGAATCCACCCTGCCATCTCCAGCAGACCGTCCACAGCCAATTCAAGTCTATGCCCCAGTAACCTACTGTTGTGTCAATTGAAAATTCTGTTCCAGGTGGAAATTGCCAGTGGGCGGTCCATTTATTTGATTCCCAATTCAGAGTTACATTTTGAAATCGGAGAAGAGCTTTTGGAATTTTACCAAAGCAGCATTTATATAGTGATTCTTTTGCTGAGAAGGTCATGAGCAGTCTGTTGGTACGTTTTTCTTGTTCTAAATGGTGTAAATCCTCTGATTCCTCTGGAGTGCATATATGCTTTGCAACTCTTAGATCTATGGCTCGGTTAGCTTTTTCTAAATCTACCCCAATACCAAGAATTGGAGGGCTTTCACAAACCACAGCCAGAGCTAATCCCGAAGAATGAGATATGCTACCTGCTAACCCTTGGGGCCAAACTGGACTTTTTGTAAATGGGTCTCTGTCAACCCAAGTCGGTGGGTATCCTAATAAACCCAGCGCGTCTTTGGTTGCTAAACGCCCGAGCAGATATTCCCGATTTCTCTTGTCAGAGCCACCAAAGTTTACTTCAGGAAGTTGTTCAGCTGTAAGATTGTTGAGTTGATGAAGAGAAGTGGTTGCATATCTGATTCGGCAGGACTGGTTTAACAGTAATTCAGAAAGCGAATTGAAGTCCAACAGTAGTTAGTGTTCCGGTGTAATCTTTTTCTGTATCCACAGAATCAACGCTTGATTCTATGGAAGACCAAGAATTTCCAACATCTATTTTTGAGGCAACTTTAATGGCGTGAATACCAAGATGAAATTCGATAAAGTTCCAAAACGGTAAGCCCACTCTTGTAAAACCTTCAACCAATGGTTTTGAAACTGAGGGTTTATTTTCATATCCCGTTAATGAAGATTCAACCTTCACTTCCCCGATTCCAGCACCTAAGGACACTGCTACAACGGGGAAGGGAATGTTGAAGAAGACATTATATGAATTGAGGGTTACTTCACTGCTCAACTGAACATTTGAAGACACATCCACAGATTCACCCGAAAATTTTACTTGGGTATATCCAAAATTTGGAAGAAATCCAATAGGGTGTATAATTCCTACTGTACCTCCAGTTACCTTATCTGGCGCCACTGTGTAATCCACCGCAGTGTCCACGCTGAACCCAAAGAATTGGGCTTGTGCTTTACTTACACCGATCACAATAAACAAAACTACGATAAAGAAGTTGATTTTAGTAATCAATTTCAATCTAAACCTCAGAAACCGATTTTGATTCCAGCTGTCCAAACTGTACCAGATGGATCATTTTCATACTGAAGCCCACCACTCGAGTTTTTAACTTCAACTTTCTTTGCATTTATCACTTGATATCCAACGTGAACTTCAAAAAGTGGGAGTATTGGGTAGCCTAGTGTTGCAAAGAAACTCGTTGCTGCAGAATCCTCTGCTGATAATTTGGCTCCATCACTCAATTCCTCTTCCCTGGTAACCATCCCAGCACCAGCACCCAATGCTAAGTTAATAACTGGAACAGGAAGATTTACAAACACACTCGCGATTTGATAGGTATCCTTAGAATCACTGGATTGGTTTGAGTATGACACATCGTACGACTCATATGCTATTCCCAACGGGAGTATAAACAAACTGAGGCCCACTCGGGCACCTGCAATTGAATCTGGAGTGTCTGCACCTTCTTGGGTTGGGCCAAACGAGAGTGGTATGTCTGCGTGAACAGATAAAAAGTCTGCTTTTGCAGTAAAAGTCCACAGCACCATGGCAAGCATTAGTGTTGAAATTGTTAAAAACTGTCTCATCTATTCTCCAATTCCAAAGCTACTTTTTCTGCATTAGGATTCGTTTTCCAATCGTCAAACTTTCCCATTGGTCTTGCGAAAGTGAACTCTAGAGGCTCAATGACTAGTGCATTCCAAGTGTCATCGAGACTACCTGAAATCAGAGCAAACGGGCTTGCTACAATAAAAATTGCACTTGAGACCATTGTCAGGCCCACCCCCAGTATTCTGACTGGGACATCGACCATGATTGCTGCTGAAGATGGGGTATCATTTCTCGTTGATGCAACACATTCTATGGTGGAAAATGCAAGAAACAGACTAATTATGATAGTTCTGCGCCAATGTAAAGCCATCATGCTCTTACTCAATTATCGTAAAACAGCTAAAAACTGGAGCGTGGTCCGAGGGTTTTGCTTTAGAGCGATTTTCAAGATCAATGTAGCTCTGGGTGGCTTGTTCAATTAAGTACTCAGAGGACAATATATGATCAATTCTCATCCCATCATTCCTTTCAAACCCCCTAGTCCTGTAATCCCACCAAGTATATTGACCAGACTCCTTACTAAATTTCCTAAAGACATCGTGCAATCCTAAAGCCAGAAGATTTTGGAATGCTGCTCTTTCCTCTGGCCTGAAACTAACCATCTCTTTCATTGCAGTTGGATCGGGGACATCAATATCTTCGGGAGCTATATTTAAGTCCCCTAGGACGATCATTTTTTCTATTGGATATTCTGATAACTCCGCAGTCAACTGTTCCAGAAATTCAAGTTTGTAGGCGAATTTTTCCGAAGATACTGATTGTCCTTGGGGTAGATATACGTTTATGAACCAGATCCCTCTCAATAAAACGCTTATCAATCGACAGTTTTCAGGATCAAACCCATTTCGGAAACCAATCCTAATTTGATCAGGCACTTCTTTGCATAAAAAAGCAACTCCGTTGTAGCTTTTTTGACCATTGAATACAGAATGATATCCCGCTTGTTGAAGATCAAAAATTGGGAAATGAACATCTTCAACCTTTGTTTCTTGAAGTGCCACCAAATCTGGTTGCTTTTCAGCCAACCAGTCCAACAGCAAAGCTATACGACTTCGGATTGAATTTATATTCCAAGTGACAACTGTAAAGTTGTTTCCTTGCTCAAATATCGTATCAATGATTTGAAGAATGTCATCTGGTAGGAGACAACAGCCGGGTTTGTAGATTACAGTTCGGCTTGGTGAATCAGTATTCCCCCAAGTACGTTGAACAGTAAGTGTTCCTTTTCGCCAAGCTTCGTAGATTGCAGAGAAAAAGGATGCGCTTTTTAACGTTTTTTGGACTTCTTGAACTTTTTTAGGTTCTTTCAACAAATGATAAAGTGACTCACTCACTCTTCGCTAACTTCAACTTTTGTTACTGATGCATCGAGAGCCTGCAAAACCTTGATGTTTTCACGAATTCTCTTCTCATTTTTTTTCAAATTATCTTTGTTAGCGGTGTGCTTATTTTTTCGTATGGCTTTGGTTCGTTTTTTTGGTGACATCGATACTCCTACTAATAAGGGGTTCAGTAAATTATCCCTTGATCAGCGTTGATTAATTGGGATATATGTTCTTGCGTTTTCGCCGATGTAAATTTGTCTCGGTCTAGCAATTCTGGTTTGAGAATCTTCATGCATCTCTTTCCACTGTGCAATCCACCCTGGAATACGTCCCAAAGCGAACATCACCGTGAACATATTACTTGGCAGACCAATTGCCCGGTAGATGATACCGCTGTAGAAATCAATGTTCGGATAGAGATTTCTTTCAACAAAATAACTGTCTAACAAAGCCCGTTCTTCAAGTTTTTTGGCGATTTCAAGTAGTGGATCTTGCACACCAAGTTTGCTCAAAATCCGATCACAATGCTCCTTAATGATTTTAGCTCTAGGATCATAGTTTTTGTAAACTCTGTGGCCAAAACCCATCAATCTGAAGGAGTCATTAGGATTCTTAGCTCGCATCACAAATCCATCAACATCACCACCATTCTCATAGATTTGCAATAGCATATCAAGTACTTGTTGATTTGCTCCTCCATGTAATGGCCCCCACAATGCCAAAATACCTGAGGCAACGGAAGCGTATACATTAGCCTGACTTGATCCCACGACACGTACTGTCGAAGTTGAACAATTTTGTTCATGATCTGCATGCAATATCAACAATAGATCCATCGCTTTGACATGATCCTCATCGATTTCATAGGGTTGGGCCGGAACGGAAAACATCATGTTAAGAAAATTAGCACAATATGGAAGGCTATCGAGTGGGTATACGAAAGGCTGACCAATTGATTTTTTGTATGAAAAAGCTGCAATTGTCCTCACTTTAGCCATAATTCGAGCGGAGTTGATATGTAGATCCTTGACTGAGGCGCGACCTGTGGCTTCAGAATAGTAAGCAGAGAGAGAAGCAACCATTGTTGATAGAGAAACCATTGGATGCGCTGTACTCGAGAACCCATCGTAAAAATGCTTCATGTCCTCATGAATCATCGAATGATTCGATAATTTTTTAGAAAACTCAGTCAACTGATATTGATCTGGCAAATTTCCATGAATTAGCAGGTAAGCTACTTCTACAAATGTCGATTTTTGGGCTAGTTCCTCAATGGGATATCCCCTGTATCTAAGAATTCCTTTTTCACCATCGAGATATGTAATAGAGCTTGAACATGCTCCTGTGTTAACGAATCCTGGGTCCAAAGTAATATATCCTGACTTAGCTCGTAATAAGGATATATCCAAAGCCCTCTCGTTTTCAGAGCCTCTGATGATTGGTATCTCTAAAGGCTCCTGACCAGGCAAATGAAGTGTGGCAGAATTTGTCATTAATTCTAAGGGTTTAGAAGTTGATTTAAATCGTGGTAAAAATCTATATCAGAATTTCAACTCCTAAACCAGCGATCCAACATCAAAAGAATCGCTTTTTGGGCATGGAGTCTGTTTTCTGCTTGATCCAAGACTATGGATTGAGGGCCATCCAACACTTCGGAAGTAATTTCCCATCCACGTTCAGCAGGCAAACAGTGCATAATCTTAGCACCAGGAGCCGCTTTGGAAAGAATGTGGGAATTGATCTGATATGGCATCAAAAGTTGTTTCCTTTCGTTAGTTTTCTCCTTCTCTCCCATGCTGGCCCATACATCTGTGTATAAAATCTTTGCATCCTGAACTGCTTCAACAGGATCATAAATTAACTTCACTTCTGAAACACCTTTTCGCTTTGAATACTCCACCAATTCCAAATCGGGTAAGGTTCTCTCATTTGTTCCAATCGTGAAATTGATGGGAACTCTTGAGGCAAAATTAAGCCAACTGTGGACGATGTTGTTCCCATCTCCCAAGTAACAGATGGGGGTTGCTGAAAGATCTTTGAAATTTTCTTGAATGGTCATTACATCGGCAAGGATTTGACACGGATGGCAAAAATCTGTGAGCATATTGATCACAGGTACTGATGAGTTCTCTCCTAATTCCTTAGCCAGATTGTGCGAGTAAGTCCTAATCAAAATTCCGTCAACGTACCTTGATAAAACCTTGGCTGTATCTGCAACTGATTCTCGTTCGCCAAGTTTAAAGTCCTGATCAGTCAGGTACATACTACTTCCACCCAATTCACTGATCCCAACCTCAAATGAGACTCTGGTTCGAAGTGAATTTTTTTGAAAAATCAGGGCATAACTTCTTCCAGCTAACTCGTTGCGATATGGACCTATGGGACCTAAAGCTTTCAACTCAGCAGCCAAGCTTAAGCAATCTAACAGCTCTTGTTGTGTCCAATCTTGGAGACTAAGTAGATCTCTTTTCATTTTGAATGACTAAGTAGTGTAGAAAGCATTTTCAGCGACATAGCCCTCCGACAAATCACAACCCCAAACCATTTCAGAAAATGTCCCCATTCCAAGTTCAATTTCAATGAAGACTTCCTTTTCTTGAAGCATTGGTCTCAAAGCTTCAACTAAAGCAATATCTTCTGCGTGCTCAGCATCCAGACAGACCCTTGTTGCGTCTTTACCAAAATGAATTTTTAAGTTTTCCAACTGAATCGGATAGTCAAAAACTTTTCCAATTGCCATGACGAATCTTCCCCAATTCGGATCTGCTCCGTAAATTGCTGTTTTTACCAAAGGTGAGTTGATAACCGATTTGGCAAAAAGAAGTGCTGACTTTTTGTTTTGGGCACCACTAATCTTAAGTTCAATCAACTTTGTCGCACCCTCTCCGTCTTGAACAATCTGCTTTGCCAGATCGCAACAAAGCGCATTTAGCGAAATTTGAAAGTCGTTAGGATCAGTTTTCTTATGACCTGCACTCAACAAAACGACGGTATCACTTGTTGAGGTATCAGTATCAATCGAAATTCGGTTGAAACTCTGATTTACAGCTTGCTGAAGCGCTGTCCTTAAATCTTCCGACTCCAAGTCTCCATCTGTGATGATGTATGATAGCATTGTTGCCATATTCGGCTCAACCATCCCTGCTCCCTTTGCGATACCCAGAATTTTCGTTCCGCTTTCCAGAACAACATGAGCAAATTTTGGATAATGATCCGTAGTCATAATGGCGTTGGCAAATTGCGCACTAAAATCGGTACTGCTCCCTAAATGGTTGGCCAATATCTTACAACCGGTTTTAATTTTAGTTGTATCAAGTGGGCGTCCAATCACACCCGTGGAGGAAGGTAATACCATTTTAGGCGGTATATTCAATTCCTCCCCAAGCCAAGAACAAGTATTTCGAGATGCCTCTATCCCAGCAATTCCAGTCGCAACATTCGCATTTTTAGAATTAACCACAATCGCCTGAAGTATTCCATCAGCGACATGTTCCCTGCCAACAATTACAGGAGCACCAGGAAAATTGTTTTTTGTGAACACCGCGGCAGCGGCACACGGTTTATTCGCAACAATTCCACCAAAATCCAAACTCTGGTTTTTCAGTCCAATGTTAACACCACCAAATCGAAAACCTGTAACCTGGATCAATTCACGTGAAATTTTCATTTTGAAACGGGTGGGGGAATATCTGGCAACCCTAGGCATTTTGGAAGAGAGACCGAACCATCAACTTGCTGCCCATTCTCAATGAGAGCAATCAGTGTTCTGGAAACGGCGATAGCAGTACCATTGAGCATATGAACAAATTGATTTTTACCTCCAGAATCCTTGAATCGAATGTTTAATCTCCGAGCTTGGTAGTCAGTACAATTAGAAGTTGAAGTAACCTCACCCCAATGACCTCTTCCTGGCATCCATGCTTCTAAATCGTATTTTCGGAAAGCAGGGGCTCCCAGATCTCCAGTACAAATATCCACCACTCGATATGGAATTCCCAAATCACAATAAATTCTTTCCTCAATTTTCAGTAATTTCTCATGCATCTCGTTTGACTTTTCAGGATGTGTGAAAGCGAACATCTCAATTTTCGAGAACTGATGTACCCGGTAAAGTCCTCTGGATTCCCTTCCCGCTGCTCCGGCTTCTGTTCTGAAGCAATGTGAAAATCCCGCCATTAAAATCGGAAGTTCATCATCTGAAAGAATTTGTTCTGAAAGAAGACCGCCTAATGTAATTTCAGCTGTAGCGATCAAACACAGCTCGCTGTTTTCAAGAGAATAAATCTGAGCTGAATCACCTCTTGGTTGAAATCCTGTACCCTGAACGACACTTGTCCTGGCTAAATCTGGTGTTATATGGACTGTGAAGCCCTCATCTTGAAGCAGCTTTAGAGCATACTGTGCTAGAGCCAATTCTAGAAAAACTGCTTGGTTTTTTAGGTAGTAAAATTTCTGGCCAACCACTTTTGATCCACCCTCGAAGTCCACCAGTTCAAGACTTTCCATTAGTGCCAGATGATCTTTGGGCTCAAAATCGAAAATTCTAGGTTTACCTATCTCTCGTATAACCTTGTTAGCTTCTTCATCTGTACCAATTGGAGAATCAGGATGAGTAAGGTTTGGAATTTGAGATAATAAATTGCCTCTCTCGAACTCTGCCGACTGGTGAGCCACATTGAGTGCCTCTTCATTTTGCTTCAGTGATTTTGATTCTTCTATTAAAATTTGTTTTTCATCTGTGCTGAGTTTCGCCTTCATCTGATTGCTGATTTCGTTTCGCCTTTGGCGAAGCATATCTAGCTCTCCTTTCAAACTCCTAGCTAATTCGTCCTGCTCTAGAAGTGGGGCTACCAAATCTGGCAAATTTCTAAGTCGGCAATTTTCCGAAATTTTTGCGGGATCCTGGCGGATTACTCGAAGATCGAGCATGATTATAATTTATTCTGCGTTAATGAATTTGGACGAGATTTAATACTTAAGAAAAACACAGAGGCGGTCGCGGAATATGGAAATCAGTTTTTGCTTGAATTTCAGCACAAACCTTCAGAAGCCGATGATCATCCAATGGCTTACTCATCAGTTGAAAGCCAATTGGCAATTTCTCTTTGCTCATTCCAGCAGGCATCGAAATCGCAGGACATCTAGTAAAATTTGCCAAGACGCTATAGATGTCTTCAAGATACATTGCTAATGGGTTATCATTTTTTTCACCAAATTCGAATGGAACTCCAGGGCTTACTGGCCCTATCAAAAAATCAAATTCTGCCAGCAAGGCATGTATTTTTTTCTCAATGAACGTACGAATTTGATTCGCTTTTCCGTAGTAAGACTCGTAGTAGCCCGCACTGAGAACAAAAGTACCCAACATAATTCGACGCTTCACCTCAATTCCGAAGCCTGAATCCCTAGATTTTTTATACAATTCATCAAGACTACCACTACTTCTTCTCACACCGTACCGAATTCCGTCAAATCTTCCCAAATTGGAACTGGCTTCCGCAAAAGATATGACATAATAAGCCGGTATCAAGCAGTCAAGGAATCCTAAGGATTTTTTCTTAACTGTGGCTCCTTGTTTCCCCAACCAATCTGCCAAAGAGGTAGTTGCTTCTAAGACATCTCCAGATGCTGTTTCGGAATCCAAATATTCATTTGGAAGGCAAAACTTCAAAGATCTGAGATCAATTTGCCCATCATATGAATCAAGCCTTTGCGCCAATGACGTACTATCCTTGGTGTCAACACCCTGAATCGCATCAAACAGGTAGGCGCTGTCCTCGGCTGTCCTTGTTAAACATCCTATTTGATCAAGAGACGATCCATAAGCTACTAATCCATACCGAGATAATGCTCCGTAAGTTGGTTTGAATCCCGTAATTCCACAAAAAGACGCAGGCTGTCGGACAGAACCTCCTGTATCTGACCCCAAAGCAGCGACTGCCATACCTGTAGCAACTGCAACAGCGGAACCTCCGCTACTTCCACCCGAAACCCTACTGGAATCCCATGGATTCAGAGTAGGGCCATAAGATGAATTTTCATTGGAAGAGCCCATTGCGAATTCGTCCATATTTGTGGTGCCAATTATCAAAGCATCTTGTTCTTTCAAAGACTTCACAACTGTTGCATCATATGGTGAATGATAGCCGTCTAATATTTTCGAAGAACAACCTGTAGTTAGATTGGGGTCTTCAATACTGATGTTATCTTTGATCGCAACAGGCAAACCGGCCAACTGACCCACACTTTCACCATTCAAAATTTTCTTACCAATCTGCTGAGCACGCTTTATAGATATTTCCCTAGGCACTAAGCTTCTGTAAACATTCAATTCTTGATCAAATTTTTCGATTCGATCATATACCAAATTGACCAGAGCAGTGGGATCTAACTCACTAGTTTGAATTTTCTGAACCAGCTGTGAAAGTGAAAAATCAAGAATCATCGGGCAGGGAATATGTCTGAAAAAAAACTAGATTCAAAACTTGTAATCTAATGAAAAACTTTGAAATCTATCATGAATTTTAAAATTGACAACACATTTGTGCATGACCACTATACTAAGATCAATTTAAAAACCTTGTTGTCCAGAAACAAAAAACGCTAAAATTTTTTTTTATTTTTAACCTTTACATTCACTTGGCTAAAACAATGGAATCATTGAGATTGCTTAGGAAAGAGTTGCTAGAAAGGCAAATGGCGGATCAATTGGGCAGCGAGGAAGCCCTGCTTCAATTTATGTCTAACCACGTTTTTGCTGTTTGGGACTTCCAATCACTATTGAAAGCGCTACAGCAAAGGTTGACTTGTGTTCAGGTACCTTGGGCCCCAACATCTGATCGTGAGGCACGGAGACTTATTAACGAAATTGTTCTTGACGAAGAAAGTGGTCCTCACCCCGATGGAGGCTTTGCATCGCACTTTGAACTCTATTTGGATGCGATGAAAAAAGCTGGTGCTGATACCAATTTGATTGAGGAATGGCTCAAAACAATTGAAAAATCGAGAAACTTTTCAACAGCAATCGCTTCTACAAACCTGCCTTCACATATCGTGAAATTTCTGAAAACCACCTTCTCCTTCATTGATAATGGATCGCTAGTCAGTATCGCTTCTTCATTTTTGTATGGTCGAGAAGACATTATCCCGGATCTCTTCAGACAATTGGTTGAACGCCTGATTCATGAGGATCCTGACAAATGGAGATATTTCAAATTTTACCTTGAAGAGCATATTCATTGCGATGAAGAGAAACATGGCCCAGCTGCGGAACGACTGATACAGAGGATATGTGGAAATGATCCGATTCGATGGGCTGAGGCAGAGAACGCGGCGATATTTGCACTGACAGCTCGGATTGAACTTTGGGACGCGATGGTTGCTTATCATATAGAACACTCAGAGGCTGCCTGAATTTATGATAACTATACTAATGCGATTGAAAATTTTTACAGTTTGTCAAATCTATCCTCTGGAAATGATAGAAAAAGAAATCGTACCTTAGATTATGGGTTTGCTGCTGAGGGCTTGTCTTTCGCCCAATAGAAAAATTCCGCAATTCCAAAATAAATACAAATTTCATACAGCTAAAAAGATTTTGATGAGCATCAATGATTAAGGGGATGGAACATCTAACAATCGCAATCAATGGGAGCCTGTTGCATCCGCAACCAACTGGTTTGAGCCGCTATGGAGTGGAACTCAGCAGTTGTTTACTGAGATTACTACCAAAAGCAAAAATCTACACGCAATTGAGAGAAATAGAAGATCTTTTCCCTGACCAAGTAATCTCAAGTGGGCCTAGATTTCAACATCCAGCAAATTTTACCTCAAATCTAAAAAGACTTCTCTGGCTTCAAACACGGATGCGCCTGAATATTTATTTACAGAAACTCAAACTGAACTTCGCACCCATCGCAGAGGGGATGATAAATAGTCCAGTTCCTCAAATTGTCACGATCCATGATTTGCTGCCGCTATATGATCCTGATTTTATGCCTCGATGGAAAATATACTACAGAAAAATCCTTCCAAAAATCCTGAAAAATCATTGTAGAAAAATAATCTGTGTTTCAGAATTTACAAAGTTTGAACTGCTGAAATATTATCCCGAAGTTAGTGCAAATCAAATCAAAGTAATTTACCCCGGGTTCAACCCATTAAGATTTAGGATTAACAAAGGATTAAGTTCTTTGAAAAAATTTGGGTTCAGTGATTATTTCTTAATGGTTGGAGAAGGAAGACCATACAAAAATTTAGAATTAGTACCAAAAGCCCTGAGTATTTACAGAGGAAATTCGGTTTTAGCCATTTGCGGTAGAATTCCAGCAGACGAGATGAAGAGAATTCAAAATGTTGCTAATGAAGCTGGCGTAGGCGAAAGGTTAAGGTGGTTGGGGTATGTATCAGACCAGGATCTGGGCCTATTGTACGAAAACTCTAAGGCTTTTATATTCCCTAGTCGTTACGAGGGTTTTGGACTCCCTTTGTTAGAAGCAATGTCATTCGGCACTCCTGTTCTTTGCTCAAAAGTTGCGAGCTTGCCTGAGGTTGGGGGGAGGGTTCCGATTTATTTTGACCCATCAGATCCAATGGATTTGAGTCAAAAAATGGACCTTTTGAATCAAAGCCAAACTCTTATTGAAAAAATGAGAACCGCTGGTTACCAGCGCGTGAAAAATTTCACTTGGGAAGAATCTGCTCAAAAGCATGTTGAACTCTTCAAAAGCGTTTTAAATTAATTTTTTTTACTTCTTGAAAAACAACTATTCCACAAGCTAACGGCACAAAGCACTCGGTGATCAATGTTGACCAAACAGCACCAGTAGCCCCAAACTCCGGGATCCAGAGTAAATTCAAGGTAATGTTAATTAACAAGCCACAAATTGTAAAAAATAAGTAAACTTTCTGTTTATCTAATGCAACTAGTGATTGAGTCATGAGTGTACCTAGATATACTAGAGGTATTGCCCAGGAAAGAAGTTGGAGTAAGTTTCCAGCTTTACCAAATTCAGGAGGATAAAATTCATTGAATAACCATACTGAAAAAAATGAAACCAGAAATCCAATCATAACACCAGATATGCTCAAAATTTTAATACCTTTTTGAAAGGATGAAAGAAATCGGTTAGTTTGCGACAATGAACCTATTAGTGCGGCTGTGATAAGTGACGGGAGGAAGAAAGAACCTTCCACTACGACAAATGCTGAATTATACAAAGCGACTTCTCCTTCATCCACTAAGTATCCAATCATTACGGTGTCAATTCTGAAGTACATTTGTATTAAAACGAGTACTAGTCCAAGTGTCCATGCCTCTTTTAAAAGAAGTCGAAAATTAATTTCATCATTTCTGTGGTCAATTGATTTGGTTTTATTAGTTATTATAAGCAACCAAATCAAACCAATTAGCCTTGGAATAGCAATTCCCGCAGCAGCAACCCAAGGTTCTTTAAGATTGATTGACCAAGTAACTAACAAAATGCACAAAGACAGTAAATTTTGAATAGGTAAAACAATAGATTCTACCCTTAAATCCTCAATTCCCCTAAAAATTCCAAATAATATTTGTTGTACACTATTGCAAATTAAATGAAGACCAAGAAAAAAAAGAAGTATTGGGTCTGAACCTAATAAATAACCAATCATGAAAAAAACTGGTAAAATAATTGACCCTGCTATTTTTTGATATCGAAAAGCTAAATCTTTAACGCTTAATTGTCCACGACTTGTCCATTTAGCAACTAATTGTGATAATCCCAACTCAAGAATTGGTTGAACAAGCATCAACCCAATAGACCAGTGCAAAGCAAATACACCATATCCATATTGTCCCAGTATGAGTGGAAGGAGTAAATGATAAATAAAGATCTCTCCTTTCGCTAT
>JACLAC010014797.1_pt1 | contig 43253 bp, 42 predicted proteins | sample 8027881 | NCBI WGS metagenome assembly JACLAC01 (sample SAMN15725517, study PRJNA655200) | protist metagenome | isolation source: fluorescence activated cell sorting (FACS) single amplified genomes of... | place: Spain: Blaines Bay Microbial Observatory, Mediterranean Sea | collected 2016-01-19 | reverse complement strand
GCGGTTCAGTCGATCCGGGAACAGGTGAGTTCAACTTCGCAGTGCAGGAAGGTTACATCATTCGCAAGGGAAAGGTAGCAGAGCCAGTACGCGGAGCAACCTTGATTGGCAAGGGTTACGAAGTGCTTCCCAAGATTTCGATGATTGCTGATGATCTTGAACTGGCTGCAGGCATCTGTGGTGCTTCTAGTGGGATGGTTCCGACTACGGTTGGTCAGCCTACTCTCAAGATCGACTCGATCCTTGTAGGGGGCCGCTGATGCAACCGGAAGTGGCTATTGAACACGTTCTAGGTCTTGCTCGTCAAAACGGATTAGCAGAAGTCGATGTGCTTGTGGAGCGTGGAGAATCCCTAGGCTTGAAGATCCGTGATGCAAAGGTGGAAAAGGTTGATCAATCAACCAGCTTGGGTTTGGGTGTGCGGGTCTTGCTCGACGGGCGGACAGGACTAGCCTACACCGAACGTTTGGAAGCATCGGCGCTGCGCCGTGTGCTAGATGAAGCACTGGAAAATGCAGAATTACAGGATCAGTTGGAGGTGAACTTACCAGATCCTGCCAACAATGTTTCCACTGCAGAGGCCCTTCAGCTTTACAACTCAGAGTTGGAGCAACTGAGCTTTGAAGAGCTGGCTGAGGTAGGTTTGGAGATCGAAGCCACCGCAAAGCAAACGGATCAACGGGTGGTTACGCTTCCCTATCTGGGAGTGTCTCGGGAATCGGGTGAGTGGATTCTTGGTACTTCCAAGGGGGCTTATTATCGACAGCGGGCCAACAGTGCAACAACTTACTGTGGGGCCTTGTTGCAGGAGGGGGAGTCCCGCAAAACAGGCTTCTGGTTTTGGCAGATGCGAGACTGGAATCGTGCAGAGGCAGCGGCCATCGGCCCGAAAGCCGTGAAGGAGGGAACTTCTCTGTTAGGAGCTCGGAGCATTCAGAACTGTAAGATGCCGGTGATTCTGGATGAGTACTGTGCTCCTCAATTGCTGGGTATGTTCTTCCGGGCCTTTCACGCGGATGCTGCACAGAAGGGAACCTCGCGATTGGCAGGGCGCCTTGGGGAGAAAATCGCTGGAAAGAATGTCACCTTGTATGATGATCCGCATATTCCTGGAGCGCGTGGTTCCTCTCTCCTCGATTCAGAGGGAGTATTGACACAAAAGCTCTCACTTGTTGACCAAGGAGTTTTTCAAAACTTTCTCTATCATATCGAATCGGCAAGTAAGGAACAGAGAACTTCCACTGGTCACGCGCGACGAGGTTACAATAGCGGTATTGGGACGGGTTCACACAACCTAGTAATGGAGAAGGGAAGTTTCTCTCTGGAAGAACTCTGCCAACAGCCTGAGCGAGCGCTATTGGTAACGAGTTTGGAAGGAGCAGCCGGCTGTAACTCTATCAGTGGTGATATTTCTATTGGAGTGCAGGGTTTTCTGCTAGAAAAGGGAGAGAGGGTGCAACCCGTGGACAGTATCACGATTGCCGGAAATTTCTTTGATCTACTCAGCCAAATTCAAGGCCTAGGCAACTGCTACCAGCCCTATCTTAGCAAGATCTTCGTACCACCAATGCTACTGGATGGGCTTGCCATCTCTGGTTGAAAAGTCTATTCACTCCTCGTAAGGAACTTCTCTGCTTCTTCGAGAAGTTCCACCTTCCTATTTTCTAGCACTTTCGCAATATTCTTCTTGGGTATATCACCTTGCTGACTTAGTTGTGCAGATTTTGATCTATTGGGGTCAGATCCAGTGGGAAGGTCAGGCGAATCATCGCACCACCGTCTTGCTGGTTGGCGCAGTGCAGTGCAGCTCCATGCCGTTTCAGTAGGTTGTTCAATGAATAGAGACCAAAGCCGCTGCCACTTGCCTTGAGAGATGGGACAGACTGCTTGCCGAGTTGATCTATTGTATTTGGTGGGAGGCCGACTCCATTATCATATACACTGATGCGAAGAGAAGGACGATCCTGTTGGGAGTATTTGCTAACTTCGATGTAGATGAATGGGGACTCGGGTTGGGCCTGACGAATGGAATCTGCTGCATTTTGGACACAGTTTTCCAGAAAACTGCTGATCAGGCTACGAGAAAAATAAACTTCTTCCATGTTAGTGAAGTAGTCCAGCCTTAGGGGAATCTGCTCCTGAGACTGGTAAAGAGGAAGTTGCTCTTCCAATAATTTCCTGAGGTTGAAGGATCCCAATTGGCCAGAGCGGCAGGCCTGCATCACCTCTCTCAGTGTTGCCGTACACTTGTCTACGGAAGCTTCAATCTGCAGTAGTCGAGGTTTAGGGTCCTGATCAGGAACCAGCCGAAAAAACTCCGCAGAGATGCGGATTGCCCCGAGGTAACGATTGATTTCATGGCTGATGTGCCCCAATGCGTCCGCGATCTCCAGCTTGGAACGCATCTGTAGTCGTTCCTCTAATTGATCAAGTTGCTGCTTACGAGATTTCTGGATGACTACCGTCATCTCGTGAATCGCTTGGTAGAGTTGATCTAATTCCTGGGATTGATGCTTACGGAGAGGAACCTGATGATCGTTCTTTATGAAGGTTTGAACGTCTTCCAGTAGTTGGTTGGTTGGCCCTGTGATGGTTTTCTCAAGAACCAGCCTCACACCGAGATAAAGAATTAACCCCATCATCAGGAAGACGACTAGCGCAGCTACAGTTGTGTTGGTGGCGATTGCTTCAAGCCGCTTGTTTTCATAAAAGAGGTTCAGATGGAAATGACTCGTGGTGGGTACAGGTAGACTGTGAATTCGGAAACCATCTGAAGTATCTGTTGCCAAAGGCTCTATTGTGAAGCGTATGCGATCCGCAGAAATATGAAATACTTGTGGTGATTGTTCCCACTCCTGCAGATTGAGATTTTTAGCGATCAGTAACTGGCCATAGGGCAGGCCCTGACGATCTTGCAGGATATGGTGTGAAAGTAGAAAGGTTTGTTGGGTATCCTCACTGAATTGTAGCAGCGTCCCGGCCTCTTCACAGAGATTAGGTAGTGCGGGAAACTCTCCAGTACTGCTGTAGGAAGTCTGGAGCTGGCAGGTATTATCGAAGAACCAAAGAAACCCCGGGGATTCCTTCAGTTTTGTAAACATTGTTTTCAGGACGGAGCTGTTGCGGGCTGTATCTGCAGCCGTGGCTTCTAACAGGAAATTGTAGGTGTTGACAATGCCCTCTGTTTCATCAGTAAACTCGTTAAATTGGTTCTGTAGAAAGATCTCCGCAATGAGTTGATCCTGCTGAAGGTTCTGTTGAAAATTTTTTTCAGCGATTTCCTCCATGTAGTGGTAAAGGCCGAATCCGAACAGCATTCCAGTGCTAAAAAAGAGCATCCAGATCGACAAGCTAATCTGTCGATTCAGCGGTTGGCGTCGGAGTTGTTCAAGCAAGTTGGACATTGAATTTGTCAGTTAGGATTACAAATCCAGAATAATTATAACAAAATCAGACCTGTTATATGATGTTGACACTTAAATACATTAGTATAGTTTGCAGCGTTCGACAACAATTCTGAGAAAATCATGAGAAAAATCTTTTGGTGTTTGCTACTTTGGCCTTGGGGGATCTTGGCCAACGAAAATACATCGCCATTTGCCAAACTACAATGGAGTGGCTGGGTTTCCAAGGCTTGGATGCAGACCGATCCTGAGCCCTTGCATCTGCCGCAGCAGGAAGACGGTGGCTGGGAAGCAGCGCTGCGCTTGGATTGGGTCATGCAACCTTGGCTTTCCTTCCGAGCCCTTTATGCTTACCAGCCTTACCTTAATGATGGCCCGGACAGTGAGTTTGAATTCTTGCTGCTGGATGCAAACACTTATCTTGGTGAGAGTATTGTTGGCACAAGATTCGGGCGTTTGCAGCTGCCCTATGGTTTTTACAACATGCAGCGGCTAAATCCTGCGGATCGACTTGGTATTCATCACGCCCAGCCGATGCAGATCTATTGGGGACAGAATGCAGCCATCTTCGATCGAGGGGATGGTTGGGTGACCTACTTTTACACACCAAGAAGCTCAAACTTTCAAGCACAGCTTGAACTGGGTCGTATTGTTCGTGATTATCCAGAGCCCCAAGAAGATTATCTGACCGTACTTTCAGAATTAGGTATGGAGTTAGATCGCCAGGAAAACCAATTTGCCTCGCTAGAATTGGAACTCTGGGAGATGATCCGGATTCGCAAGGATCACCATGAACCTGTTCATTTTATTCAGATTCCTTACTCCTATTATCAAAAGTCTGCGGCCCAATCATTACTTCAAACTAACTGGGAATCACTCGATCTTACGCAGCAGATTGGTGTTAATAATTTTCTGCAGTCTCACCAATGTGGGCCACCACCAACTGGTGAATTTACTCGACCTTATGTGATCGACTATGATGGATTGGAGTTGTGGTGGGAAGAATGGCAAATGACCTTAGAACAGTCACGTTTGTATTATGTAGCAAAAGGTACACAGCAAGACTACTATTCCTTCATGCGGTGTATTACTACGGCAGCTGATTCAGGTCTTCGTGAGCGGCTGGACACACACCGTTCTGCCGTGCTGACCCTGCACATGAAGCAACTTATTACTCATGTTGGCTACGGGGATTGGTCTGTTGAGGAAAATAATGAGCAAATATTTGGGGGTACTCATCGCTTTGCCGGTCTGAAATACAGGCCCCATCACGATTGGACTCTGAAGTACGAATTCCATGATAAGACAGGTCACTTCGGCCTGCGTTACTCACAAAACAAAGAAACTTCCGAATCTTTAGAGTGGCGCGAAGAGATGGGCGAAAATTGGAAAGCCCAAGCGATTTCGGTGACCTATGAATTCTGAGGATCTATGCAAAAGCTGATGGCCCTGCTGGGAATCTGGCTTTTCTTGCTGGGTTCGACAGAGGCACAAGAAATCTGGATAGCTTCCAACTCGGTTCCAAATTTTTCACGCCAGGAGCTTATTGCTTTGGTAGAGGGACGGACTCGGCAAAGTTTTGATAGTAATGCCGCAACCCTCGTGGTGTATTTAGAGAATCAGGAAGTGACTCGGCGCTTCATTGAGGAGTTCCTAGAGTTGAGTTACTTCCGGACGCTCTATCAGCTACGGGAACAAATCAATTCAGGTCGTGCTTCACCCCTGTTGGATGTGCCTGAAAAAGATGATGCTTACATTGCGGTGTTTGCTCTCGAAGAAGCAATGACCTACAGCGATGATCCCATTCAGCAACTGGCAGAGGTTGGTCTAAAAATCGTGGAGATGCGTTGATCACTCGCGGAGTCAAGTAGAGTGTTCATCAGAACGCTGTAGCAGGTTGAGCAGGAGAAGCAGCAAGAAACAAACGAAGGCCAATCCCCCCACTCCTTGGAAGTTTCCGGTCCACTCAGACAAGACTCCGAGTCCCAATGGGCCCAGAACCCCGCCAATTTCTGCTGCGGCAAAGAACATCCCTCCCGCTGAGCCTGAGTTCTTAGCACCTACCTCTGGAACTTCTATCAACACAAGCAACAGGATTGTCATCATCGAACCCTGAGTGATGCCCTTGAGGACCAAGCCTAGCAGTAGAATCCACTCTGTCGAAGACTGAAAGCAAAGAGAGGCAGAACCTGCCAGTAGAAACAGAGCAGTTAGAATGCGAACCCGATAGGGAGGCGTTGCCTTGCGGGGAATCAGTAGTGCCCCTAGTACACCAATCATTGTGGGCAGCGAAGCCCAGACTCCAGCTTTCTCTGAACTCAAACCGCGGGTCATCAGGATCTCATGCAGCCAGTTGCTCAGGCCGTGGTTGTAAAGAAAAATGCCGATACTGATCAATAAAACATACTGCACAGCCCGGATTTGACTTAATCGCAGAAATAGACCCCACTGGGCGGGTCGGGCCTCCTGCAAACTTTTCTGTTCCAGTCGTTGGCTTCCCGGTTCCAGATTGATTGCCCACCAGACAACTCCAGACAGCAGCACGATCACTCCGTAAATGAATATTACGCTGCGCCACTGGTTCTCAAAGAAGGGCATGGCAACTGAGTTCGTTAGCGAGAGAGCAGCAATGGAACCCAATGCCGGCCCTGTTACATACAGGCCCATCGCCAGTCCTTTTTGTGGACCCTCAAACCAGAGGCTAACCAGCTTTGGAGCGCCAATTGAGATCAGTGGACCCCCTAGGCCAAACAGGGCCACTGCGACCAGCATCATCATATAGTCCTCAGCCTGTGAACGTAACAGCGCAGAGGCCCCCATCAGTAGTGAAGCCATCAGCAGTGAACGCCGTAGACCAAAACGGTCAATCAGCGCGCCACACGGCAGAGCAGTTCCAATGTAAATGAGCTGCCAGGCTCCGAGCACACTCCCCATTGCTGCATAACTCATCGAGAGGTCTTCTGTGATGGGCCGAACCAGTGGGGCAAGCGCCGAAACCGTCAACCCGAAACAGAAATAGATCAACCAAACTCCAAAGAGCATGACCCAGCGATACGTTTGTGAAGGAATGGCAACATTCTTAGTCATGGGAGCCTTCGTAAGTCGACTCCTCCTGTAGGAAAGAAGTTTGGAGGGTATAGAAAATAACAGAACATGATTCCATCACTGAGTTTATGATGACCGGTAGGGAACTAGAAGTGGATGTTGCCTGAGATCAGCAAATCATCTGATTGAACTATCCCAAGATTATCGGTTTTCTAAAGGCTCGTCACGCAATCATTGAGAGGTTAGGAAGAATTGGTTGCTGCTTAGGCAGAGAATACGAGCTGTTGGGAGGTGGATATCGCTTGCCTTCATACTTCATTTGGTCAGAGTTGAGCATTCCTGTGCTGGGCTTGTTGAGTTCTCTGCTTGTCAGTACTATTGCAGAAAAGTTGCTTTGGTAAGAAAGAATTGGCAATAGATTCCCTTTGGAGTATATCTCACCATCAAAGTTTAAAAATCCATGATCTTAGGGGTTGGTCCTAGAACTTGAGAGCAGAAGCAACATGCCGACTTGAAAGACTGGGGATTATTGATGGGTTTCTCTAATTCGACCAATAGTTTCAAGAAAACAGTCCTTTCAGAATCGAGGAGTGAGCTGAGAAATTTATGAAAAAGACAAAGACAGGTGATTCGATTCACTTAACCCTTGGTGGGATCATCGAAGCTGATTTGCCAGAACGCCGAACCCGTGAGGAGCGCCGCAAGATTCACATAGAGCTCTCCGAGGTAGGCATCAAAGAAGATCGCCGTAGAGGTGATCGACGTGGTAGGATTTCCGAACGCCGCAAGCCGACCGATCGCCGGGTTCAAAGTGTTCCTGTAGCAAATGATCGCCGAAAAGCTGACCGCCGTGGATTTGAGCATACAGAGTTCCCAAGGCTTTCAGTTGATCCACTCCGTTCGATTGGCTAGGCCTTCTTCTCCTATCATTTCCAGCTGTTGTTACTCTGCCTGTTACTGTCGACCATTTAAGCACAGGCAGAAGACTTTCTAGGTGTGCAGTATGTCCATGCCTACGATGCCGATATACTCACCGTGAATTTGAAGAACTTACTATCCGTTTTTGGTGAAGAGCTAGGGATTCGGGGGGCGGGCATCGATGCGTCAGAGATTCGTAGCCGTTGGACTTAGGAAGAATAACTGGCACCGCACACTAAGGATCGCGTGTGGGAACTGCTGGAACAGGCCCAACAGATTGATCTCGTGGATGTGGAACGAGATAAGTATTTTTGAGTGGTTGCCAAGGTCAATGGTTATAGTTTCTCACAGCTATTGCTGAAGGAAGTTCTTGCCGTGGCTTATGATGGCCGCATCAGGTTCAAGGACTGGTGTGTTCTGGGAACTGAGGAACATGTGCTGGTCTAGAATACTTAGCTAGTGTGGGCTGCTGCGCAACACTTTACGCTTATGCTCAGTGGATGACTGCTCTTCAATCGGTGTTAGAAAGCCTTATCGATTAGTTTGTCTCCGCCGAATCTTGCTGCGTTCAGTGATCTAGAATTTGTTAGTAGTTCTGAATTGCTTGGAATACAGGGGTCGGCAATTGTCTGGAAGCTTGTGAGATATTTGTTCCTGCAGGGCACAATTTTTTTGCCATGCTGCTAAGGAAAGTTTTGGACAAATTTGATGCTAGTCAAATTGAATTGTCTTTTTACCCCTGCAGAGTGCCATCCTGCATCAGCCGCAACAGCACACTGGTCCCACTCGGCATCTCATCCCTTCCACTGAATACAACTGCCGCAGATGAATCCATCCCTGTAGGGAGGATTTGTTGATTCTATAGCAACATGAGAGTGTTGGAGGGCTTTAGTTTGTCAACTATCTAACCGAGATCTCTTCTCGTAGCTACCAGCGCACGCTGATTGGCTTGTGAACTTTGCGAATGGTGCCGGCAGCACTCCTGTGGCAGTGACTTTTAGCAGGCGTCTTCGAGAACTATCTAGCGTATTTTATTGTATAGTTTGCTGTGTAAGTGATTGAGTGTGAAGTAGTTACATTTGTAACAACATGGTTAATGCAGTTCTTTATTCAATTGTAAAATACTTTTAATAAGTAGATTTTTTGGAGTATCCAGATTTATGGCTACTGTTTTGTGGTGGAGTATTTTTGCCAGGGCATCCAATTAGTAAAAATGAGAGTGCTGTGAATAATATAATTACTTTGATTTTCATCTCAAACTCAAGTTTCTGATGCAATGGATTCTAACAAAGAAATATTCTTTACAAATTCGTTGTTTCATCAATATCTGCTGCTCTTTTTTCCTTGCTGATAATCCTCAATAGAGGCCCTGAGGTCGTCATATTCATCGCAGCCCAACCAACAGAGCTTATCAAGTTTTTGCAAATTAGCCTTCGCAAGATCTAAATTACCTATCGTAAGAAAAAGTTCTCCTTGGTACTCAAGAGCTCCCAGGTGTTTCGGATTGATTTCAAGTGCTTTGGCATAATGAACTGCAGAATTTTTCAGATCATTACTTTTGCGTAATGCATAACCCATATAATTGTGAGCATCAGCGTCTCTTGAATTTCTTTTTAATTCTTTTCTCAAGAGTGGAATAGCTGAACTGTAATCAGATTTTTTTATGTAGCTGACAGCTTCTTGATAATTTCTAGATTTTTGTGGATCACTGTCATCTTCGTCTGAGCTACCTGCAGCTTGAATCATCAGCGGTGAAGTAAATGTTAGGAGTAGAGTTAAGAGGAGCGGGATGGGAGAAATTTTAATCTTTGTACTAGAAAGTGACATTGTCTCTCTTATTTGCTATAAAATTTTAGATAACAACAACCATTGAGGATCTCTATTGTAAGAATCAAAAAAAATTGGTCTGAATCTTAACTCAATGAATTGTTTTGTAGTGGATCTCAAGAGATTCTAGAACTAATTCTCGTGGTCCATGAATCTCTTGGTTACCAAGAGATTTTGGGTTAGAATAACATAAAGCTGGTAGCACCCACGAATCCAAAACAGATCAAACCGACTAATACGGCAGATTGTTTTGCCATCTCCCCAGCATCATTCAATTCCGAAATATCTATCCAATGTATGCCATATGATTTGTGCACACCCCCATGGGAATTTTTCGTGAAAATCTCCAAGTGACTGGAGTGTTGATACTTTACTGATCTGGGAAAATGCGGCAAAGAAACGTTTTTCAAGCTTTTTGCCACGCATTCCTTTAAATCAAAATACTAAAATTATTGCACATTTTAATTTACAGACAAAAAGGAAGAAATTGCGTGAGAAAATTGATGAGAGATGTAGGTGTTAATAATGATTTTCTCAAGAAACGATGGATTATCCGTTTTACCAACCGATAGAAATTTCATACGTAGCTCTTTCGAAATGTTCTATGGCAGTTGCTTTTTGTTTCTCTGTGGAAAATAAATAGCTTAGCTTTGTAAATCTGGAGAAATGAATTTCTTGATAAGATACTATTGAACTCGTAGAGAAACTTAAGAATATTCTTGGAAAGAATTGTTTGTTTTTAGATGGAGCAGTCCTTCATAATTGTAAATTACGCTCGCATCCATCAATTGATCAATTCCACAACTAAGGGAAATTCATGTTTTCTGAGACAGTCTTTATCAATCCAAAAATTCGAAAAATAGTCAGCGCAATCGTTGTTTATAGCTCTCTGGCCACAGCAATTGCTTTCCTTGGATTTCTGTTGATCTTCTTCGAAAATCCACAGTGAGATAGGTTCCGGCTTGCCAGAGTGATCTTATTTAAAAACCAAGGAGGTGGATGCATCAGATATTGCCAGTAGCGGTAAAACTCATAGCTTTTGAGGAAAAAATAACCCTAGATTTTTCAAAGAGGCTTCTTACTCGAAATTGACCGAAAGAAGTGTAGCTGATATCTGATCATGGAAGGTTCTGGAGCAATGATCTTGATGGAAATGTTTTGCAATGAGGGAATATGAGTGTGATCTGCATTGATGATATTCTTGAGAAAGATCAGCAACGTCAGAAAGTGTTGGAACTAGATGAACTAGAAGAGTTGGATGAGTATGAGCTGTGGGACTTACAGGCCGATGAGATTCTCAACGGTTCTGCTTCGGAAATTTTGTGTTGAGAACAAGATCTCTGCGGATGATGACTGATTGAGATCTGACTAATGATGTCCCATCGTCTGGTCGTTGCTTTGCTATTCGAACTCATCAATCCTGTAATCATCATGCCGCTTCAAGCGATTCCACTGAAAGACCATCTTGGGAAAAACCGTGTGATCATTACCTTCTTCTCATCAGCGCGGGAACCGGCGCGCCTTGCCCTTAAAATGCAAATAGAAGAAAGGACCTGTGCATTTGCAGACAGAAATCTTGTCCACATGGATCCGCTCCAAGGGGTCAGAGGAGTTTGACGAGATGAGCAAACAGTTCACAGTATCAAGTTTAGGATTTCAGTTGTTGCTACTGGGCAAAGATGGTGGAGTAAAGTTGAGATCAAGCAATGTGTCTTTGGAAGATATTTTCTCCCTGATTGATACGACGCCGATGATAAGAAAGGAAATGAGAGATGGCCAATGCTGAAGCAGACCTACTGTCGGTAATCTTAGGTTCCATGAGCGTTCATTTTTTGTTTTTTCGATTCTTCCACGTTCCCCCATACTGATAGTTCGGATTGTTTGGTCGCACAACTTCCAGGCATCCCCTGCAGATAAAGATCCACTCCTTGCTTGCGGAAATACGCACCCTAAACAGCGTATCCATTTCTTCGAGACACTGATCGCAGGATTTCATTTAAAATAAGTGTGCTCAGTCAAGTTCATTCGCCAAATCAAAACTACCGTCATTGCGTCTCTTCACAGAAAAGTTACTCTGAAGTGTCTTGTTAAAAATTAGAAAGCACATCAGATGAGAATCTTGGAGTAAAACTATGGCCAAAGACTCTATGTTTGATACTGAGGTGAGATATTTCATCTATCAAACCTTGATAAGTACATTGCAGCCACCGACGACAGCAGAAACTGCAAAACGATTTCAACTGCCGATTGGCAAAATAGAAAGCGCTTTCGAGCGGCTTGCCGCTTCACATGATATTGCACTGGCTCCTGGTAGTCACTCGATCTGGATGGCCCATCCGTTTTCTGCCTTGCCTACCAACTACACTGCCCAAATAGACGAAAAAAAATATTACGGTAATTGAATTTGGGATGTCTTCGGTATTGCTGCCATCGTTGGCAAGGATGCCGAAGGTCACACCCCGTGTGGGTGTGGAGAGTGTGATGATCGTTTGGATCTGTTGATTGGCAAAAACCAGCCAATTACCTCCGAATGGCTTGTGCATTTTGTTGTTCCAGCCAAACGGTTCTGGGAAAAGATTGGCTTCACCTGAGCCACGATCCTCGCTTTCAGTTCGAAAGCACATTTGCAGAATTGGCTGAAGAGAACGACTCAAAGTCATGGAGCAACGATTTCGCTCCAAACCTGCCATCAATTGGCGACCAAGTGGTACTCTGGGCGAGCAGAAAAATATTGGGAAAGACGCTCGGTTGACTCAACGCAGGCGATGTTTGCGGAACTAGGACTAACTGGGCCATTTTGGAGTCTTTGAAAGCTCTTTGTTAGCGTATATCGACGCAATGTTTGGTCATTGGTAGGATTGAGACCACCATCGTTTACTTGGTAACACCGAGTTTTTTTCCCAGATTCTTGTGCTACATCAAAACGTTTGCAACAAATTGGTTCATCATTCTTTGCTAACCAAAACTCTTGATATCAAACTCAACATTCCATTCATCTTCCTCATTAACTAAGAAATATGACCAAAGCTTCTTATGGTTCCTGGAAATCACCAATCAGCACGGATTTGATCGTTGCTGGTTCCATTGGCTTGTCCTCACCCCATGAGCTGCAAAATGGACTTTGCTGGATCGAGTCACGTCCTCAAGAAGGCGGTCGCTCGGTTTTGGTTAAACGGGATCAAGCGGGCAACGTACACGACATCACCCCAGCTCCTTTCAACATCAGAACCCGAGTGCATGAGTATGGAGGGGGAGCCTCGCTGATTCATGGAGAAAGCATCTATTTTTCCAATTTTTCAGATCAGCAACTTTATCGCCAAGGATTAGAAGATGCAGCACCAACCCAGCTAACGCGAGTTGAAGGCTTTCGTTTTGCGAATGGTTGTGTCGATGCTGGACGGAACCGCATCATCTACGTGGTTGAAGACCACAACGTCTCTGGGGAACCCCAAAACCAGCTGAGCGCTGTTGATATGGAAACAGGAGCGCTGACGATTCTTGCCAAGGGACACGACTTTTATAGCTCCCCAGTGATCAGTCCAGACGGCTCAAGGATGGCGTTCATGACTTGGGATCACCCCAACATGCCCTGGGACGATTCGACGATCTGGGCCACTGGACTAGATGAAGCAGGTATGCCCAGAGAAATGGTACCGGTGGCTGGTGGAAAACAAGGAGAGCAGAAAATTTCTGTGCAACAACCGCAGTTTTCACCGACTGGAGAGCTCTTTTACATCTCTGATGAAGGCGGTAGCTGGAACCTTTATCGCGAACAATCCAGCCAGGGTGTGTGTCCACGGCAAGCAGAATTTGGTGGTCCTCACTGGGTATTTGGGATGCACCATTACGAGTTTCTTGATTCAAGCAAAATCATCTGCTGCTACAGTGAAAAGAATCTTGATCGACTAGCCTTGCTAGATCTGGACTCAGGCAATCTGGAAGACTTGGATCTCCCTTATACCTCCATTGGGAATTTGTCTCTTTCTGATAATCGACTCCTGACAGTGGTATCCTCGCCAAAGCTTTTTCCAGAAATCATCGAAATTGCACTCTCCACCAAAACGATACGAACCATCCAGACTTCTACAGATTTGGAGTTGGAGGAGTCTTACTTCTCTGTTCCAGAAACGATTGCATTTCCTACGGCAGGAAATGCAGTTTCTCATGGGTTTTATTATCCCCCAACAAACAAAGATTTTCAGGGTCTGGATGGAGAAGCTCCGCCGTTGATTGTTATGCTTCATGGCGGTCCCACCAGCGCTACTCACGCAGTGCTGAGCTTCAAGACACAGTACTGGACAACACGTGGATTTGGGGTGCTTGACCTGAACTATCGTGGATCTACAGGATATGGGAGAGCCTACCGAGATGAGCTGATCTACCAGTGGGGAATCATCGATGTGGAGGATGCTGTAGCCGGGGCAGAGTATCTGGTACATCAGCAAAAAGCCGATCCATTACGCCTGGCCATCAGAGGAGGCAGCGCTGGAGGCTACACCACGCTGGCTGCTCTGACCTTTGCTGAAACTTTCAAAGCAGGAGCAAGCCTCTATGGCATCAGTGACTTAGAAGTCCTCGCTCAGGAAACACACAAATTCGAATCGCGCTACCTGGACCAGCTGATCGGCAGCTACCCAGAGGAGAAAGAAGTCTACCAGGCTCGTTCACCGATCAACCACCTGGATCAACTTTCGAGTCCCTGTATCTTCTTCCATGGTCTGGAGGATCAAGTGGTCCCCCCCAACCAGGCAGAAATGATGGTGGAAGCTCTCCGCACTAAGGGAGTTCCTGTAGCGTATGTGCCCTTTGAAAAAGAACAGCATGGCTTCCGTATCGCAGAGAATATCAAGCGTTGCTTAGAACTTGAGCTGTATTTCTACTCCCGTGTCTTTGGCTTCCACCCGGCAGATTCGATTGAACCAATTGTGATTGACAACCTGGAGGAATGAACGGGTTCAACCTTGTTGTTTGAGAAGACTGGTCAGGATTTGAAAACTATTCTACAGGATGTTGTTTTCCTGACCATCCATCCCACCATCGTTCAAATAAAGCCAACTGGCTCTTCGCAAAATTTTTCTGGCTTGGGCTCAATTCATCAAAGGTATTGAGATGGTGCTGGTAGTCGGAGTCTCCCTTGAGAAACAAGAGGTATTTGTAATAGAGGACAAGGTCTGGGCCTTCATCAAAAGTGGAAAGTGTTATCAGGGCGTCCTCAAGTTCATAGGCATAGTTTTTTGCTTGGACGTCACCGCTGAGAGCGACTTGGCAGAGTGCAAACAACTTCAGCACGGGTTGTGGCAGCACGTTGCCAATCCCAGTAATCAATCCAATTGCGCCACATCGAAGTATTCCATGGCAAACTTGAGTATCTACGCCAACCAGTAGTTCCAATTCCTCTTCTCTGCTGGTGATGTGTTCTGCCGCGTAACTCAGTGCCTCTGCCCCACCAAACTCCTTAAATCCCACGAGATGTGGGTAATCTCTCCGTAAATCAAAAAACAACTCCGCCTTCGTTTCAAATCCATAGTACGGGCTGTTATAAATAACGGATGGAAGATCAACTCCAGCTTCCAGAACCGTAGCCAGATGAACTCGCTGAGCTGCGGGGGAAGTACCTCTGGAGAGTACCCTGGGAATGATCATCAAGCCGATTGCACCACTGGCTTTTGCGTGGACAGCATGAACCACTGCATTCCGAGTATTTTGAGCACCGGTTCCCACGATGACTGGCAGGTCAGCGCTGATCAGGGCGTTCACTCCTTGGCGACGATGCTCCTCGGAAAGTAACGGCCAGTCACCCATTGAGCCGCAGTACACGACCGAACTCATCCCTTCCTCAATCAGTTCCCGCCCTTTGCGCGTTAGCGCATCAAAATTTGGGGTGCCTGATTCGTTGCAGGGTGTCATCAAGGCTGGAATACAACCATAAAACGTAGGTAGTGGCTTCATTGTGCTACTCGGTTGATGAATCTCTGTGTGTCATGTGTCGATTGAATTCCACTGTTGCTGGTTTGCTCAGTTTAAATCAACCCATTGGATTTTGTTTTAGGAAGCGTGTTAGCTCAGCTTTCTGAGAGAATACTTGCTGGCACAAGATCTTGGAGTTGCTAAAAAGCTATGATGTCTTCTTTGAGTGCCCCGACCTATACTGGATAGAACTCAGCCAAAATGTTGTTGGGTTGGCAACTGTGATCCGCATTCAGCACAAATTGCGAACTCTAGATGCCCTACAAGCAGCAAGTTGCCTCTAGCTGAGAGAAGAACACCATTTCCTTACAGGCGATGTAGACTTTCTAAAAGTAGCTGAACTTCAAGTCGAACCCCTCGTCGGCTGAATGAAGGGTTCCCATGTAATTCCCCTTTCCCACACGGTGAGGATTTTCAAATCATCAGTTCATTTTTCTTCTTCTTGGGGGAGAAGATGACCAATGGGCGGATTAGAGGCTACAGAAAAATTATATTTCTATCGATGGTCTTTGCAAAAAGCCACATACATCAAAGGTTTAAATGAACAGGCTTATGGAGCAATCAATCCAAGCTGAGTCCTGCAAGGCCATCCCAGCAGACCGGAACTTCTTGGCGCTGAATCGTCTAGTCTTTAGTGATCAGAATCATTTGATGCGTGAGGGCTTGGGCAATCAACAAGAGGTCAAAAGGATCTTTGTGATGTGGGGGTAAGGCTGCTGATCTTAGCATTTCAGAGATAGTTGGAGGAAGGAATCTAATCCCAGAAGTCTGTTGAAGTTTCTCATTCCAGTTCTGCACGTGGAAGCCAGTGACCCAGCCAGACTTGATGAGGAGAGCATCTTCCCAGAAGACAATCATTGAGGCATAGAGTCGCCCCTGTTGAGCCCAAGCGAACCAATTTCTCTAACTGTACCTTGTAAGAGAACTTGCTGATGACCCCAGAACAGCAGCGTGTGCTTTTGGTGTAGCTCTCTTTTTAATTCTTCATCAGAGAGAAAATGACCGCAAGACCGGCTGAGAAAACACTTCCAATATGACTTTATTCACTGTTCAAGGAAGTGTAAGCAACAGGTGATCAACAAATATTTTCAGCTCACCCTACCAATTTTCCATCAGGACTAAAATAAGGGTGAGGACCATCAAAACTTCCCAAGTAGCTTAGATGGCTTGTGAGATAACCCTCAGCATCGACTCGGAATATACGAATAGCTGGTGGATCCATGCTGAAAGATGATGGGCCACTTGGATCAAGATCAAGTGTTGTGGAATGTGCAGCGTTGGGTGCGATGCTTATTCCCACACCATCAATGCATGTTTCAGATGCCCGATGAACGTGACCACAAGCAACATGTTGCACCTGTCTATGGGATGTAAGTAATTGAATTAATTCTTTTCCATTGAGTAAGTTCTGCACATCCATGTGATTGATACCGGTAAAAAATGGTGGATGATGCTGAAATAGTATCGTTGTTTCCTGAGTTTTTTCTGCCAAACAGTTATCTAGCCACAGGAGTCTTTCTCCTGTCAAAAAACCATAAGGTTTATTTTCAACAGTTGTATCGAAACCTATAAGTCTTACAGGATGATCTTCAATAGAATAATGTATAAAGTCAGAGCTATCGTTAAGATAATGGCAATCTTTGAACGCTTGCAGAAAATTCTCTCTACTGTCGTGATTGCCTGGAACGACATACCATGGTGGGACTAATTCATTGATGATTTCCCGAAATAGGTTAAAGGCTTCTAGCTCTCCTCTGTCCGTGATGTCACCAGTGACGATGACTGCTTCTACATTGGGTCTGAAATTATTAATATGGGCAATTGCATTCTCAAGCATTGAGCACGTATCAACACGACCATAGGCTACCTGTCTTCCTGAGCGAATATGTGTGTCTGTCAGTTGTGCCAGAATCATAAATTAGGTGACTTCTCAATTAATTTCTAAAAATCTGTCTTGATGAACACGAATTGATATTTCATCCCCTTCTTCAATTACATCTCGCTGAAATGATTCAATCGTGATGTACTCAGGTGCACCACAATCGACAATCAAGCGAATCCTGTCTCCCAAGAAAAAAGAATTTACGACCTTTCCATTGAATTGACCGGAAGACTTTTCAACGATTTCAGCATCCTCTGGGCGAAATACCAAATCATGCTCTTTGGGAGTGTCTATTCCGTCAGTCATTGCAGAGGGTATCCTGTTCACTGTTCCAATAAAGTCAGCTACAAAAGAGTTTTTAGGGTTATTGTAAATTTCTCTTGGTGAACCTGTTTGTACAATTTTACCTTTGGACATCACCACAATACGATCACCAAGAGCCATTGCTTCAGCTTGATCATGCGTTACATAAATGGAGGTAATCGCGAGACTTCGCAATAGACTATCAATTTCAACCCTAAGACGTTCCCTTAGGAGAGCATCAAGAGCTGTAAGCGGTTCATCAAGCAGAAGAACCCTTGGTCGTACTGCAATTGCACGAGCAAGGGCAACTCTTTGACGTTGACCACCCGAAAGTTGATCGATATTCCGATTTGCGAGTTCAGTGATACGCATCATCTTTAGCATTTCCAGAACTCTAGCTTCTATTTCAGGCTTTGACATTTTGCGTACTCGTAGCCCGTACGCCACATTTTCTGCAACTGTCATATTTGGGAACAATGCATAGGACTGGAATACCATACCGACGTTTCGCTTTTCGATAGGTAGCTCAGTCACATCATCATTGTTAAACCAAACCTCTCCAGATTTGTCTGGATTTTCAAGTCCTGCTACAATTCGCAATAATGTAGTTTTACCACAACCTGAAGGCCCAAGAAGAACTACAGTTTCCCCACCTTCGACTGCTAGATCTACAGGATCTAAGGCCCGTGTTCCATCTTCGAAAGTTTTCGCACACTTATGGAGTGTAACTGCAGTTGCATTTGAACTCATAAGCTATCTCTTCTTAATCAGCAATTCATTCAATGGGCATCCTCATCTTGAATGAGATTTTTTGTTTGGCGCTTGCTGTTAGCTAGCAGTTGCATGGCAATCAGTAGTGGTACAATCATCACAAAAAAGACCAAGGTGTATGCGCTAGCAACCTCTAGGCGCATTGATGCATAACTATCTGCTAAGCCAACAGGTAATGTCTTTGTCATAGGTGTGTGTAGCATCCAAGTAAGATTGAATTCCCCAACCGATAGAGTTATTACCATCAACGAGCCAGCTAATATGCCTGGCTTGGCGTTTGGCAAAACAACGTTGATAAAACGATGCCAGAAAGGTGCTCCCAGACTTGCAGCTCCTTCCTCAAGTATTTTAAAATTAGTACTTGTCAAGACCGCTAAGACAGAACGAACCATAAACGGAAGTGTGTAGAGTACATGTCCAACTAAAATAAATAACCAACTGGTTCTAAAATCACGAAAACCCCCATACATAATAATAAGTGCTAGAGCTATTGCCAGCCCAGGTATAGCAACAGGCAACACAATTATTTCTTCAACAATCCGTGCTGTTCTCCCACCAATTCTAGCCAACGAGTACGCTGCTAGAACACCGATAAAAAGATTAATTATTAGACAAAATATGGCAATAAGCAGTGAGAGATAGATTGTTTCAGAATAAAGTTCCCAAACTTCTATAATCCAACGAAATGTAAAACCACTCTTCAAACCCACAAAAAAATTTTCTGTTACTCCAGCCAATGCAGACAAAATAGCTGGTACAATTAAAAATGCACATACAATAAGAGTGAAAAACAATTGCCCATAAAAGATTTTGGGGCGGCGCATATTTACTTTTTATCCAGAGGCTGCAACGGTTGAACCTGAGAGGCTTCTCGCTAACAATAACGCAATCCAGGTAATTATTCCTAATATGATTGACAAGCTGGCAGCACCCGCAAAATTTGCATTTAAAGTAAACTCAGTATAGATCGTCATTGGGAGTACATCTATGTTTGTCGCTAGCGTGAAGGCAGTGCCAAATGCACCCATTGAAGTAGCAAAACAGATGGCGCCAGAAGCAATCAATCCAGGCTTGAGGGCTGGCAAAATAACGTCAACGATCACTTCCCAAGATGATGCACCAAGTGATTGAGCAGCTTCTTCTAGTGCTGGATCAAGTTTCTCGGCCGCAGCCATAATAGTTAAAATGACCCTAGGGATAGAGAAATATAAATATCCAAGAAAAAGTCCCCACATTGAATAAGCCAAAACAACTTTATAACCAATCAAATAATTACTGATGCTACCAATTAAACCTTGCCTTCCAGCTAAGAGGATAATCATGAACCCGATAACTACTCCTGGAAATGCAAGTGGGAACGTCAGTAGCGAGACTAACGTCTCACTACCACGGAACCGGTTACGGACAAGAAATAATCCAGCAATCGTGGAAATTACGAGAGCAAAGGCGGTTACTCCAATTGAGAGCAGAACCGTAGCTACCATACTCTCAAAATGACGAGGAGTTTGGATAATACTAAGATAACTAGCTACTCCCTCGTCACCAGTAGCGCCAACAACTGCTAGTCTTGTCATTGGCACAAAGAAGAAAGTTGTGAAGATAATTGCTGCAGGCAAAATCAATAGAAAGTATCTAGGATATTCTCGACGGATCATAGTGATAATTTGCGTTCATCTGAGAATTAATTTAAACAGCAAATTTTTTGATCTTATCTAACCTCGTTCAGATAGCGTTCCTTGAATGAGTTCTGGACTGCTGCCATTTTTGCGTAATCAAGAGGAGTAGAGCGGGCATAATCAGAAGCTGGAAGGAACTTTGTTGCTGCTTCCTTTGACATCGCAGATGCACGAATAGGTCTTAGAAATGCGTTAGCCCAAACTTTTTGGCCTTCATCTGACATAATGAAATCGAGTATTTTTCGACCTTTTTCTGGATGAGGTGAGTTTTTCACCAAACTCATTACGTAAGGAACTACTACAGTGCCCTCCTCCGGAATAACAAAAGCAACATTAGCGTTGTCTTTGTATTTTGCACGATAGGCATTGAAATCATAATCAAACAAAATTGGGATTTCGCCTGAAAGAACCCTTGCATATGAAGTTTGTTTCGGAACGATTGGGTCGTTTGCCGCTAAATCCTTAAAAAACTTAATTCCAGGATCAAAATTTTCAAGTGTACCACCAAAGGCTCGATTTACAGCGACTGCTCCGGCGTAACCTACAAATGCTGATGAAGGATCAAGATATCCAATCATTCCTCGGTAGTCGGGACTCATCAGATCCTTCCATGATTTCGGGATAGGTTTGCCGCCTAATGCGTCAATATTTACGAAAAGCCCAAGTGTACCGGAATGAATGGTAAACCACTTGCCATCTTTATCCTTCAAACCTTCTGGAATCTCATCAAAGTGCTTTGGCTTGTATGCTTCAACTACTCCTTTTTCAGCGGCTTGAATACCGAAAGAGACACCGTAGTAGGCGACATCTGCGACTGGGCTACTTTTCTCAGCTAACAATTGTGAAAGTGTTTGACCAGAATTCTTGTTGTCGTGTGGTATGTCATACCCGAGATTTTGCTTAATGCTCTTCAATTGCGAAGCCCAATCTGCCCACTGTGGGGGGCAGTTATAGCAAACTGCGTCAGCTGCTACAGCTTTAGTTGCAACAAAACTCATCACGAGCAGTATTCCTAAACCAATCAAATTCCTTGTCTTGCGTATCATACTTTCTCCCTTTGAACAGCTTCCCGCACTATTTGAACGATCAGCTATGAAATCCCCATTGGAGACTAATAGTTTTCTGACAATGCCGACTATGGCTGTCTGGTTTATAAAATAGAACTCGTCACGACTGTAGAATTCTATTGGGATAAGAACGTCGCCCGATCCTATTTTTCACAAAGCCGGAAGAGCATTGCGCTGACCTACACCAAACAACTTCTCGACATTCTGTTATGTCTGACACTAAATGTATCAGAGGTGCCGAATCTATAGAGAAAAGCTAGTACTGTCAAATCTGATGTGCTCTGAATTGAGCCTGACAGTGAGTAAGTCTGAGTTTGAAGCCTTGATCCCCTTGAAACTTAGATTTGTTGATAGCCTCAGCTGCTGAATTTAATTCTTTATGGTATGCTCAGTTCCAGTTTGATTCCTCTGGACTTGAGGCAGCAGTGAATTCTATCTCAGGTGGGTTTGTTAGGGGGTCGTGTACAGTTTGGGCCAATGTTTGGCTGGTACAGCCTACGAGCATGGATGGAGAACACTAAAACGCAATTCGACAATGCTTGTTGGGTCCAGTGCCAGTGGGGAGGATTCCCACGGCATATGCTGAATTCGTATATCTGATCTGGCAATCTGTGTTTGCTCTAACAATCAGCCAGGTACCAGAAAATCAAAGTCACAGCCTTGGGGAGCCGATAAGATCGAATCATTATAGAGCTTTCGATATCCGCGTGATGGTGGGGTCGGTGCGGGCAGCAGAGTAGACTTTCGGATCTCTAATTCTGCAGGAGAGACGAGGAGATCTACCGTTTTGGCTGAAGCTGATAGACGGATAAGATCTCCGTTTTGGACCAAGGCTAGTGGACCACCAAGATCCGCTTCAGGGGTGACATGCAACACGATGGTTCCAAACGCAGTGCCAGACATACGCGCATCTGAAATACGAACCATGTCCTTGACCCCTGCTTTGGCTAACTTTTTGGGAATTGGTAAATATCCTGCTTCTGGCATTCCTGATGGACTTCGTGGTCCAGCATTCTGTAACACTAGGACATCTTCAGCTTCCACATCCAGTTCGGGCGAATCAATGCGGGCTGCGAGGTCTTCCAAGGAAGAGAAAACAACGGCTCTGCCCTCATGCTCCAGTAGTGTTGGAGTGGCGGCAGCGCGTTTCAGAATCGCCCCTCCAGGTGCTAAGGTCCCATGAAGTGCAATCAACCCTCCCTTGGAATCTACTGGATTCTGCAAGGTTCGAATCACGTTTTGATCAATTTGCTCTGAACTTTCTTCCTGGAGTCTTTGCTCTAAGCTCCGTCCGGTCACATCCAAGGTTTTGAGAGTCAACTGGGGAGCCAGCGCCCGCAAAACTCCATCCAACCCACCCGCTGTATGAAAATCCTCCATGTAGCCAGAGCCCACTGGCTTTAGGTCTACCAACACTGGAGTTTCATCTGAGAGTTCATTAAACCGCTCGAGGTCAACCTCAATACCAGCTCTGCCGGCAATTGCGCTTAGGTGAATGATTGCATTGGTTGAACCGGAGACACTAAGCAGAACCCGTAGCGCATTTTCCACAGAATCTTTGCTGATCAGTTGATCTAGCCTTGGGCCCCCTTGGATGGCCATCTTGGCTGCTAACACCCCGGTTTGTTCGGAAGCTCTTAATCTGTCAGCATGGACAGCAGGGATGGAAGCAGTATTAGGTAGCATCACCCCAAGGGTTTCTGCAATCACTGCCATACTTGAAGCCGTACCCATCACCGCACAGGTCCCGGAAGTCACTGCCAGATTTCCCTCAATCTGATCAATTTCCTGTTGAGAAACGTTCCCTGCACGATATTGCGCCCAAAAACGGCGGCAATCAGTACAGGCTCCCAGACGTTCTCTCTTGTAACGGCCCGTCATCATTGGGCCAGCAACTAGCAACACTCCAGGTTTGCCAGCTGACACTGCTCCCATCACCAAGGCAGGAACTGTTTTGTCACACCCTCCCATCAAGACAACAGTATCCATCGGCTGGGCCCGGATCATCTCCTCCACGGCCATCGCCATCAGATTGCGATAGACCATGGAAGTTGGACTGAGAAAAACTTCTCCCAGGGAGATCATTGGAAAAGGTATGGGTAGTGCGCCAGAAGCCAATACACCACGCTTGACTGCCTCCAACATTTCTGGGAAATGGCGGTGGCAATTGTTGAAACCACTATCGGTGTAACAGATGCCAACGATCGGCTTATCCAGTGATTCACTGGTGTAGCCCATAGATTTGGCAAAGGAGCGCCGCAAGTAGCGAGCAAAGTCCTGATCACCATAATTGGTCAAGCCGTTGTCAAGACCCTTTGCAATTTCAGACATCCACTGATCCTTTTGCCAAGCGGTGTCTAATATATTTTGGAACCAGATAGTCAAAAATTCCTAGGCTTCCACCCTCCCGACCAAAGCCACTTTCTTTTATACCACCAAAAGGCGCTTCTGCAGTAGCCAGCAATGTTTCGTTGATTCCTACCATTCCTGATTCTAAAGCCTGAGTAGTCTGCTCAGCTAATGCAGAATCATGTGTGAAAACGTAAGAAGCTAGACCAAAAGGGGTTGAATTGGCTAATTTGATTGCCTCCTCGAATCGATCAAAACTTGTTATAGGAGCCACAGGAGCAAAAGGTTCTTCGATCATGATTCGAGCATCTGAGGGAACATTCGCTAATACAGTTGGTTCCAAGAAATATCCAGTTTTATGGCTTGTATCTAGGTTCCCACCAAGGAGCAATTCCGCTCCTTTTACTTGTGCATCAGCGATGAGTGAAAGTGCATTTTTTAATGATTTTTCTCGAATCAATGGTCCAGTTGTAACGCCTTCATCGAGACCACTTCCAGTTTTCAGATTTTTCGCAACCTCGACAAAAGCTTTGGTAAAAGGTTCGATGATAGAGCGATGAACGTAGAACCTTGACGGTGAAATACAGACCTGACCACAATTTCTAAATTTTGTAGTAGCCAATTTTTTTGCGGCAGAAATAGGATCAAAATCTGGATAAACAATGACTGGGGCATGGCCACCCAGTTCCATTGTGACTTTTTTTATACCCTCAGCGCACTGGCGTAGAATTTCCTTTCCAATAGGTACTGAGCCTGTTAGCGAGACCTTTCTGATAATCGGTGAAGAAATCAAATCTCCTACCATTGGTTTGGGATCTCCAGTAAGAATTGAAAAGACTCCTGCAGGCAAACCAGCATCAATCAAAACTTGACCGAGGGCAAAACAAGACCCAGGTGCTTCAGAGGCAGGGCGTGAGATTACTGGACACCCAGCAGCAAGCGCGGCAGCAATTTTACGAGCTGGTAACAACAACGGAAAATTCCATGCAGATAGCGCCAGGCAGGGCCCCACGGGCTGGTATATGACCGAAAGGCGTTCATCCGGCAATCTAGCCGGAATGATTTGGCCATATGCTCGTTTACCCTCTTCACTATACCACTCGAATTGATCTGCACTGGCTCCTACCTCTGCTTTCGCTTCAACAAGAGGTTTGCCTGTTTCAGTGCTCATTATTTTTGCAATTTCATCAACATGAGATCTGATTAGATCAGCTGTACGACGCAAAACAGCTGCACGTGACCAAGCAGAAGTTTTTTTCCATTCTACACCTGCTTGCTGACAGTTGACTAAAGTTCTTTCAATATCGTCTCTCGTAGCTGCTGGAATAGTTCCTATCAGCTGTTCTGTAACAGGACTCACAACAGATATCACTTCTTGATTACTAGCTGATTGCCATTTCCCACTGATTAAAAGCCCAAAATCTTTGTACATTGGTGTTCCAGGTAACTAGTGAAGATCAACTTTTTAAAATTTAATTTAAATATAATTCTCTGTTCACACTCTAATCGTAAAACTATTTTTAAGACAATTTAAATCACTGTTTCAATATATCTCTGCTGAACTTCTTCACACCAGTTTCCGACGTTCCAGTTTCCATAGGCTCCCATACTTCCAAGTGGGTTAGGACCATGGTAAACTGGTACATGAATCAAACTAAGGCCTGAGTGTGCATAGGCTTCAACCAACACCTTTTTCAAATCCTTAAGATTAGTACCACCCCAAAACGCTCGAATGCCTTTTATAGATTGGGCCATCTTTACGTAGTCTACTTCTACCACATCATTTGTGCGATAAGCACAACTGTATTGGGCTTCTTGCAATTGGCTGATCGCTGCCATTCGACGATTATCGAGTAGCAAAATAGTTCCATGTACACCATGCTGAATGCCGTCGATCAAAATTTGTGGATTCATCATAAAGGAACCATCTCCTGTCAAGGCAATACTGTAACAACCTTTATTTGCTAGGGCTTGGGAAAGTAATGCAGAAACAGCAAAGCCCATATAAGACGATCCTGAATCAGTGAATGTTTCTTCAGGAGAATTGTCTTCTACAATTTGGAATCCATTGGCTTGGACGTCACCTGCATCAAAAAACTTTATAGCCCCATGAAGCCGTGCAAAGTCATCAGCAATTTTAATTACCTGAGGTTGGGTTAGAAGAGGAGTTCCCCAAATGTCATCTTTAATAGTAGCTGCTTCGAATCTTTCTTTCTTGAAAGCTTGCCATTCCTTTTTTTTAGTTAAGCATTTCGACAACCACTCACTTTTATTTTTCTGCTTGTCCAAGCATTGAGTCAATTGCTCAAGAATAGTAGCAGCATCTCCTTGCAGCGCTAGCGTGTTGTTGTAGTGAAGTACATCATTAAAATCTGTATTAATGTTAATCACATGTTTTGCTTTAGGCCAACCGATACCGGAACAGTCACTCTGACAAACCCCTCGGCTACCGACAAAAATAACTAGCTCAGCTTCCTGCATGGCGTAATTACCACTGATAGAACCCTTCGACCCGCCGACATGCATGTTTTGTGGATGATCATCGGGTACAACCCCTGTAGAGCCAGGGCTTAAAACGACCACAGCCCCAGAGGTTTCTGCGAAACAGAGCAATGCCTTTGCAGCTTTGCGTGACCCTCCTCCCACCTTGATCGCTATCTGAGAAGCTTGGGAAATCAATGCTGCCGCATTTTTGATCAAGGTATCGTTAAGGAGGTAAGGTACAAATGGCTGAGGACGCTCTGGCAAGCTATCTAATCGTAAGGTAACCTTTGCAGGCTGTGTATTGATGGGTAGGTTCAAAAAGAAGGGGCCTGCTTTTGAAGGATGAAAAACTCTTGTGGCTCCTCTTCGAAGCGCATCACGAAAGGCTTGAGGAGTGTGGAGAGTGTATGATGATCCCATTGTAGCTGTGATTTGCCCGAACATGCCTTGCTCACGTTTCGGTACTTGCTGCATGTTATATCCCTCGCCATGAGTAGTTTCATCACCGTAAATGTGGTAGACTCCAATACCATTTGATGAAGAAACTATGGACGCTGCCATGGCTTGCAGAGCTCCTGGTCCAATAGAGGTGATAACTGCACACGGTTCATCATACACCCAACGCAGTGCTGTGGCAGCATGGGCCATTTCAACTTCGTTTCGAAACTGAAATCCTTTCACCAAACCTGCAGATTCATAAACTCGAAGTGTTTCTCCAAATTCAGTAGAACCATGTCCCAAGATCATTAGAAATTTGGTAATTCCTTGCCTGATCAGCCCTAGCACTAGTACCTCCGTTAGGCCCAAGGAAACTATATTTGATAATAGCCCTGCCTCAACAACTGCATTCACCCCACCATGGCTTTTAAACCATTTCGCTCTTTTTTCTTGGGTTTCTGGAAGACCTTGCGATGAGTTCATGACAGCTCCTCCTGCAATCTAATTGATTGCCCTTTGTGGGCTGATTCTTCTGCTGCCAAGGCAAATTTTAATACCTGTCTTCCCTGCCTGGCAGTCAACATAGGTTCTCCTCCATCTTTCAGCACATTGAGAAAATGGCGAGTTGACTGAATAAAACTCTGCTCCCACCCCATAGCTACATCCCGATATTCAGTGATAGTGCTCTTGGAGTAGAGCACTAGTGGAGGAGTTTCACCGATTCGACCGTGCCCTCCGTTGATCCAAATGATCCCATGTGTGCCTGTTATTTCCACACGGTCATCTTGCGCATAGTAGTAGCCAGAAATTTCAAGTTCAGGAGAATAGACAACCTCCAAGTTACCAATTTTCCCATTCTGGAAACGAAACGAAATCAATGATGGGGCATCCAAAAATCCACCGTCTTGCCGTTGTGTATGATGAATGAAAGAGTGCACTTCCTCTGGATTCCCCATGAAGTACCAGGCCAGTGCAAATTTGTGATGCCCATCATCAAACACTAGTGGACCGCCTCCAGAGGTCTCTTTATCTTGTCGCCATGCATCAGTACTTTTTGGTATCTCCCACGCTGTTTTTCCCTTACCAGAGTTTGACTTAATCCGGATTGACAGTGGTTCGCCAATCGCTCCCTCATCTATCAAGGCTTTGGCCTTCATTACTGGTGGGTGAAAGATAAAGTTTTCAAATACTTTAAACGGCTTTGGACTTGCTTCAGCGGCAGCCACCAATTGATCTGCCTCTTCCAGATTGATACACATTGGCTTTTGTAGTGAAACTATTTTCTCTGCTTTGATCGCCTTCAAGGCTATCGGCAAGTGCAAATTATGCGGGAGCAGCAATTCAACCAAGTCCACGTCATCTCGCGCCAATATGTCTTCACAATCGTTTGTGACAGATGCATCCAGACAGCCCCACTTTTCTGCTCGAGCTTTTGCAAGGTTGAGATCTTGATCACAGAGCGCTGTGATCTGACTAAAGGGGTTTTGTATGTACTCGATAGCGTGTAGGTCAGAGATTCGACCTGTGCCGATAATTCCTACACGAATTGTCTGCCTGGTCATGTCACCTCTGAAAATTAAGTTTATTCGCTACATTCTGCAGGATTGTCCCAAATGTTTTAAGGTGCTCATGCTGGATACGTACGGAAGGTCCTGAAATTCCGATAGCTGCGATCATACTTCCTCGGCCATCAAACAGCGGATACGCAGCACATCGAATTCCTTCTGCAAATTCTTCATTATCAATCGCAAACCCAACCTTGCGGGTTTCCAAAAGTTCTCGATTTAGATGCGGTAAATTGACGATTGTTTTCTGAGTATAAACCTGTAGTTCAGTTGGAATTTTGGCATTTCCAAAAGCCAGAAAAGCCTTTCCGAGCGCGGTACAGTGTAGCGGTGATAGAGAACCTATCGGGTGGTCTACTTTTAATGGTCGCAGAGAGTCAACCTTATCTATGTACCACACTCGGTCTTCAATCAAGACCGCAAGATGGGCACATTCTCCTGTCATCTGAACGATTTCTTCTAAAGCAGGACGACAACGCTCCTTACATGCAATCACTTCAGTGAGAGAATGCTGATTTGTAGTTTCTGTGTTCCGTGAAACAGCGGAATAACGACGCGATGAATTTTGAGATGCATATCCAGCTGCTACCAATGTCTTTAAAATGTGAGAAGCGTTTGATTTGTCAACATCCAGTTGCTCAGCAATATGCGTCAATCTGAGCGGTTCAGCAGCCTCTCTAAGAATATCCAGAGCTTTGAGCCCTCGGGTCAGGGATTGTAGTAACCTCACAGCGGGCCTATTCCTGATCGAAATTTGTAAGTTTTGCCACTAGTTCTATTTGCCCCTCTGAACAGCCATATCAATCAAACAACAAAGAATACCAAACCCCGATTCCAAAAAAGTTGGATAATGTCATGCAATTTATTTAATATAAGACAACTTTTCAGGATATTTTATAATTTTTCCCTATGTTCGCACACATTCGTTGCCCAGAGCAATAATTTAATTGACAGCACAAAAACTCCCTGCTTAGATAAGCGGCGTGTACTGTTTTTGTTTGACAGAAGACAACTTTAACTAAGGAGGAGATCTCATGAAATACATAAATCGCCGTACACTCCTGGGAACTTTGTTCGCACTACCCTTCATTGGCCTGACCACACCAGCTCTGGCGCAAAGTGAAGTGACAATAAGTCACTACTTTACCGGCGAGCTGGGGCTGAAGGCTTTTGGTGAGCAAATGGAAAAGTTCGAGGCAGCAACTAGCTATAAAATGAAAAACAGCCCTGTTGGTCACGAAGATTTCAAAACAGATATTCTGGTTCGAGCATCTGGAAACAGCCTTCCTGATGTCTTCAGTTACTGGGCAGGTGCAAGAGTTCAGTTCATTGCGGACTCTGAGAGCCTGAAGCCCATTGACCAAATGTGGAATCAAGCTGGATTGGATAAGATTGTTGCCAAAACGGTTGCAGACAGTGCAACTATGTACAATGGCAAAAGATTTTTGGTACCATTTAATTACCATTACTCAGGAATGTTTTATAACACCAAGGTGATGGCAGATGCAGGAATTACTGAAATGCCAACCGACTGGAATGGATTTCTTGCTCTTTGTAAAGAGCTGAAGTCGAAAGGAATCACTCCGATTGCATTAGGTTCAAAGAATCGGTGGCCAGCTCAGTTTTGGTTTGATTACCTGTTACTACGCAGTGCAGGCCCAGATTATCGAGCTCAATTGATGGCTGGGAAAGCCTCTTATGATGATCCACAAGTCAAACAGGCGATGGGGATGTGGAAGGCGTTGGTTGATGCGGGGTATTTCATAGAAAATGCTAACGCCAATACATGGACAGATGCCTCAGACCAGGTAGCAAGGGGTGATGCAGCGATGACTCTGATGGGCACATGGATTACAGGTTACTGGAACGGCCTTGGCCTGGTCCCAGGAGCAGATTATGACTTCTTCCCATTCCCTAGCATCATGGCTGGGGTTCCTTCAGCATCAGTGGGTCCTGTAGATGGTTTAGTAATTGGCGCAAACACTACTAATCCAAAGGGTGCAGAGGAATTCTTGAAGTTTATGGTTTCTGATACAGGGGTGCAAGCCGCCTGGAGCAAAGCTCAAGGTGCTCTATCAGCGAATGTCAATGTTGATGCATCAAATTATAATTCTGTAATGTTGAAAGCTTTTGAGACTGTTAAAAATTCAGATGCTTTTGCGTTCAACTATGACTTAGCCACTCCACCTCCAGTGGCCGAAGTTGGCTTGTCGATGTTTGCCCGATTTATGGATGATCCTTCAAGGGTTGATGAAATCATGAAGCAAACAGCACAAGATGTTGCTGGTGCCTTCAAAGAATAAGCCGAATTAACTCCAACATGCGGGGTCCTTCTTGGTCTCCGCGAAACAAAGCTGGCATGGAACGCGATAGACGCTTCTGGCGAATCGTCCTCCTTACACCCCCACTTCTCGTATTTGCCGTCTTAATCGTTTGGCCTCTCCTTAGTTCATTTTATTACAGTTTTACAAACTGGAACGGCTTCAGTAGTAACTATCAGTTTGTTGGATTAAGTAATTTTCAAAAGATCTGGACAGATCGTCTGTTTTTTCAGGCAACAATAAATACTATCATTTGGATGGTTTCAGCACTACTACTGCCAACCTTGTTGGGGCTTGTACTAGCCCTTTTACTTGACTCAAAAGTTCGTGGTAGAAAATTCTTCAAAACGATCTTTTACTTACCTATATGCCTTTCTGCTATTGTCGTAGGACAAATCTGGATTTGGATTTATCAACCTAACTGGGGACTACTCAACACATTAATTGAAGAGATCACTGGAGATCGTTTTCGTTATGCATGGCTGGCTAAGCCAGATAGTGCTCTTTTCTCAGTGATTATTGCTTGGTCATGGCAACAGACAGGATTGTCAATGGTAATTTATCTCGCAGGACTCACTGCAATTCCATCTGAAATACTTGAAAGTAGTGCGAGTGAGGGGGCCACTACATGGAAGCGAATATGGTATATAATAATACCTTTACTTGTTTCATCAACTACAGTTGTCATAGCACTCTCTGTGATCAATTCACTGAAGGGTTTTGATATTTTATATGTCATGACTGGAGGAGGACCTTTTAATTCATCTGATACTTTAGCAATGCATATGTATAATGAGAGTTTTAAGAAATACCTTATAGGATATGGAAGTAGTATCTCAGTAGTTTTATTTTTGATTGCATTGATAATTATTGGAATTTATTTTAGGCAACTTAGAAAAGTTGATCAGATTTACGGTTAGATAGTCATTAAAAAATTATTTCATTTTGATTTTATTAGAGAAAAAGTTATTTTTTAAATTAAAATTCAATAAATTTATCTTATAATTTAAATGTTTGGCTATAAAAAAACTGATGGCTCAGATATTTATCCTTGGCCAGTTGTCATCTTTATTATTTTATCAATTCTATCAATTCTGTTTTTGGCCCCAACAGTAGGTATTTTATTATCATCGATTAAAACGACAAAAGATATTGCTTTAGGAGAACTATGGACTATTCCTAGTGAACTTTATTTTGGAAATTATGTTGAAGTCTTAGATAATCCTGCCGTTGGTCAGTATTTTATAAACACACTATTGGTAACTGTTCCAGCAACTTTTGCTTCTATTGTGCTTGGTAGCCTGGCAGGTTATGTTTTCGCCAAGTTACCATTTCGTGGAAGTGAAATACTTTTCTTGATTCTTGTGTCAGGAATGTTTTTCCCTCCTCAAGTAATATTGATCCCACTATTTCGACTGTTCAATAGCATTGGTTTGATCGATACACTTTGGCCAATTTTTCTTGTTCATACTGCGCTGGGAATTCCAATTTGTAGTTTATTGATGCGCAACTTTTTTTCAACGATACCTGCTGAAGTGCGTGAAGCCGCTATACTAGACGGTGCTAATGAATGGCAAATTTTGACAAGAATTGCTTTACCATTGAGTTTGTCAGCGCTAGCTGTTTTAGCTACCTTACAATTTACCTGGATTTGGAATGATTTTCTTTGGCCACTCATTTTCACCCAATCTGACGAAAAAAGAACAATTATGATTGGAATAGTTAATTTGCGCGGACAGTATACCGTTGCCTGGGGAGTGCAAGGAGCTCTCTCTTTAGTTGCTAGCTTACCTACGATTATTATTTTTCTTTTTTTTCAGCGATATTTTATCAAAGGGATGACAATGGGGGCAGTTAAAGGCTAACTATCTTGTTCAGTAAGATAATACGCAATATCTAATGGATTTTTTTCCTTTATTAGAGCTGATTCAACCAGTCTTATTATTGATTAATTGTCTCATAGATTCTTGATTTAAATTCACTATAAAAACTTCGGATACTAATGTAACTAAGGCTCCTTCCATAACACCACTCCTAAAGGCCTTGAAAATGTTTTATAAGATTCCCAGTTCTATTCTCATAAATGGATTATTTCTGTCCGTATCTGTTTAACCCTCTGTAAATATGCTGTCAGTTCAGCAAGGCCTAGAAAACTGGGATTCCCGGTTCCGGAATTGAAGCTCTGATCTTTCTCGATCTAAAATAGTATTTTTTTGACCAGAGCCATGCAAAGTGGGGATGCTTCTCAAATAGTAACGAAGCAGGTGGGACACAAAGATAGATTAGATGCTTTAATGGTACTAATTGATTGATGAGCAGGAGTGATTGAACCTGCAAGGGGATGATTTAGCGCAAAATATCGTCAAAAGAAAAATATTTTAAGTGTGACTGTAGATGTCAATCCACTAATTTATATGAGCCATACTTTAAGGAACTACAATAAAGAGGAATTAGCAAAATAAAATAATTATTTGAAGTAACTAACTTTTTTATTTAAATGAAGAAGAGTGCAAGGCGTTAAATTTCAGTTAAACTGATGAAAATAGCGAGAGTTGGAAGCGCTACGACAGCTTTTATTTGCTGGAAAAATTCTGGCTCACGTGGCCATATACGTTTCCGCCATCTGAAAATTTACAATCTAAAGGCAAAGCAGAATTCATTATTCATTCTCAAATATAAAGTTTACCTTCCGCCACTTGGACACAATTCCCACCAATCCAGGTGGCGCCTACCATACCGTTTTGCTTTCTCGCTCTGGCTCGCAGATTGCTCGGTCTTCCCATTTCAAACCCCTGAGCAACCCTCCACTCATAATCCCTGTCTATACTTTCATCCAAGTAAGCGAGTAATCCAGCCAAAGCGCAATTGGCGCTACCAGTTGCAGGATCTTCGGGTACGCCGTCCAATGGGGCAAACATTCGAGTTCTCAGATCAAATTCACCTTCTGACCACACATACAGATGTAACATGCATACACCCTGAGCCTGCAGTTCTTGAAAAGCCTCTAAATTTGGTCTCGCCCTCTCCAATTGCTCTCTATCCTTCAATTCTACCATCAGGAAAGGTAGGCCGACGGAAGCAAGCCGAGGTCCGTGCCGTCTTGTTTCAATATCCAATGCCGTTAGACAAAGAGCCCGGCTAACAGTTTCTGCATCAATCTCTGCTCCGAGTATAAGAGACTTAGGAGCCTGCAGTTCGAAAAGAAGGTGGCCGCCCTCCTCTTGCGTGATAGAGATAGGCACTAAGCCGGCCACTTCCTCAAAGGTAATCTTTAGGGGTATCTGCATATTACCAAGATAACCGTTCTGATAGAGAGTGAAGGCGGTACCAAGATTGGGGTGGCCTGCGAAAGGGACTTCAGAGGTAGGTGTAAAGATCTTCACCCTATTAGTCTGACCATGCTCTGGAGGAAAGACAAAAGTCGTTTCTGAAAAATTAAATTCACGAGCTATCTGCTGCATTTGCTCATCATTCAGGCCATTAGCTTCTGGAATTACTGCGAGCTGGTTCCCTCGGAAAGCGTGTTTGGTGAAGACGTCACAGGTGAAGAATTGGTAGATCATCAAAGGAATAGGTCCATTTTCAGTTGTAAACTATCATTTACTATTCGTACTGATGTAGCACTAATATAATTATACTAGTTTCTTACTGAGATTATTGCTGCCATGTATTGAATCGAAATTGGTTCGTGGTTTCTTCTTTTTTATTTTCATCAATTTCTTTAAGTAATTCTAAAAGTTTTTCTTTGAAATCCTCATTAACTTCTAATGTGTTATTTGTTTTGCTAGCTTCATTTAGAAAATGCTGAAAGTCCCTGCCTTGCTTGCGTCCTTCTTCAGTATGCATATCAATTGCAAAATCAGGAATAATTGGTTTTTTGCCGTAGCGAAATTCATTTATTACAATGTTTTTCATATGATCACTTGTGCGATCTTTTTTCGCTGCGGATAAATATCGAATTGCATGTACAAAAAATATTGGACGATCACCATCACTATATGGGAAGTTTTGTCGCATCTGATTTAATGAATTAATTAATATTGGTGAGTTCAAATCACCAAAGCCAACGTCTTCAACTGAGATTGCTTGTAGTCTTCTCCAAAGCTTATCTTCAAATTGGGAACTTGTAATATACATTTCAAAAGCAAAAATAATAGCCTCTTCAGTCATGCTTCGCCGGATAGATTTTTGTAGAGCAGAGATAATTAGATCACCCTTTATACCATTTCTAGTTGTGATATTCTGCCAAGGATCATAAGACATAAAATCTTCCATATTTTTCTCAATAATAATCATATTTAGTAGGATTTAATTTTTGTAAAAAAATTGAATTTAGATTGTATAGTAATACTACTGAAACCATATTTTTTATATAATTTTCAAAGATGTATTAAGATCTTTTATTCAGTAATAAATCTACTATAAATAGACTGCCCAGATGATGCTGATAAAGAAATATTTTTGCTTGTTGAATATATTTATTCTCTCATCTCTCCTTAAACAGGAATTGTGGTACCAGCCGCATTTCTATCAACATGATTTTGTGGAACACCCGGAAATACTTCTTTAAATAAACTCAACATATTCATAGTAGAGCGTCTATCGGAATTTTCATGTAAATGTCCAGAAGGACCTAGCGTTGGGGGTAGTGCAAACCCGTGAGGTGTTCCTGAGTGATCATGAAAATTCCAATCAACTCCAGCTTCATTCATTTCAGCAAAGAATCTTTCCTTGCTTTCGTTCGTAACTAGATAATCTGCTGCACCGTTCTCAACCAAAACAACTGCTCCTGTGTTATAATTGTTCTCACATAATTTGAGTGGAGGTCTCATTGCTCCACTTTTTGCTGCACTGGGATCTTCACCGGTCTGTAATAGACCATGGAAAGAAACAACCCCTCCGACATCTAATCCACTTCTAATACACTCCAAAACCGCCATTCCCCCAAAACAGTAGCCGATTGCAGCTGGAGCAAACGTTTTGTCAACGAAGGGACTCTCCAAGCCTTTTTCCAACCAGATCTTTAACAAAGCTCTGAATTTCTCATGATCGTGATCCAGTGAAACTAGTGCCTCAAAACAACGCTTCCTGAAAGCTGGTACGAGCTGCTCATTTTCCGGCCATAATCTTTGATGGGGCGGGACGAGATCTCCATAAAGATCTGCGGCCAATCCAACATATCCCAATCTTGCCAGGTACTCTGCAACATCCAGTTCGAAGAACTTGAGTCCTTGATAATTATGAAAAATCAACACGAGTGGGCGTAGGCCTTGTTCAACACTTGGCGCTACAAGATATCCTTTGTAGTTATTATCTCTGAAAGAAAAACTGATTTCTGATCTTTGGAGATCCAAACCACTGGGTGAATTTTCTTTTGATTGATTCATGTCTACTAAATGATGTTATTTGATGATTGTTCAAACCAAGATTTTTTTGGCTGTTACCACATACAATGGATTGAAGTTACTGTTTTCACTGACAAGTTGCTCAAACTGAATTTCATGAAACTCTCCTGCCATCTCAAAGTACCAGGCAACTAGCCTACAATGATCCTCGCCGGTAAATATTCTCCAAGCAAGTATTGCTTTCATTGGGAACATTCTGTTTGAAAAACTTACACAACAGGTCCCATTAGGTTTTAAGACTCTGTAAATCTCTTTAAAAACCTGTACCGGAGAGGTTAAATATTGAACTGATACTGCAATCGTACAAAGGTCAAATTCTTCGTTACCATATGGCAACTGCTGCTCATTGTTTAGGTTTTGAATATGAAAATCAGTGAGCTGAGAATTATTTTGCAGCTCAATTTGGTTCATTCCTTGACCAGAAACCCTAGAGTAGTTTTTATGGTCAGGCAGGTGTGAGACCCAACTTGACATCAAATCCAGTACAGCATCACCATCTCTTAGCAACTGATCATAGTAGTTTGTCAGAATTTGACAGGCATTCTCGTCAATGTGCTTAACTAGTCTTGGAGTAGCATAAAAAATGTTATCATCATTTGAGTCTTCTTTGGTGAATAGTTGTTGTGGAATCATCTTTAATCCTGAAGAAAATCTTGAAGAACTGAAAGGTAACATTCACTTATCCTATCTAGTAACTAGCCCAAACTACCAAATATGCCTGTGGAACTTGACATCCGGACCGTTAAAAATTTCTTTAAGTCGAAGTATCTCTGCCATTAGGAGTAGTTCAAGTGATGATACTTTCCGTTTTCACGAAATGTTCTTTCATCACCTCCCTTTGTGTTGGCAATGTCGATTGCAGTGCTGAGAATTAGCTTAACAACTGCCTAATTATCTTTTTATGTCAATTTCTCCCCCACTTCTCCTCCGAACAGCTGATTACATTTGCTAAAATTTACTAAGAGGCGTTCATTCGTCTCTTTTTGAGGAGTCAACAATAATTGGAGGATTTATGTTTCAGTCTGAGCAGACAAATCAACTGTACTTGAAGGCAAAGGTCGAACTGTGTGATTACACACAACGAATTTATCCACAACCTGTAAATGGAGCAAAAGTTTTGCGAAAAACTCCAGCAAATAGGTGGGAGGTTAAAATGCTCTGTGGTCCAGAATATCTTGCCCAGCACGGTATCTCTCCACAAACAGAAGCTAAATGTATGATTGAAATAGAAGAAAATGGAGGATATTTGGAAGCATAGAATTCATGCTCTCACTGGTTGAATAATTACCTCATGGAGGCCTTTCTTCGTTTATTCCTTCCTCTCGAATGACTGGCGGCAGAGGCTTCTGGTCATTCCACAAACTCTTGACAACAAAATAGCTAGTCTTAACCCACAAACTTTGTGTCATTAAGTAGCTAAGACTAGCTATTATCAGATTTAACTTGATATAGGCTAGTTTTCAAACTAGCTGGCTATATTTCCAACGATAGGCTTTACCAACTATCCATCAGATGGTTTTGGATCAGCCAAAATGCTTAATAAAGGTATTATGGTGACGTTGAGGGAAAAATAAATTATTGAGTAAATTCAACTTCAGATTTTTGTCATTGATCGTAGTGATCTAAAATAGACTGCACTTTACGAAGTGCGAGAGTTTTTGGACAAGTGCTTTGCGGAAGTTGAAAATATTGTTGATAATACAGCTAACCCAATTAGCACAGCCACTCCCTTTTCAAAGTGTTCATATCCTCCAATACTTACCACCATTGAACCTCCCAGTACACCAAATCCCATCTGAGTAGCTCCAACAATGCCAGAAGCACTTCCCCCAAGTTCTCCAGCAGATGCAATAGCGCCTATAGTTGTTGTTGCCATTACAAACCCAGCTGAAAAACCAAAGAAAAAACTAGGAATTCCTATCAAAATGGGGTGGCTCACGCCAATCAAACTGGGCAAAAGCAAAGCGCTAATTGCAAAGACAGATAATAGACCTCCTAGTTGAGCCATTTTTTCAAGGCCTAGTTGATGAACCAAGTGCTTTGTCAAAAAGTTTCCAAAAGCAAAACCAATTGGACTGAGCATAAACCATAAACCGACTTCTGCAGTATCAACTCCAATTCTATGATACTCAAAAGGAATGAAGCCAATCATTGTGAACCAAATTCCAACGCAACAGGAGGAAGCAAGCATGAAGGCCAAGAATAATCGATTGGTCATAAGTGCTAGGTAATCTCTCGTAAAATTCATCAAATCAACTTTTTTTATTGGATGAAGGTTAGTTTCAGGAAGCAAGATTATATTCAATACGAGTGGCACTAGCCCTGCGAGGAAAATTCCTAGCATAACCCCCCTCCAGCTAACCAGATCTGTAATCAATCCTCCAAAAGCAAAGCTACATATAGGCACAATGAGCATAATGCCAGTGATCAGTGCGAGAGTACTTGCACTTTCTAAACGACCATAAGAGTCACTAATAATTGCTCTGATAATTGAATAGACTGAAGCAGCACCAAATCCCTGAAGGATTCTTGCTAAAATTAAAATTTCAAATGATTCAGCGAAAGCTGCTGTCAGGCCACCAAGTGCTAAAATAGCGAGGCCAACAAATAATGGCCTCCTACGTCCATAGCGATCTGAGAGAACGCCATAAAACAATTGAAAAAAAGCGAGCGAGATAAAGTAACCAGATAAAAGTGACTGTGAGTTGGCCTCATCAACACTAAACTGCTCTGTAATGGAACTAAGAGCAGGAGAAATAATCGTGGTTCCAACCGTGCCACAACCCATATTTAAAACTAAGAGCCATATTGCTACCTTTTGTGGCATATCCGACTAATTTTTGAGAATTGAGAAAGCAAGTGTTGATGATAGTTATCATGGAGCAAAAGTGTCTATATAGAGTCATCAGTTACATGATGGGCAAGTATACTTTGCTTTTGTTCCATAATTTTGTAGGTGCCACTGCAGAACTACCCTCTGGTAAGTATAAAATTTGTTCTCTGAAACATCATTTCAATCCACTTTTTCTATATTTTCACCATGGAATCTTCTCTCCGTCCCATGCGTAAAAAGCACCCAAAGGATTTTTGTCTACACTCTCTATGACATCCATCATACTTTTTACACTATATTCAGGAGTGAAGAGATGGTCTGGATTCATGTTTTTGGAAAAAGGGGAACTTAGATTCGTATCTACTGTGCCAGGATGAAGAGCAAGCACTTTTACATTTGGACAACCGCGATTGAATTCAATCGCAATATTGCTCAGCATCATATTTAGCATAGCCTTTGAGCCCCTGTAGCTATACCAACCACCAGCCCGATTGTCCTCAATGCTTCCGACCCTTGCAGAAATGGCAGCAAAGACAGCCTCTTTTTTGTGCCTCATTAACTTCATGAAATGTTTAGCTAGCAAGACAGTAGGCAAGGCATTGACTCGCACAGCTTCAATAAATTGCTCCTCATTAATTTTCCGAAGGCTTTTCTCGGGTCCGTGGTCACTGTTATGAAGATAGCCAACACAGTTAACAAGATAGTGAATTTCGGATACCTCCTCACTAACCACCCTTGCAATTTCAATCATCTCATCTTCTTTAGTACTATCAGCCTTTACAGGGAAAATACGATCGGGGTAATTCTGTATCAAGGCCTCCAATCTCCCATTACAACCTCCTAGCCCTGCATCTGATCGATAAGTAACAAACACTTTTCCTGCGCCACGCTTGAGTAGCTCCTCAGCAAACTGAGATCCTAATCCTCCGCTAGCACCATTGATTAAAGCATTTTCAAATCGATACATCTTCACTCCTTGTTTAATTTCCACTAATAAAATTTTAAATATTGTTCGAAAGCAGTCCAATTCTATTTTCCCTCAAGAAATCAATTTATCAGGAGAATTCTTGGGGCTCTTTTCTAAATGAAGTAGTCCATACTGTTGACTCAGTTTTGCAAAATAGTTTGAGCACTTTTTTGGAGAACATAGGTTGACCAATCATATCATCCGTGTTCTCTCCCTTCTACTAACCCATCAGCTAACCAGGCGGGTTAGTTGATCGTGCTGTCAGGCATCGCAGTGTTGCAGAATGTCTCTCTGCTGCTTGCCTGCTGATTAGAGGAAACGTAAGCGATGAAACCAATTAAATTCAATTTGATAAAAAGCATCAGCAGTCTCAGTTGTTAGTCAGTTTGTTGGAACATGTTTCTGAGGTACTGAAAAAAGAAAAGAAGCAAATAAAAAAAGAAACACAAAAAATCTCTTCTTCTGTGAAGGATAGTGTTAGTTAAAAAATATTATATAATTAATAATATCAATATTTTATATATTTTTATTCTGGCGGCACTATTTTCGGAAAGGTATTTATTCTGAAGTGTCGATTTTGACACTATTTTTAGCAACTATACAGGAGTATGACTGTGAAAAAGTTAATTTTGATGCTGTTTATAATGTTGTCAAATACAGCAATTGTGATGGCCGGTAGCGGTCACACGAAAAATTTGGTTGAAACGGCAGCAGGCAACGATGCTTTTGAGACCTTGGTAGCAGCAGTGAAAGCTGCAGGACTCGTGGAAACTTTAGCTGGCAAAGGGCCGTTTACGGTCTTCGCACCGACAAATGAAGCTTTCGCCAAACTACCTGAAGGTACCGTTGAAAGTCTACTGAAGCCAGAAAACAAGGATAAATTAGTCTCTATCCTCACCTATCATGTCATTCCTGGCAAAGTCATGTCCAAGGATATTAAACCAAGTCAAATGGTCAAAACTGTCAACGGACAGCAAGTCTCAATCAAACTTTCTTACGGGAAAGTGAGTGTTGATGGAGCTACTGTGACTGCAGCCGATGTGGAAGCGGACAATGGTGTAATTCATGTTATTGATTCGGTTATCCTACCAAAGAGCTGATCCCTACTTCATCTAATTTTTGATTCGTCGCTGGCTCTATTTGGGCCAGTGATAGTTTCTAAAAAACTAGTTTGTGCTGGTTACGCAAGACTAGCTTCTGAAAACGCTCGCAAATGCCTCAAACATAGTTTGAAAAAACCAACTGAGAAATCATGATTGATATCATATTAGGAAGCCTAATCTTATTTGCAGCAGTTGTATTTGCAGTGCTGCTGACACTATTTTTTTCCCTTTGGCCTTTGCAAAAAAAACGAGAACATGACTATTGGTGTCACCGCCAAAATATTGCCCATGGTCACGATCACGGCAATCAAGAACCTCACGTAATTTGAGTGAATCATGTCCGAACACACCAATACATGGCCCGAACTAGCAATTGGGCTCTATAAGGCACTAACTGAAAAGAATGCAGAAATCACTTATCACTTTGAGGATATGAAAGTTGAAATTCCTTCTGGTACAGGGGCCAAAGCTGAACATGCTATCTGGAAACTAGATGGCAAATTAAGAATCAGTACAAAAACGATCGAGTAAGCTTGAACTTGGAGATTCAGAAAACTTTCAGGCTCCAATAAAGTTACTTGCGCAGAATAATTGGACCTTTGCGGACTAGGTTTGCCCTAGTAATTCTTAGTGAACTTGATACTGCGGCCAGTAAATTCATGGAGAAACAGATATTGGAGTTAGCTCAGAAACAATGTGCCCCTTGCCGTGGTGGCATTCCTCCACTCAAGGGAGATTCGTTACAGACGCTCTTTAGAAAACTAGAGAACGATTGGAAGATAATTGACGAGCACCATCTTCAGAAGGACTATGCTTTTGGCTCCTACAAAGAAGCTGTTCGCTTCACAAATCTGATCGCAAATTTAGCAGAATCAGAGCGACATCATCCAGAATTGCTACTGTCTTTCATAAATGTACGTGTCAGCATTTGGACGCACAAAATCGATGGTATGGTAGAAAGTGATTTTATTTTTGCTGCGAAGAGTGATCAGATTCACGCAAATGAATTCGCTTCTAACGAATGCCCCATTCTGTTTCCAGTTCTAGTCTGCTGTGCCAGGTTCAACCTCAATTCAGTTTCCTCCACCAAAAATCCTTGCAAAATGAATATTCACCCATACAGCACAGCCTATAAACTATTGTGGAGTTTTCGAATCATTTAACAATTGAGGCTATTTTTAGGCCCCAGCTTCATCCAGCTTGAAATACTCCTCCTGTTCAGAATAAATCCCACCAAGACCACTGCTCTTTACGAATGCTGAGACATCCAAAAATTCACACCCAAAGCTTTTTTCGAAAATACCTTCCAAAGAGTTGAGATCTCTCTATACCTCCCTGAAACCTCTCTTCACAGTCGCTGAGTCTTACCAAAGGAGGAGGAGCTGTCAGCAGTAGAGTGGGGCTTTTCTTATCTGGACCGACTGCACTTTGCTGAACGTATCTGATTAAAACGCTAACGCTTTCGGCAATGTCATAGGCCGAAACAGAAAAACGAAATTTCAGATCGTTAGCTCCTAACATGATCGTGATCAGGTCAAATAGCTGATGACTGTCCATGCAGGAAAGCAAGTAATTCATCCCATTAGTAGCTCAGCTGCTTAGCCCTTCCTCAATAATTCGAAATTCAACTCCCAACTTATTTTGGAGTACCCCCGTCCATCTTGCATCTGGGCCGCAACGGTGCCAGTCAGGTGAACTGTATTTCCATGTGTTTGAGTCACCATAACAAAAGATATTTTTCATTAGTACCTTTCCTAACTATTCCATGTAAAAAGGTTTGGGGTATTTGGGGGGCAGCTGGTAGTTGGTTTTGAACTTCCGGTTAACCACGTAATAAAGATGTCCAAGCAGTCCCCACAAATTTTTCTTCACAGCTCCATCAAAAACTAATCGTATCTTAAGTCTTGTTGGAAATACTTTGTTGAACCATAGGAATGAACTTGGTGTAATCCCATGTTCTCGGGGAGCTAGATGAATACTCATATTTACAGACCATTTCACCTATTGTAGATCCAGAAGATAGTAGCCTTGAAGCTCCCATATCTTGAAAGCGTTGGTCCAGATTTTAATCCTTGGGACGCTGGAAAAATTTGGATCTGACAGAGTGGTCCTAGGTAAAAATTTAAGAAGTGCTGTGGCTCTGACTACCTATTTTTGATACTCAGGACAGGGTCTCCAAAAATATTTTATCAGTTTGGAAATATCGGTCCTGCTTCAATTTATTAAATGCTGACAAACTTATTATTCCTCCAAAGAACATCCTCCATGCTCTATTAGGATAAGTACATGTTATCTGTCCGTTTTTTTCGTTATTTCTTCATGCTCCAACTTAGTCATTAAAACTTCTAAAATCTTCATTTGGCAAAGATCTCATTACCTTTTGGGATTTGGTGACAATGTCTTGTTGAGAATTTGAGGTAGGCTAGGTGTATCGGTGGATTGTGGACTATTGCATGCAGTCTGGGGTTCAGTAGGAGGTTATAGTCTCTCAGTTAGTTCGCTGACCTGTGAGTGGGGAAGTGTTTAACTCCCCACTCGAAATCGGGTGGCTCAGCTCTCAATTTGCTTGGACAACTCTGGAAATTGAATTCCAAACTCTTCAAGGCTGATTTCTTGTGCCAATGTTTCACCTGAGTCAGTTTGAATGGTGAAAACAATTTGGCCTAAATCACCATCGTGCTTGATAACGCGCTTGCCTTCCGCCATCAGTACAACATCACCCTTTGGTGCCTTTGAGATGTTGGCCATGGTGTAAGATTTGTTGCTGTTACAACCTCCAGCAAAGCCCACTCCAGCGGACGCTAAGGATATGATCAAAATTGCTGCAAATTTTTTCATTTTTAGAACCCTTTTTCTAATTAATTGGGAGATTTTCAACTACTTTCATCCAAGTCTTCGAAACAATGCGCTTTCGAGTCCAAGATAACT
>JACLAC010000590.1_pt1 | contig 43267 bp, 21 predicted proteins | sample 8027881 | NCBI WGS metagenome assembly JACLAC01 (sample SAMN15725517, study PRJNA655200) | protist metagenome | isolation source: fluorescence activated cell sorting (FACS) single amplified genomes of... | place: Spain: Blaines Bay Microbial Observatory, Mediterranean Sea | collected 2016-01-19 | reverse complement strand
ACATGCCCCGGCTTTCCAACCAGCACGACATGTCGCCCCTCTGCTGCCAATTGCATCGCTGCATCATGAGCCCGTCGCACAAGCGGGCACGTTGTATCAATCAATTGCTTTCCGATTGAATTCAATCGCCGACGTTCCCTATCACTCACACCATGCGCGGTAATCAGAACTGCCGGCGTTTCAGGAACTGCAGCCCGCTCCGTTTCCGATGACTGCACAAAACCAGCAGCATCCAACTGATGTATCACTCGTGGATTGTGAACCAATTCACCATGAATTGTGACCTGACTTGGCTCAATTATCTGATCAGTGATTTGCAATGCGTCACGAACTCCAAAACACATTCCCATCTCTTCCGCTCGTATGATTCTCATCGTGTCACTCTCGTAGATAATTTACCAGCAATAAACAAGCGTTCTCAAAGAACAAATTTCGAGGATCATTCACTGAACGAACCCACTCACCACCCCCAATCATCTCACGCTGGAGACCAGCCACCCGACAATTTCGATTGATTGGAATCCATCTTTTTCACGTCTGGCTGACCATCAGCCACAACGCGTTCAAGAACGCTAATGTACTCAGTGAAGCGTTGTCGTCCTGCATCTGTCAGTCGGTACATTGTTTGCGTACGCGTTCCGTTGCCACCTTTCCAAGTTTCAACCAACTCAGCTTCCGACAATACCCCTAGGTGACGACTTAGGTTGCCATCAGTTAAGGAACAAAATTCCTTGAGGTCATTGAAAAGAAGTCCATCTGCATGGGCAGCAAGTGAAGCAAGAATGCCCAGACGAGCCTTTTCATGCATCACACGATCCAATCCTTGGTATGCGAACCTTCCGGCTGATCCTAGTTCCAAATCTGACTTTTTCAATTGCGATTTACGAGCCATGCTGACGCTCCAGTGTCCAATACAAGATGGTGGCACAAAGCAACTGCCCACCACCAAAACAAAGTGCCATTTTCCAAGGAGCCAGAAATTGCTCTCCCGGCCCTCCATAAAGACAAATGCAACCACACACGACGTAATAAAACCCCACCCAGCACACCATCGATGGCAACAGACGTGAGGATGCAAACACTCCCAGCCCAAACAGCAAAGCCCACAACCCAGGCAACATCCAGGCGACCAGTGGCGCTGTTCGAAAAATGCTGATCGTTAGCAAAGCCCCTACCACCACACACGGAAGAAACTGCTCGACCGCCAAGCGGGTCATGTTACGTGCCAATCCTGAATCTGACTTGTGGGCCCGCATCACCAGTTCCACCCCCGCAATCAATGCACTCAAAGCAGCAACGCCAACCCACAACAGCAAGTATCTGGCGAGATCATTTTCTGGATCCTCTACCCAGCGTGTCTGAACCGCGGCAGCGAATAAGCCGAGCACTCCAGATGCACCGACCGTCAAAGACCGATAGCCACGAAAAACGCCGCCCCGCGCCATCTGTTGTCGAATATCGGAGATCTGCTGAAGCGCTTCGCGAAGCTCCACTGAATATCCCTTCCATCTATTTTTTTTCTTACCGTGAAAATGAAACGCTATCGCTGCAATGCATGCACAGATCGCCGCGACAAAATGCGATTCGTCCTACCCGTCGATTCAATCACCGGTATCTCACCGACTACCAAACCCATCGGACAACGGTCGCTTTCGTTCAATAGCCATCACATGACCTTCCCCATCGGTACCTGAAACAAACCCGCCGGCCTCAAAAAGCTTGGACAATCCCGGTTTCCAAATCAGCAAATCCCAGTAGCCATCTTGACGATGTCTGCCCATGACACGAAAGCGGGTCGAATCTCGCAATAAAAATCATTGTCAATATTCGATTCCAACTTCGTGTGACCACTGGGACATTCAACAACAAATTCAGCGTCACCTTTATCACCCGAAGTGCTAGAAAAGAACCGATTTTCAATCGTGATCTGGCGTTAACCGACGTCAAAACGGTGTAAACCGTCATACTTCAATGCTCGAAAATGCTCTCCCTGCCACACACGGACTCCCAAGACTGCGGCCAAACAACCGCTCCAAGCACGGCACACCTAATCAATACATCACAAGTCACACGCTGTACTGGCGAAACACTCGAGGTGGTACACACACCAACGCTCACTTTACATTGCAAAGTAATTAGGAGCAGGCAGCAAGTCAACGCAAATCTCGAATTTCGTTTGCAAAAATCTAGTGGGACCAGTAGCAGCATGCAGACCTCATCGAAGGACAGAATAGGGCCTGGCGAACTACTGCAACTCCCTGCAATTGCAGACTTATCTACTGTCGTTGTGCCTGCTGTGCGTGGCAAGGCTTGCTGCCGTCCGCGGATTTCTGGCTGCAAATCTCCATCCGAACTTGCCTCAGGATTGAGATTTCACGAGCGATTTGATCGCCCCAAACCCATCTTGCCGCCGACCCATCCTCAGGTTCCCCCCCGCGGCCAAACAATCCAGCCGCAGTGAGGGAACGCGCATCTGCGATGCTTCGTTCATCGCCTTGTTATAAAATGCGGCAACTGTTGTGAAATGCAGGAAGGACGATCAATCATCAAGAGTCACTCCCATTAAGAACGGTGCTCCTGCTGTCATTGTGCTGCGAAAGTCGATCGTTTCAATCTTGCTTTCAGGCTTTGGATTTTCCCAGCTCATGGTGTACAGCCCGATGTCTCGGCCGGACACCTGCGAACTCGGATGAACCCACGCCAGCGTTCCATCACTTACTTGCCGAGTATGAGAGTTAGAGAGGAACCAGTCACGCACATGTTTTCCGGCGCAGATTTCAACAGTCCGTGTTTCCCCATCTTCGTAATGGACAACGACCTCGCCAATGCAGGTTCCGTGTGGCTCCGAGTCCCCCCACCCTGCTCCATGCAGTAGATGCATTGAAGTTGCTTTCCGCTCAACCGGAATTCCGGTGATCTCGGAATTCAAACCGTAGAGGCCGGCCGATAGTTCGGTTTCTGTACCCGCGAGAGCAAGAACACCTCGAACATCGAAAGATATTCCGGCAAAACTTCCGACACCAGGAGGTATTTGATTAAACGTCTCCGTCAGACTTCGTGATGCCTGCTCAGTCTGATAAGGAAATTCACCAAGTGAAACATTGTAGTGCCTGGTAAGGTCAACAAATCTCGAGTTGGTATCTTCGCTACGTTTGGGGATGGCTTCATCCAGAACAGCTCGACGAACCTCTCTCTGAGTTTTCCTCGCGAGTGAAAACTGATTCAACGCACCTAAAATCTCTGATTTCAACAGCAGGCATTGAGCACGATTGTCGGCTTCCAACTCAAGTGCTGCGTTCACCGTTGCGAGAGCACGTTCAAATTCCTCAAAGCGATAATAAATTTTCCCTAGCACGTACAACGCTTTTGCATCATTTGCTCCTTCAGCCTCTATTTTCTGGACGATTTTCTGAATCTGCTTGACAACAGACTGAGTGAGCGGCAAGCCTTGAGTGATCTTTCGCATGGCGATTTCCGCGACCAGCGATATATCTTGTGGCTCACGTTCCAACTGCTGATCAAAGGATTCGGCAGTCATCGCAACTAAAAATGGCTGTGCTCGACTACCACCGATCTTCACATCCACGTGGTCGATCGAATGTTCTGGAGTCGGATTATTCCAGGTCGATTGGTGCAAAAGCGCGTCACTTTCGACTGAAAAAGGCGTCACATTCGCTGCCCGCCAGACGGTACTCTGCGGTGAGGGAGCGTCATGATCTTGAGTGACATCACTGATGTCCACGCCATAGCGAACGATATGGTCATGAACATCTCCGTTTGCCAAGTAAATTCGATAATTCACGACTGGTGTGCCAGGCCTGTCGTTACTGAATGTCGCGTGCAGGAAATGCAACTGGTCCCCTTTGACACCCACCTTAATTCCGTCGACCTGCTTGGAGTAAAGATTGTGCATATCAATCTTGTCTCGAGCATTCAGCTGAATCAGTCCACGAATGTCATAAGGCGTCCCATGAAGAACATGAATTCCCATCCGAAGTTCATTTAAGAACGGTCCGGAATAATTGGGGTAACTTCGAGGTGTGTACCAAGACTCTTCGAGACTTGCGTTGTAGTGCTCAGAGAGATCCACCAGATATTTCGACACCCCAGACTCCTGAGGTGGAATCAGAAGTTTAGAGAGCCAATTCCGCCCCTCGAATTCACCCATCTTTGCGTGAACGTCCTCGGTGAACTGATCCCATAACAACTGTTCATCGTCATCCAAAACGACGGCAAGAGTCTGCTCTCCCTCACGTCGCTGCAGCATGTCTGCAGCTTCCTCCACACGCCCGATTTTCCATAAAACACGACCTTGCTGTATTCGATAGGCCAAGTTTTCTGGATGGTCCTTCCGGAGTTCTTCAATCAGCTTCAAAGCTTGATCAAGCTTGCCAATTTGGAACAGAACTTCTACTCGCCGATAAGTAACTTGAGGATTTTCGGGATCGGTCTCGACTGCTTGCTTCGATAGTGCATCCAATGCGTCTTTTGTTTTCTCAGTCTGCCCCTCAATCAGGAATGAGCGTCGAAAGGCTTCCAATGACGAGCGATCCGCATCATCTACTGAAGCGTCGGCGGTCTTTGATTCAAGAGAGATTGCAACCAGAAAGGGAGCCGAATGTGTGTTGGTTGACTCAAAGGAGATCGATCGAATTTCAACATCGGGCCGCGGGTTCTCCCACACACTGTGCGAGAGTGTTTTGCACTGACTGTAAAGTCCCTCGGACCATCCAACCCGCGCCCGCGTTGGCTTCACATAACGATGAAACACCCACGGAACGACATCCTGTCCAAAACGAATTGGGAACTGAACCTGCTCGTCATCAGCGTAATGCAGGGTGTAGTAACCAACTATCTCACCTTTCGGAATTCGGAGCTGGGTATTGGATACGACGTTATGGAGAAAATGCACATATTCAGCCGATCGATTAACAGGGATGTCACTAACCTTGGTAGGAATCGGTACCGCAAACTCCTTGTTGGCAACAAAACCACCGCCAAGCCGCACGAAACCCCGCAAATCGAAAAGAACATCATTGATCGGGACCAAACCGATAGGCAAGCGTTTCCATGTATACAGGCTATTGTTTTGTTCGGTCCGCGGCCGGTAAGGCATCTGCACAAGTGTTTGATTGTACTTGGGTCCGAGATCAATTTGATCCGAGGTCGCATCCGTTGACCGAGGTGGAATGCCAAGACGAAGCATGTAATCGTGCGCTTCATCAAATCGCTTTTGCTGAACTAGTTCGTCACATCGTTCATCAAGCAACCGCCCGTATTGCCGCCAATCAACAGACCCATCTTCAAGGTGTTGTAAAGACTTGGCGATGGTCTCACCAAGCTCTTCCTCGCGTTCCGCAGACGCTAGCACCTGCGACCGCAAACGCCAAACTGCTGCATCCTCCGGACCCAACTGACAGGCGTACCGAGTCAACCAATCTGCCTGCAGCCGGCGACGCTCAAGCGTATCTCCAGTCTGGAATAATCGGGTAGCTCCGGCGATAGCTAAATTGTATGGCGTGAAATTTTTTTGCGAGAGAATCTGCCGTAACGTTCCCACCAAGAAGGGTGCCTGATTCTCCCAATCCAACACGTGACGATTTTCAGGCATCAGGCTGATTGATTTTGTGAAAGCCTTGTAGGCCTCTTCCATCTGCCCTTGCTGGTGCAAGTCGAAAGCATGGACATACCAGGCGATGGGGGCTTCGGCATCGAACTCCAAAGCCTTGGCAACGGAATCGGTTGCAGATTGACCTAGAACCTGTTCCACCGCCCCTTTCAATGCCCAGGCTTCTCCGACTTCCGGAGAAAGCTCGGTACCCTGCTCACAATACCAGATTGCTGTCTGGTCCCATTGCGTTTGAGCATGTGGTTCAAGCCTCGCACGAACGGGCGAGACAGACAGTAGATAACCAATGCGGCATGAGATCAGCCCGTTGTTCGGATCCAGTAAGAATGCTTCATACTGATCACCTAACGATGATCCGCGAGACTTGACGTCCACATAATCCTGAGTGGAAAGGTCGACCAACAGATCGGCCCGACGCTCCAGTGGATTACTGAAAAACCACTTGGCCCACCGCGTGTATCCATCCTGCGAAGCTGAGGATTCGATCGATGATTTCAGGTCCGCCAATCCGCCGGAAACCGCTACTACGGCGCCACTTTCGTTAATGCGTTTCTTTGCAACACGCTCTGCAAGCTCCGGTAACCAATCTGGAACAGGATCGTTAATCGGTGGCAATTCGTAGACCTTGACCGCCCCATCTTCACCGCAAGTTAGCAACCTCTGACTATCTGGACTGAAAGTCAACGTCCAAATTCGATCAGAATGCTGCCGAGCACGGAAGAGCCGCTTCCCCGTTGAGACTTCCCAAACAATCATCAAACCGTTCACTGTACCAGCAGCGATAAAACGACCATCGGGGCTAAATTCCATCGCACCGGTATAAATCTGGCCCTCACACGCAAGTGCTTCAACTGGCCTTTCACCCGTACGCCAGTTCCAGAGGTCGATCTGTCCGATGTCCCATTCAGCATTTTTGGCGTTACATACCGCCACGATATCGCCACCGGGGTGAAAGACGGTTGCAAGATTGCTCTCACGACTTGGAGCAGTCCATTCCAATTCACCCTTCTCGACATTCCACACCCGCAAGAAATCACCGAATCCAGAAGTGGCCACGTGCACACCATCAGGACTCACGCCAAACGCGATTCCCGTACTGAGTCTCTCGCCAACTTGAGTAATTTCACCTGTCTCACTGTCAATCAGACGCAGGATGCCATCACTGCCTCCAAAGATCACGTTCTCACCTGTCACAGAGAAGCGCGCGTCTCCCTCCAAATTGATCGGGTCAAACACAGGAAATCCTGACTCCGTGTCCCAAATCCCAACCTTCCCTTCGAGTGTCTCGATGAGTAAACGATTTCCAGACCGATCGAATTCTATAGATTCAGGTTTGCCGCCGGGAACAATCTCATATTCCAGAGCATCCTCGGATTCGAGATCCCAGACACGAACGACACCATCAGATGAGCCTGTCACTAATCGATCTCCATCAGGATTGAAGATCGCGCTAGTGATACCCTCACCATGCCGGAACGTTTTCACCGTTTTGCCATCAGCGACAGTCCAGATTTTGACTTTCGTATCACGGGCGCTACTACCTGCGACGATTTGCGTGCCTTCTGGGTTGAAGCTTGCTCGGTAGACCGCTCCATCAAACTGCTGAGGCAGCCTGCGGGCCAGACGCGGTCGAGCCGACCAACGACTAAGCAGTCCAAACTCCAACTTGGTGACGCCTTGTGCAGTCAACTCAGTTCGTTCAGCCGAGACAAACTGTGTTCGATCGCGTAACTGGGTGAATTTTGTCGCAAAGCCGCCGGTGACGGTCGGCAGAGGAAGCAGCAATTGCTGCCCAGTCCGTGTGCTGAACACACGCATGGAGAGATCGCCCACATTGAAGGTCACTACTTTTTGGCCATCCGCGGTGATCGAGAAGGATGGCTCAAACGGATGTTCAATTGGCCGAGTGACCTGCAGTCCAGAAAACACATCCCAGATACGAAGAGTACGATCCTTGTGCGTTGTGATCAGGCGACTGCCGTCGGGGGTAAAATCAGCCACCTTCACAAGAGAATCATCGAAATCAAAGCGATGAATCTCTTTTCCACTTTCCAGATCGCAGACTCGAAGCTGGCGTCCCTTCTGGCTTGCGATACCAACAATCCATCGTTCGAGCAAATTCTCTTGATCTTGGTAACCCAGAAAGCGAATCGCGGCGAGTGATTCCTGCGATTGAACTCCGAAATCATCTTCAGTGATTTCGCTGACAATATCACCCGACTCAAGATCAAGAATACGGATCATTCCCTGCTCAATTGTCCGGCCGGCAATCATCAGAAGCGGTTTTGTGGGATGAAATGCAACTCTCCGAATAGGAAATTCAAACGTCTTCCGATTGAACGTTGGCGGAGTTTCAGAGTCGTTAGAAAGCGTCTGAAGGTCTGCCCAAGCCACTGTCTGTTCAATTCCAGAAGAGACAAATAGCCAACGGGAATCGGGACTCATACCACAGTCGCTGATCCCGATCCTGTGCTTGAAATCACTCACGACCGATTTTCCATCAGATGCTCGCCATACACTGATGGTCTGATCCGCATAGGCAGCGAAAACATGCCGATGATCTGGACTCGGCCCTGCAGCACCATCGACCAGCGGTGCCTCAGAACCTCGGTTCAAAGGAATTGCTTCTCCGGTTTTCCCATTCCATAGCAGCAACTGCCGCGTCGGCACATCGTCCAGCAAAACGCGAACCTCATTTGGCACACGGGACAGCACTTCATAAGGTCGGTTGAACCGGTTCCTGACTTCCATGACGGGGGTCACCGCTTCACCAGTTTTCGTGCTGAGCCCAACAATACTGCCGTCTTGGTCCGGTAACGACACAAACAGAAGATCACCGGATTCGGTGAATGTTGGCCAATCTGCTCGCTGACCGCCATTAAGGGGAGCAATCCTCGCTCCTGTACTAGCATCCCAAATGAATCCAACCAAGTCATCACTGAGTGACCAAAGCAAGCGTTTGCTTTCATCCGCGCCCCAGTAACGGAAAGGCTGATCCTGCTCTAACGTTTTGTCATCTTCGATGGGGAAATTATTGCTAGAAAGCAACGAGACGATCTGAGCGGCAGACTGCCAGTAAGTGGGTTTCGTTCTCAATGATCGAGCAAAGTAAGCCAGTGCAAGATCATTTTTCTCACTTGCAAGTTGCTCATGTGCTGTGACGAACTGAGAACGCGTCAGCGTTTCATTCAATTGCACTGCCGCATCCTCGGCTTGGCGCTGCGCCGTTTCAGCAATGTTTTGTGATTCCCGTGCTTTTGCGGCGTTCTTCTCCGCATTGACTTTTTCCATCTCTGCCACTGCAGCATTTTCGTCGGCGAGACCTCGCTGGCGGATGGACTCTCGCTGCGCAATCACAGCAAAAACAAACGCAATCAAGGCAACAACCGCGACCGCGGCCACACCAGTCGACAGAATACGTAACCGCCGTGCGGCTCGCTGTTGACTTTCTGCTCGCTGTGCTTCGGCAGCTGCTAATGCCTTGGCCTGCTCAAGCTCTCGCTTTCTTGCTGCTTCCCGCTCACGTTCCGCGGCAAGTGCTGATTCCTCACTACGCAGCAAGAATGCCATGGCCTGGTCGAATCCGGTTGCATACCGGACAGCCCATTTTGCGGTTGGAGCCTCGTTGTCTCTCCAAGCGAGCGCGATCTGCAAGTCTGGATCTCGATACAGGCCAGCCCTGTCCTGCCCATGCAATTCTGCAGTTTCCGTCAAACGACGATAGATCCGCGCAGACTGTGCTTCATCATCAACCCACTCCTTCAGACGAAACCAGACTCGCATCAAGCTCTCGTGAGAGATATCCACCACCGTTTCGGGTGTGAGAGGCACTTCACTCGGTGGCATGAGGAACGTGACACCTGGATGACGATAAGCTTCGACAACCTTGACAACCTGCTCGAGTTCTGCACCAGCGATCTGCGTCAACAGATCCAAACGTGTCGGTCTCCGAATTCCCCTGTTATCGACTCCACGTTCCGTGATTGCTTTAAAAACCGCTTCGGCCACCTGCTGAAGGGTTTCGTCAAGGCTTGCAAATACTTCATCTGCGTGCCGTGACAACGCCTCTTCCATCCCACCGACATCGAGGTAGTGCTGCAACTCCAATGCATCGCCAGCACTCTCATCGTCTCGCCAATAATCGAACGTCCTCATCAATGCGTGCTGCAGAACAGGCAACTGATCCTGCTCGCTCCCGAGACTGTTCAACAGTTCCTGAACCAGTGAGAATGCAATCTGTCCACCGCCAACTTTGATTGGCCCCTCAATGCAGGAGCGAATCTGATCGCGTGTCAGGCGCGGAATCAGATACTCACCCTCATTCACGGCCTCAGTCAGCCCACGAAACTCGGTGCAATCGCCCAAGTAGTCGGATCGCATCGTGATGATCACAAAGATCGGCACATCCCGCTGTGCCCCAGCTTCCAGAAGCAAATTGACAAAGCTAACCGCCTGTTCTTCATTACTCGCACCACTGCGTTGAAATCGAAAGATTTCCTCAAACTGGTCGACCAGAATCAGCACGTTAGTGCCGGTTTCGATTTCCGACTGTCGTATTGCCTCAACAAGCCCAAGCCCGCTGTGATTGAGAGTGGCCAGCAGCTCGCCGATCACCTTGGGATCTTCAGGATCTTCAAGAGATGCCTCTGCCACAGACTCGGCCAAATTCTTCAGCGGCGCCCCGCCAGGTCGCAATACCAGAGTTTCCCAATCTGACCCTACTTCCTTCATCATGCCGCCCTGTAGTTCAGGCAGCAGACCTGCACGCACGAGCGACGACTTCCCGCTTCCAGAGGTTCCTGTGACCGCGAGAAACCGCTGTTTGCGCAGCAGGGTTACCAGTTCCGCAACCTGCTGTTCGCGGCCGAAGAACAGGTAGTCCTCTTCTTGATTGAAGGGCCTAAGACCGGGAAACGGATTAAAAATATTCGACTTCATATCAGGCATAAATTCATAAGCGTTGGCATGGTGGCCAACGTCCACTGTGCTTGCTAATTACGTTTGCCGGCTGGACTTGATTGCATCCACAAATTCCTCCAACACAGATCCATCAAACGGTTCAGATCCATGAATTACCTGCGCAGTGTGACTGCGGAACCGTTCTTTCCGGCGATCAATGGGTGGTGCGATGTAGACGGCCTGAAGCGAAATATCACTGGTGCGACCGTACCCACGTGCCTTCATCAAATTTCGCACCTTGATGTCGACCCATGAATGGCGTGCTGCCCCGTAGTAAATCAGAACAGCGTCAGCATCGACGAGATTCTCGCGGTGTGCTTCAGCTGCTTCCTCTTCCTCAGCTCCAAATGCCGGCAACGAGATTTCCATTCCTTGATCAAACAAAAAATCTTCTAACACCTCGACCGCTTCCTCATCACGCTCATCGCAAATGAGATAGACGCGTAGTGGTTGCTCACCGGTGTCACTAGTCGAGTTGGTGTTCGCCTTGGGAGTCTTGGGCTTCAAACGGTCGAGCACATATTCCTTCAGGCCTGACAATTGCCCCTGGATAATTTCAGCACCAGCGTACAAGTCCGGGGCAGTCTTGAGACCCTGCAGAAAATCCTGCTGCCTCTCGTCTGCGATCTCCATGTCACGCGGAATCCACACAACACGATCCAGATCACCTGCTTGCGTTTTTTCTGCCGCTATCCGATTTTGAATCGCTACCAACGACTCACTCTCGCCCTCTGGCACAATCCCGTATGACTTACCCACGGGATGAATTGACAGCGAGCTCTCACTCAAATAGTCCGTCACCTGCGGCAACAACTCATCGCCCACCATTGAAAGCGGTTGCGAAGGCACAACCTTGTGCCCGCGTCCAATTAATTCCCGACGAATTTTCTCTGCTTCGCCAGCCAAGTCGGATGTTGTCTGAGCCAAGTAGATCGTCTGGGTATCACCATCAGTGACAACCGATTGAGCTAACGCACCAGACCTCTGCTTCAGCGTCTTGATCACAGGCCACAATTCCTGGCAGACGTCATAGACCCGAGAATAATATTTCTGGTTCGCTTCCGCGCCAAACCGCTCATCGAACTCACTGACCCGACTGGAATCGGGATCCTCTTCAAAGAATGAGTAGTCCATCAAACCGTTCAGACGCGACCTCAAAGATGCCGGCATTTCAGACTCAGCTACCGGTGTCTTGACCACCTTTAAGAACCGGTTTCGAGAATCGACCACCGGCCCGCCGGAGCTGATTGACCGCGATGCAAAATGTTCCATGAACTGATGAGCTGCAGTCGTTTGCAAAAAAGCGGGTGACAAGACGCAAACGACCGCCTCCAACTTTTCCAAAGCAGGCAGAATTACATCCCAACCCTCATCACTACTCGGCAAAGTTGTCAGTTTCGTTACTCGCAAATCCTGACCTGAGAGTTGCTGCAAACGAACTTGCATATGCTCAGTCAACTTAGTGACCCAACCATCCGTCCCCGCTGTGATTGGATGATCATCGACCTGCGCTGCAAGAATCACCACATCACTATCGTGAATCGAACCAGCTGATGATAAAACCGAAGTCCCATCACCTGCTACCTCCATGGTTTGGTCCAACCCGCCCCCAGGCATCGGAGCAGTGAAGGCCCCTATCGCCCCCGGAAGGGAACCGGTTTGCAATGTTTGCAAATCCTGCAAGAACGCTACCGGATCCGGATAACGATCATCGGGGTTCTTGGCGAGACATCTCTGCAACAGCAAGTCAATGTCAGACGCATTCTCCACGCCTTGCTCGGCAAGGGGGGGCACCTGTTGATTTAGGATTCGATCAAAAACATCACCAAGCGACGCACCAGAGAATGGCGTCGTACCTGTCAACATTTCGTAGAACACAATGCCAAGACTGAACAAGTCCGACCGGTGATCCACAGGCCGTCCGCGAACCTGTTCAGGGCTCATGTACTTGGGCGTTCCCAGCACCGATCCAGCAGCCGTCATCGACGTATCAGCCGTGACGGGTTTCGCCAAGCCGAAATCGGTCAACTTGGGGACACCCTCTTGGGTCAATAGGACATTCGCCGGCTTGATGTCCCTGTGAATGATATTGGCGTTGTGTGCTGCGACCAGAGCAGAGCATAGCTGCCCCGCCAACGTGACCGCCTCATTTTTCCCAATACGCCCGGCTGCACAGCGATCGGCTAACGAACCTCCCTCGACGTACTCCATGATCAGGTACGGACCATCCATGGTTTGGCCGTAATCATAAATCTGAACAATACTCGGATGATTGAGCGCCGCTATCGACTTCGCTTCTGTCAGAAAACGCTGCACAGATGTTGAATTGGCAACCTCCGATCCCAGCATCCGCTTGACAGCAACTTTTCTTTCTAGCCGCGTATCGGTTGCCAGATGCACCTCACCCATGGCTCCCTTGCCAAGCACTTTCCCCAACTTCCAGCGAGCTTCCAGATCGACGACTTCCATCGTTTTATCGAATTCTGGAGTTTCTTCGGACATGGCAGTCACTCTCAGGAGGCGTGGTCGCTCACCATGGTAGTTAAAAGCGGGAACAAGCAGTAATTCAAAGAATAACCACCTCCAATAAAAGCCACAAGTTTAATGCATGATCCAGCGTTCAACTCCACATGATCAGCACTGCTTCGACGCAAACCAGTCCCCTCTGCTGGGGCACAGATTTTGGCCAAGATGAATACTTTACTAACCTTGCTGAAGTAAAATAACAGCACTCGCTTCACCTTACCCAGAGGCTGATCAACCTCACCAAGAGGCAGATTAGCCACCAATAGGCAGAGAGAGACACCGAATCAAAATCGGGATTCACCTACGACTAGCCAACCTGCAGTGCCCAACTCTGCTGTTTCAAATGTGATTTCACGCGTGAAACCTTCAACCGAAGAAGGCAGGTGTGGAGCCGTGAGTTTCTTCGCATCCACGACTTTTAGAGTGCAGTCGTCGATTTTATTGTGCGATCCGGTAAACCCGGCTCTGATAATTGGGCAAATACTGCGAGCTGGTCAGCACCTGTTAAACTTTTGCTTGATTCGACGTCTGCCAACCCGAGTCGTACCCGAACACGTTTCAATTTGGAGAATTGCTGTGTCCCCTCGTTGCACAACATCATTGATCGCCGCCCTATTCGTCGTCAGTTCCCTGAGCATGAGTTCGCTCAGCACAGTGTTTGCCGACTATCCCCTGCGTCCTGTTCCGTTTAATGAAGTTGAAATCAATAGTGAGTTCTGGCGTCCTCGCCTGCAAACACAGCGTAAGACACTCGTCCCCTTTGCGTTTGAACGCACCCAACCTGGAGTCGAGCACCTGCAGGCTGCTCGCGATTACCTGGCAGGCAAAAACGCGGAAGGTCACCGAGCACATCGATTCATTGACTCGGACCTTTACAAAGTAATGGAAGGAGCCGCTTACCTGCTTCAACTGAGGCAGGACCCAGAGCTCGAATCAAAACTCAATGAACTAGCCGATGTCATCAGCGGTGCTCAAGAGTCAAACGGATACCTTTACCCCTCGCACACAACCGGGGTTGGTGAAGAGAAAAACATGATGGGTGATTCGCCCTACACATTCGTTGTCCACAGTCACGAACTTTATAATGTTGGACACCTCTACGAAGCAGCGATTGCCTATTTCCAAGCAACAGGAAACAAAAAACTGTTGAATGTCGCCGAGAAAAGTGCTCAGCACATCAATAAAGTATTCTTTACCGGCGATCCCGGATACAACGGTGGCAAACCTATTCAGCAAGCACCGGGGCATCAGGAACTGGAACTGGCTCTGGTCAAATTGCATCGCGTAACTGGCAACCAACTCTATCTCAACATGGCCAGAAAGTTTCTGGAAATACGGGGCGTGACTTACGTGCCAGATGGTGAAGGTGTCATGTCACCTACTTACGCGCAGCAACACTCTCCCGTCAAAGATCAAACCGAAGCGGTTGGACATGCAGTTCGCGCAACATACCTGTACTCAGCAATGGCCGACGTCGGGACTCTTACCGGGGACACAGAATATGGTGATGCTTTGGACAAGATTTGGGGCAACATCACCAACACTCGCATGCACATCACCGGCGGCTTGGGTGCGGTGCATGGGATCGAGGGATTCGGACCGCAATACGAACTACCCAATGCTGATGCCTTCAATGAAACATGTGCCGCGGTAGGGAATGTACTTTTTAATTACCGCATGTTCTTGCTTCATAAGGATGCACGCTACCTGGATGTTGCAGAGGTTGCGTTACTGAACAATGTGCTGGCTGCGGTAAATCTGGAGGGGAACCGTTTCTTCTATGTCAATCCACTGGAAGCTGATGGCAAATACCCGTTTAATCATGGCACAGCTGGCCGGGCTCCCTGGTTTGGCACAGCCTGCTGCCCTTCCAACATGGCTCGTTTGCTTCCACAAGTGCCCGGCATGACGTATGCCCACGATGACAACGATGTTTACATCACTTTTTACGCTGAAAGCAAAACCGAAATCACGCTAGATGGGGTGAAAGTAAAACTGCAACAGCGAACAGCCTATCCCAATGACGGAGAAATCAGTGTCACGATAAACCCTGCCGCCGACAAGCAGTTTCGCCTGCTATTACGAATTCCCACTTGGACAGGTAACCAGTTCGTTCCCGGCGAACTGTACCGCTATGCGGATCCCGAACCCACAAATGTGAGTGTCAGCGTAAATGGAAAGACGGTACCGCTCGAAGTGAACAAAGGTTTTATTGCCATTGATCGAAAATGGGCCAGAGGAGATCAGGTCAACCTGATACTCCCAATGCCTGTTCGCATCAATGAGTGCCACCCCTCAGTCAAAGCCAACCAGAATCGAGTCGCGTTCACCCGCGGGCCGTTTGTGCTGTGCGCTGAGGGCATCGACAATGGTGGTGCAACACAACGATTCTTTGTTGCCAAAATGCCTGCAGCAGCAGACGCGACCATCACCACAGCGAAACTTGATTCCGGATCTTTCCTTCAAGTGACAACCGACGCACAAGCTGTCACGGCGACTAAGTCGGCTGAGCCATCACCGCTGGTTCTAACGCCCTATTACGCGTGGAACAATCGAGGCGTCAGTTCGATGACCGTCTGGTTCCCTCGCAACTCGACGATGGCCATTTTCGACCCGCATCAATTGCCCAAGGAGAGCCCATTCTCGAAAGTGATCGCATCACACACCTGCAATGATGACACGATCTCTGCCATCGGTGACCGCAAAGAGCCAAGATACTCCAGTGGGAAAAAGGTGCCTCGCTGGACAAGCCGTCCCCAGACAGATAAATCACAATGGATCGAAGCAAGATTTCACGGCACCAAAAACCTGCGAAGTGTTGGAGTCTATTGGATGCAGGATCAATTCGATGTGAAATTCCCGGCGGAATGGTCACTGGAAATCGAACAGAATGGCGAGTGGAAACCATTCGAACTGTACGTTACTGACCGCTACGACACCCGAGCTAATCAGTACAACGTCGTGCACCCTGCTGCTCCGATCCGCTGCGATGCGATTCGCTTGCTCATGACAGCCAAGCCAGAAGCATGTGTGGGAATACTTGAAATCATGCCGGAGTTCGAAACTGACTGAGGCGGCCCACTAAAGCCGACGAATCTGACGCCGCTGCTGCGAAACTGGCGGGAGACTCAATCGATGTTCATCACACAGCAAGCTACTGACTCAATCATCCACAAACCGAGGCTACGTGGATGTGCCCCCACCACGCACACCTTGCTCAATGTCAATGATCAATTTAATGCACTCAGGCGGCACCAAAATCAGCACAGAACAAATCACCATCCCGAGAATCAAGGCTAACCAGCAGACCAGGATCAAAAACACAACGCCAGTGAACGCCATGATGAACGAGGGTCGGTCTCGATTGACTTCCGCCGTCCTTGCAGAAGTCCATGCCCGCCAATCCGCAACCACACTGGCGAGAACCTGCGGTGACACACCCACGTTTCGTTTGAGGCGGTTTTTCACCTGAAAACCGCGATAGTCATAACTTGACAGTTCAGCTAACAAGCGAGAAGCATTTGCTGCTGTAAGTCCTTGTCCCTGATTCGACGGAGCCAACAAACCATCAATGGTTGTATTGTTGTACTTCTCAAGCCTCTCGTCACATGTACTGCTGGCACTGGAATACTGTGAGTAGCCGTCGTACATCAGGACAAACGGATTACCGACAAATGCGAGTGCAGAACATCCCGCAATGATCCACCATAGCAACACCATCAAATTCCGAAACGCCATGAGCGCCGGATAACGTGACGCGGAAACACTCTCAAAGTGAATGGAGTCTCTCCACCAACCGCGAGAGGGAGTCGGAACAACGCGATTTTGACGGCCAGCAGCACCACCACGCTCTGGTTTTCCTCGATAAGCAGACTCTCGATCAGCCAGATCTTCATTGTTAATTTTGCCTGCCTCCGCATCCGCACCCGCATCAGATGACGGGACAACAACCTCAGAACTGGCCGATGGTGCGGGCTCAAGAACCCCTGACGCATTGGATAGCATATCCTGAGCTGCCGCCTCAGTCGCCATATCCTCAGGATCAACGAGCCATCGGTCATCCACCTCGCGTGACTGCCCCACCGGCTGTGCAGCAAGAGCCTCACCGGGGTCGTAACTTACCTTGTGATCAACTCCTGATCCCCTCAATTCCTGAGCCTTGGCCTCCTTGGACTTTTTCTGTTTCGCCGCTGACTTTGCCTCCTGTGCCAAACGGCGTTTCTCCGCTGCCTGCTTCAGTTTTTGTTGTCCCGGAACCTTGAAACCCTGCCCACATTCAGGGCATTTGTCATGAGTTCCTGCCTCCGAAAGCATCGCACTCAAACGCAACTGGCACTTGGGACAATCGAATTTTACAATCGGCTTACCGACAAGATTCTTCGTGTACTCAACTGACATTGCGAATTCTTCGAGGCAGAAAGTTGTTGGCTGAGTAGCTGACTCAAGCAAACTTTTATGAGCAGATACAAATCGCCCACTACAATACCAACCTCACGTTGCTTTTGCTCGCCTCCCATCCAAATTCCACCGCACGAAAACCGCCCTTCCAACCCAGATGGTGCCGTGCAGTCGGGAATCGCGTCAGGAACACGCTCATGCGACACCGTCTGTTCTACATGAACGCAAAAATTTTCGTGTCACCATCTTCCCCAATAAGACCAATCAACGATTGAGAGCCCGGCTTACTGAAATCCCATTAAGGCAACGCCCGACAATCAGCATGCCAGGACTCAGGGCGAGCCGCGCGGCCCTGGCAGCGTGGTCTAATGTTCAGTTTCGTGACCCTGCGTCCAATGAACGCCAGATCAAGCTGAACCGAGCGTCGGATTCCTAAAAAGAATCTTGTAACCGCTCTGCGATACGAGTGTTGGGTATAGAACGCAACGTCCGGTAGTGATAGGTCGCCGTCGCACCCTCTGAGCTGTAGCGCATCGGCAACTCAACCCTCACCCAAGGCAACTCGAGGTCAGTTCCTTGGGTGTACGTTGCAACCTGCTTCAGAAAAGAGTTCCGCTCATCACGGGACAAACTTTCTGTAACTAACACGACCACCCCTGTAGCACCTGTTGGATTCTCTGGAAGCGATGACTCAGTATCATAGGACATGATCGTGCTATCTGGCAGAAACACTCTCAAATTACCACCCAGCCGCATGTCTGGGGTCACAACGATTTGCGGCGTTGTTTCCAATTGACTCTCGATCTCGACCGCCAATTGATCGTAGGGCATATTCAACCAGCAGTACTTGCCTCTCCATTGACCCGCCAGCGGCCGAACCGTCATGGCACCAAGCAAGACAAACATGATTGCGACTGTCATCACTTGTGCCAAATTCTGCATCCGAGGTCGGGATAAAACGTGTCCACCGAACCGCAGCACAAGATAAGCTGGCAGCAAACAGACAAAGGGCTGAAACCAACGATTCTTGAATTCAATTGCATTGCCTGACAACACCAGCATGAAGAGGATTGCCACCACGACGATCAGAAATCTCTCGATCAGCAACATGGCCGATCGTATTTTCATGGTCGGCTCAGGGATCGTGTTGTTTTTTCGCACGTATAGAACCGCAAACACAAATAACGTTAGCCCACAACAGGCACCCGCTGAAATCGCAAAAGCCTGAGATCCCGACCACATATTATCGAACCAAGAGTCAGACCTGTCTCCCGTCAACGTCTGCACAGTCTTGCGCGATGCGATCGTTGCATGATTCAGTACCCACAGCACATGAGGCGTCAAAATCACCGCCGCTGTAGCAACAGACAAAAGCATCCTGTTGTTCAACAGCAGAGATCGATATTCAGTGATAGTCAGACCAGCGATTAAAAAGCCGACAACAACGATCCCGAAATTGTATTTGAACATGATGCCTGCCGCGACAATCAATCCCAGGCACACGTAGCCGATCCATGGCTTTGCAAATTTCTGACCCGCCATTCGGACGATGCAATAAAACAAAGCACAGGTCATACATGTGGCGGCAACCGTGTGCGAAAGATCACGATGACTTTCCCATGCGATCTGTGGAATGGTGAACATCCCCAGCGATCCAACAATCGCCAAAGGAACACTTTCCGTGACTTCCTCAATCGCTTTAAACAGCAACCAATACGTCAGCAAAAGGAAACCATTCTTCATCAGAGCCATCGCGAACGCATTGCAACCCAGAACTTCAAAAAAGAGAGTCTGAATCCACGTATAGAGAGGTGGCTGGCTGTTGTAGCCCCACGCCATACTTTGAGACAAAAACGATTGTTCAGACTCATCAAAGTTCAGCGCTGGCGAAATGACCCCCCTCAGCAACGCATGCGCACAAAAATAGGCTGCCAAGCCAATTAAAACCACAGAGCGTCGACTGAAACCACGGTTCATAGATCAAGCTGCTCGTCGAAAAGGGACGTGAGCAAGGTCACCCGTTGAATGAGAACTGAGCAAGCCAGCGTTACAGGAAGCCGCGTTACGATGCGTCTCACGAACTGAATAAGTCGAATTGTTGGACGAATCAAAATAGATTCGAGTCAGCATTTCAGCCAGGACGCCGAAACAGATCAACTGCAGCGATGAAAGCATCGCAAGACCGCCGAGAAGAAACATGGGACGCGTACCAATGTCCTCCCCAACAACCAGCTTGGAAAACATCACAATTCCCATCATCACAACACCCACGGCTCCTACTGCAAGCCCGACCGTTCCGAAGAAATGCCCCGGTCTTGCACGGTATTTCAAAAAGAACAATACCGAGACCAAATCCAAAATAACGCGAATGGTTCGGGAGATGCCATATTTTGATTGACCAAACTGACGTGGGGAATGATTCACATCGATCTCACCAATCCGACTTGGATGAGTGACCGATGCAATCCATGCCGGAATGAATCGATGCATCTCTCCAAGCAGCGAAATTTGGCGAATGATACTCGCTCGATAAATTTTCAGACTGCAGCCGTAGTCCCGGATCCTCACTCCCGTTACTTTGGCAATTAGCCGATTGGCGATCCAAGAGGGAATCAAGCGTAAAATCAAACCGTCTTTTCGTTTCGCCCGCTTACCAACCAGCAGATCGAGATCATTTGCTCGAAGATGGTCGACCATTCGTGGAATATCTGCGGGATCATTCTGCAAATCACCATCAAGCGTAGCGATCAACTCACCGCAAGCTGCATCAATGCCAGCTTGCATGGCAGCAGTTTGTCCGAAATTGCGATTCATCGTGACCACTCGAGTCGGCAATGAGATCTCGGCACAAGCCTCGTTTGCAGCCTGCACTGTCGAATCCGTGCTGCCGTCATCAACGAGAATCAACTCCCAAGTGACAGCTTGCCCGTTCTGTTTGGCTGCTGCCTCGGCCTGCTCATGAGCATCACAAATTGCCGCTACCAAATGCCCAACTGACTCTTCCTCGTTGTACAAAGGGACGACAACTGAAAGTTCCTGCTCGGTGGCCCGATCTTGGCTTGTGACATCCATGTCATTCATTTTCATGCTATAGATTTCTAAAATTATCTGATCCAGCTACTCAACCCAATCGCAGCCCCATGCCCCTGTCATCCTTGAGCTGGCACTTGCCAAATCCGCAACTCAATACGCCATCCAACCATTCAAGACGATATCAACCCAAATCTGATTCTGAACGTTAACATCCTGTGGGTAACGGGTACAGATCAAGTTCACTGTGACCATTTGAAGCTGACTCTCATTCAGCCAATGAATTGAAAGCAATATTCGACTTACTGACAGGTAGCTCAAAAACAAGAACACTCAAAAGCTCTCGACCAAAAGAAAAAAAGAGGACTGCAAACTTGGTCAGAACAGCACTTCCCCGGGACAGAACACCGCCTTGCAATATGCTGCGCCCTGAGTCCTGAGTCCTCGACAGTATCATAGTTTGCTAGCATCTCGTGGTCAGTTTGATCTTCATTTCCGTTATCCTGCCAAGGAAAATCCTTCCTGAGAGAACAAGGCTAAAACAGGGAAACCGGGTGACTGAGTCAACTTACCAATAGCATTCATCCTCATTCAATCGAACGCATTTACACGGAGCACACCGAACCATGAACGAGTCGCTCATGAAAGAAATAAGCAGGGGCACAACTCAGCGACGAAAGCAGTTCATGCCTTGCTGTCCTGACAGCAAAAGCCATCCTGACGCATCTCGCGGGCCCATCGTTCCAATGCACACGTTGCTTCGAATCATTTTATTGATTCTCGCCGTGGGATTATCGCCACGTGTGTTTGCAACGACTCCCTCGATCGCAACAAGATTGACGTCAGGCCGGGCGGACCAGGTCGGCGTTGATGTTGAACTTCTGAGCAAGGCAGCATCGATGATCCGAGAGTCAGTTACGGAGGACGAGATTCCCGGTGCAGTCATCCTGATAGCCAGAAACGGGAAAATAATTTTACATCAGGCATTTGGACATCGAGATTTACAGCGCACGCAGCGAATGAAACCAGATTCACTATTTCGCATGGCCTCGAACAGCAAGGCGATCACAGCAGCTGGAATCATGCTACTGGTTGAAGATGGAAAACTGGATTTGGACAAACCGGTAGGCACCTACTTAAAAGCTTTCCGGAATGAGCGGTGGAACGAGATCACACTTCGCCACCTTCTGACGCACACCAGTGGCATTCGCATCAAGCCGCTGTTCTTTACTCCCGTACTACAGAAGTCAGCAACTCATCCCCAAGCCCCGGACCTGCGTCTGGAAGTCAATCGTTTTTCAGCAAGTGCACCTTTAGAGCCTGCGGGCAAAACCTATTCCTACAACAATGCCTGCTACAACACACTGGCCGCCGTCATCGAAGAAGTCACAGGTTCCTACAAGCATCACCTTCACGATCGCATTTACCAACCACTGGGCATGCTTGACAGTTGCAATCACGAGTCGGATGCAGACCACAACCGGATGTCAACCGTTCTCCGACGCCAGCGGGATGGAACATGGAGTAAGGTTTGGAAACCGGGCGACGCACCAGACTGGCCATTCCCACGTGGTTCGGGCGGCATGGTTTCCAGTGCACGCGACTACGCACTATTTTGCCAGATGCTCCTCAACAGGGGACAATACGGAGGGCAGCAGATACTGAGCAGTGATTCAGTCGCGGAGATGACCAGTCCACAAACACGCCACTGTGAAGCGGCCATCAACTACGGACTGGGATGGAAGGTGAGCGAACTAGGTGGCATATTCTCGCACAGCGGTTCGGATGGCACCTTTGTCTGGGTTGATCCAAATCGCGACTTGATTGGCATGGTTCTCACACAGTGCAACGGGACCAAGCCCCCACGCACTGAATTTCGTAAACTCGTTGAATCCGCCTGCATTCAGCCCGAACGCGGCGTGGACGAAATTCACAATAAGTGACAAGAAGCCAAATCAAATACTGTTTCACTTGCGGGGCAAGAATGGAAACAGTTTCCGGATATCAGAATCCGAAGGCTGTCGGCCATACTCGCAAATCTCAAAAGCCTCGGCATACCTCACTTTGTTGGCATGCTCTTCTCCATACCAACGGATCAAGCCATTACGAAAACGCTTGGCTTCACCTGACTGGCGTTTGACCCACTTTTCTCGCAGCCACTCGGCACGTAGTTCTGGCTGTGAGGCAGGGGGCGCTGCCTCCATTCGCTCCTGACTTCCCAACGCGCCGCCCTCGAATGTCTGTGATACCAGCGCAGTCAGCGCATTGACCTTGCGTTCAAATACGGGATCGACATCGACCACAATATCCGCCTCAAAAGGATACGGCTTCTGGAATCGATCACTGGAGTACAGAAAGACAGGGTTCTTTTTCAGTGGGGTCACCAACGGCATGAAAAAAGGTACAGCTACCATGTAAGCGGCATCCTGAACCAGGACACCAACGTAACGATGATCCGGATGATAATCCCATGGGCGATGTGAGATGACGACATCTGCATTCCACTCACGAATCAGCCGGGTAATTTTGCGTCGGTTCTCAAGCGTCGGCATGAGTTCGCCATCGTGAATATCCAGCACTTCTGAGGTCACGCCCAAACTCTTAGCGACCTCCGCTGACTCAGCCGACCGCCGCCGAGCCAAAGCCCCACCAGCCATCCCCCAATGCCCGATATCTCCATTGGTCACCGAAACCAGTTTGACATGGTGCCCCCTCTCTGCCCACAACGCCGCTGCTCGACCAGCCTTGTATTCAGCGTCATCAGGATGGGCACCAAAAACGACGATTCGCAATTTGGCATCTTCCGTGGAATCCTCAACAAGTGTGAATCCCGAAAAACAAAAAGTCAAAACCAGTAATAGAAGAACTCTCATTCAAAAGCGCCAGCCTTGAGAAAATCAAGAAACGTTGACCAACTGCGGGCAAGAGAACCGGCAACAAAGCCGGTGAAGCATGCGCGTTTCCGACTGTCAAATACTCTGCAAAGCAGGCTACTCAGGGGCGTGCCCCCTTCAGACGCGTCCTGTAAAGCATGTAGCATTCAGCCCCTACAAGAGTGGCGCACCTACACCTCGCGACTAGCCTTGCCAGTTCAGCCACGTGGACGGCACCAAATCCTCACAAATCCAGCAGGGATTCAAATCGAATCAATAAAGCACACAATCCCGCGCCCCAGCGCAATCAAGCTTTAGCCCAACACATCTATCCGCTCGCCCGTTCGGTCCACGACACTTGTCTCGACAGCAGAGCGAAAAAAAACATTCGTTAACAACCCGCATCCGTTGTGAATCAAAAATGAACCGATAGCCAACAGGGACTTCCCATTGCCATGTCCGTCATTGAGAATCTCTGGCCGCAAACCATTTTAAACATCAGGTAATCGTGTGAAAAAGTTCTTACTGGTAAGTGCAGCAATACTGGCGTTAATATTCATTTGCGGACTCGCAGGTTCCTCCTGGCTTGCGAAATCGACCGGCAAACAATTGAAAAAGTTACGCACCGAAATTTCCGATGCTGGAGACCCCATCTACTACACGGACTACGGAACAGAGCCTGTTCCTGAGCAGAAAAATGCTTTCGTGCTGCTGTCCGAGGCAGAGGCGGGAATCGATGCATACTCTGAATTAGTCAGAAGTCTAGAAGCCGAAAATGAGTCAACGAATTCCGGCATAGAACAATCGAAATCACCTCTCATCCTGAAACAGCAGAAAACATTTCTTGCTGAAAACAGCGAACTCTTCGACTTATTGAAAAGGGCATCCCAACGCCAAAGCTTCCAAACTGACATTGACCGCAGCCAAGGATTTGGAGCGAGCACTGCACACGCAGAAACATCAAGACGAGCGATCGAGATGCTTGCAGACAAGGCAAGCATGCTCGCATCCAACGGAGAAGGGGACGCTGCAATTGCGGTCTGCCTGACTGGCTACCGCATTCTGCAGCTTACTGGGCAGGAGAGATGTCTAGTGGGTTTTCTGATGGAATGCGTTGGCTTGGAAAAACTTGGCAAAGTGATCCAACAAACGCTGACCACGTGCGAGGTCTCTGCGACAATGCTTGAGGCAATCGACACACAACTGCAACAGTTTAACTTGAACACCAACCTCACGAACACAATTAAGGTAGAGCGAGCTACTGGAATACAGTCATTTCAAGACTTCCAGCAGGTCGACCAAAAGCCAGACGAAAAGCAGATCCCTCTCCCAGCCTTCTTCCTCGGGACAAACATCGGCAAAGCCTATTTCGATGATGACGAGTCTGCGTACATTGAATACATGAATGAATGTATCTCGATGGTGAACCAGACAAAAACGTTGCGAGACCAACGCATGAATGGACTGACAGAAAAGTTGTTAGCGTCCACTTATCTCAAACCCATCAGCAAGTTAATCATTCCTGACATGAAGAGCATCTTCGATGCGAAAGACGATGCAACCGCAAGATTAAGAGCATTGCGAATTTTGTTGGCAATACAACTTCAACCTGACATGCAAGTCAAATCCCTGCCAGCAGAGATCCGCGCGGACCCTTACACTTCCACGGATATGACTGTCAGGAAAAAGTCCGATGGCTGGTTGATCTACAGCGTCGGGCGGAACCTCATCGACGACGCCGGTAACCTGATCCCGATTGCCCCATCACAGCCACCTCTCGACGTCGGATACGGACCGACCTCATCAAAACCAACTACCAACAATTAAAATGGACATCAGTCCCAAGATCGTTGGCACGTGAAGAACGCCTGCGAACACCCAAAATCATCATGCCAAAACAACCCGAAGCAGCTAGCGATCGACCCGTAGACGCACCGATAAACAACTCCCTCGCAGCACCACCAGCACCTCCTACTGGAAAAGCTGAGCGAGTCGTTTCCCTTGATGTTGTGCGTGGCTTTGCAACGTTGGGTATCCTGATCATGAACATACAATTTTTCTCGATGATCAGCAGTGCCTACTTCAACCCAACAGCCTATGGAGACCTGAGCAACAGCAATCATTGGGTGTGGTACCTCAGCCACCTGTTTGCGGACATGAAATTCATGTCCATCTTTTCGATGCTATTCGGAGCTGGAATCGTACTGATGTCAAATAGGCGATCAACGCTCGCGTTGCCTGTGACACGCTTTCATTTCCGCCGAATGGGCTGGCTGTTGATACTCGGATTATTGCATGCACATTTACTGTGGTCAGGAGACATTCTTGTCTCCTATGCTTTGTGCGGTTCTGCTGTTTTCTGGTTTCGCAACTGCTCCCCCCGATTGTTGTGGACCATTGGTGTTTCGTGCTTCGCTATCGCCTCCCTGATTTCAATCATGACAGGTCTTTCGATGCCCCTTTGGCCGCCGGAAGACATCCTGCAACTGCGACAGGAAACCTGGCAACCGCAGGCTGACACTATCAAGCAAGAAATTGCAGCCTATCAGCAACCCTACTTACAACAATTACCAACTCGCTCTGAACAAGCATTCTTGATGGAAACCTTTCTGTTTGTGTTTTCCACCGTGTGGCGATGTTCTGGTCTAATGTTGATTGGAATGGCTCTATACAAACAATGCATTCTCACGGGCGAACGCTCGGGTGCCGTTTATGCGGTATTGATTGCGATCGCAGTTTTTATTGGAATCCCAGCGACGATGTATGGGATCCACCAAAACTTTGAAGCCGACTGGAAAATGAGCTACTCTTTTTTCCTCGGAGACCAATTCAATTACTGGTCGAGTCCACTCATCAGTCTCGGATACGTGGGTGGCATCATGCTGGTTTTGAAATCGCCGATGCTTGCAAAAACGACATGGCCACTTGCCCCTGTCGGGCAGATGGCACTTTCAAACTATCTTGTGCAAACATTGATTTGTACCTTTCTTTTTTACGGCCACGGGTTCGCTCAATTCGGAAACTTCTCACGAGTCGAACAACTGATCACGGTACTAGCAGTCTCGCTGGTCCAGATCGCGTTCTCATGCATCTGGCTAAAATACTTTCGATTCGGTCCGCTGGAATGGCTGTGGCGAAGCCTTACTTATTGGCACCGCCAACCTCTCCGCCTCCAGACTTGATACGAAAGCATTCGTCTTTGACGAAATCAGGAACAGCACTCTTTTCATGAAACGGAAACATTTCACCGATCACGGCGGTTCATGTAAACTATTGACAGGCAGGGCCACTTGCCGCTCACTATGAATCAATTCGCCCGAGGTCAGTTTCAATGCACCCCCAAGAACTTGCAACACGCTTGCACTGGATCAAGACAAAATTGATCTGTGTCACGATCTTGATGTTTCTGGGAAATCAAGTTTGCGAGGCGTCAACAAGCGTATTCGACATGATGGCGATTCAGGATCCTGACACGCTTGAAATCGAAATACTACAGGACTGGCACTTTGTTCCAGGACCAATCGCAACACGACAGAAACTCGTCACCATCAATGTGGGTGATCTTTGGGAGGGCCAGGAATATCGCGTCCCAGTAAGATTGGTTGTCCCAGGACACCAGAAGGCGCAGGGTTTTCACCTCACGGGTGGCAGCACACCGTCGCGATTAAGTACGGACACGAAGCCAAATCGATTGGAACGCGACTTACTCAGTTCCGGAGTTGGCCTTGTTTTCACGGTCGTGCAGGAACCGGGAAGCTATGGCCAGCGTGAGTTGGCAGCAAATGCCAGCAAACGTTTTGCAGAAACGCTTAACCCCCGCTACAAGATTCAGTATTGGGCTTGGCCAGCGACAGTGATGCGGGCAATCACGACAGCCTATGCTGAGACTGATCATTTTGAAACAGGCAAAGTGGCTGTCACTGGATCTTCCAAGAACGGTGCGTCGCCATCAATGGCGATCTTGCACGACGACCGAATGACCGCAGTCCACGCAACCGTATCCCCGATTTGGGATTCACCACTCAGGCTTTGTGATCGCGACGCTTGGGATGAACTTGAATCACAACCGGGCCGCCGCGGCATGTTCTCGGGTGGCAACTTTGGCCCAGTTTTTAATCGGGCGGCGTTGGCAGCAGGGCACACGTGGTCCGACCTTCAGAAATTCACAGCGGACATTGCTGATGACGTGTTTGTATCCCGCAATCTGGAGCAACTGCGACAGCGCAAGGTGGACATGCTATTCCATCCCGGAACGCATGACAGCGTTGCCTATGACCTTGCTTGGGGTGGTGCCCATCATCAGGATATCCCTGTTTACCTTGGAGCGAATACCGGGCACGGAAAACGGGGTCATCCCCAAGGTGAAAGGGACCAACAAAACAAAGCTGCATTTCTTCTAAAACACTTCTTCCCCGACCAAGTGCAAGGTGCGTTGTTGTCTCCTCCCGGCATTACGTACAGCCTTGAAAAGAGAATTCTCAAAGTCCAGGTCAAGTTTCCGGGCAAATCAACTGCTGAAAGCGGCCGCATCTGGTGGATTTTTGATCGAGCTCCTGACGGAAGCCCGAACTACTTGAACGAACTCATACCAAATGAGAACGTGTCCGAAATGCGGCACGATCCAAAACTGGACGCATGGACAGCGGAGATTCCAATAAAATCAGGAATGTCACGTGTCGATTTTTTCAGCAATCATCGCAAAATCATCCGACACAACAAAGAATCTTACGCCACCTACCTTTCGAGCCCCTACACCCGCGTAAAACTCGACAACTGATTTCCAAGACAATTTCAAAGCCGACACGAAATACCATTTCGGTTGCCCTGCTTGCAGAAACACCAGCACTTTCCAGCAACTTCAAAAACAAACCATCCTGAGACTCATCATGCGCCACATCCTGTCCCTTTTGTTGCTGACTACCACAACAGTGTTCCATGCAACCGCCCATGCAACACAACCGAATGTTGTCCTGATCATGGCAGATGACATGGGCTACGAGGCTTTGTCAGTCAACGGAAGCGAATCTTGCAAAACACCTAATCTGGACAAACTGGCTAACGGGGGGATTCGATTCACGAATTGCTTTGCCAATCCTCTTTGTACGCCATCGCGAGCCAAGATCATGACGGGCCAATACAACGTACGTAACTATGTAAAGTTCGGACTCCTGGACCGGGGACAAACTACATTCGCCCACCAACTCAAAGCGGCTGGCTACACCACCTGCATCGCCGGGAAATGGCAACTGGGCAAGGAAAAAGATGCTCCTCAGCATTTCGGATTTGATCGCTCATGCCTGTGGCAACATACACGCACTGGCCGATCCAAACAGGACGGCAAGAACTATGACCGACGATTCGTTAATCCGATGCTGGAAATCAATGGTGAGGAGAAAGAATATCTGGACGGTGAGTATGCACCCAAGCTCTGCACTGACTTCATTTGCAATTTCATCGACCAGAATAAAACCAGCCCATTCCTGGTTTACTACCCTATGATCTTGACCCACTGCCCATTCGATCCCACTCCCGACTCCAGTGACTGGGATCCAAAACGACTTGGTTCAACAACTTACAAAGGTGACCTTAACGATCCCCAACGACATTTCAGGGACATGGCCGCCTACGCTGACAAGATGGTCGGACAAATCGTCAAGCAACTCGACGAATCTGGCGTGCGTGATAACACGCTAATCATTTTCACAGGAGACAACGGCACCGACAAACCGATCATCACGCCATGGAACGGCACCAAAGTGGTGGGTGGCAAAGGAACCATGACCGACATGGGAACTCGTGTTCCGATGATTGCGAGCTGGCCTAATGGGATCAGTGATTCCGGGCGTGTCGCCGATGACCTGATCGAGTTTGTGGATGTCATGCCCACCCTGTGTGAAGTCACCGGTGCCGAACTGCCTGGTGATTATCCCGGCGATGGACAAAGTATCGCATCAATCATGGAAAAAGAAGCTAGCTCGCGTGTCAAAGACTGGATTTACATCTGGTACCGAGGCAACGTTATGGTCCGCGACAAACGATATTCACTCGTAGCAAAAACAGATGGAACCAACGCCACACTAACACGATACCAAGGCCCTTTCGACGGCAAGAAACTTTCTGATTCCGAGCTTACCGAACAGGAACGCATGATCAAGAATCAGTTCGCATCCACATTATCGAAACTCGCCAAAACGAGGCTCACCAGTGTTGACAAGGAGATGTGGTCTCAAGCGGAAGATCGAAAGCAGCCGAAAAAAAAGAACAACAAAAGGAAATGAGTATGCGATGGAACCGCAACATCTGACAGTCATGCACTGGGGTTACCTCTCGACGTGAATCAACGAATGCATGCTACAGTGGTCCGATGCTGGGTACTTTTGGATGCTCGAACAGCATTGGAAAACAAAATGAACAAAATCCTGACGCGCACCATCTCCCTTGCATTGGTCATTCCACGCCTGGTCATTCCACGCCTGGTCATTCCACGCCTGGTCATTCCATGTCTGGTCATTCCGTGTCTGGTCATTCCGTGTCTATGGTTTATCACGGGTCTCAAGCCCATTGTGAATGCTGCAGAAAACGAGCCTGCAAATAGCCCCAACGTATTGTTCATTGCCGTGGATGACCTGCGTCCAGAACTTGGTTGCTACGGTTCAAACATTGCAAAGAGCCCCAACATTGATCGTCTGTCAGACTCGGCTGTCACGTTCACGCGTGCCTACTGCCAACAGGCGGTCTGCAATCCGTCACGTGCAAGCTTGATGACTGGCTTGCGTCCCGACACGATCAAAGTCTGGGATTTACAGACCGATTTCCGCAAAACCACTCCCAACGCTGTCACCCTCACTCAGCAATTCATGAAACATGGCTACCATGCTGTGGGCATCGGAAAGATTTTTCACAACGACCTTCAGGACCCACTCTCCTGGAGTGAACCGAAACTGAATATTGCGGACTATCCATTTGATCCGGACGCGGTCTATCGGGGCAAGGACAATGTGGCATGGATTGAAAAACGCAAGGCTGAGTTGATTGCAAAGAATGACATGCGTCGCGTCGACCGTTTTGGCAAGTGGTATCTGAAACATGTTGCTACAGAAAACGTTGACCTCCCCGACGACGCCTATTTTGATGGCGCCCAAACCACGGTCGCAATTGACAAGATCAAGAAGCTAGCAAACAACGAGAGACCATTTTTCATGGCAGTCGGGTACTACCGGCCCCACTTACCCTTCAATGTTCCAAAACGCTATTGGGATATGTATGACCGTCAATCGATTCCGCTGGCTGAAAATCGTTTCCGACCGAGAAATGCGCCCATCATGTCAGTCAACACAGCCCGAGAGATTCGAGGCTACACGGATTTCAAAGACAATCCCCGTCCGCACGAAGGATCGTTCACCGATGAGCAGTCTCGTTTACTGAAGCATGGGTACCTGGCCTCCGTCAGCTACATTGACGCGCAGGTGGGTCGCTTACTCGATGCTCTCAAAGAACAAAACCTTGAACACAATACCATCGTAGTTCTATGGGGCGACCATGGTTGGAAATTAGGCGAACACAATAGCTGGTGTAAAATGACCAACTATGAAATCGACACACGAGTTCCTTTGATAATCCGCACGCCAAACGCCTCAGAAAACGGCAAGAAATGTGACCGACTAGTAGAGTTCGTTGATGTTTATCCATCGCTGTGCGAACTCGCCAACCTCCCTTTACGAAAAGAGCTGGAGGGTGTCAGCTTTGCTCCACTTCTCGAGAACCGGAACCTACCCTGGAAGAAAGCCGTATTCAGCCAATTCTTGCGTGATGGAATCTGGGTAGCTCCCGATGGTGTGGCCTACATGGGGCGTTGCATCCGAACACGCCGCCATCGATACGTCGAGTGGAAAGCCAAAGACAGGAACGATATCGTCGCTCGCGAACTTTACGACCTCGACTCCGATCCGCAGGAAAACAATAATATTGCTGAAGACGCAAAGCATCGCGAGTTAATTCAAAGCCTCGCAAAACGACTCAGCGCTGGATGGAATTCACCTCAAAAACAAACGCCACCCAGCAAGTAAATCTGACGAAAACTGTGCTCCTGCCGAACGCAACTACGAGAGCAATCACTCCGCAATAGGCGACGGAATCATCTTGCTACGGAACCATCTTGCTACTGACACATCAAGACGCATTCCACCTCATCTGGGTCTCCATCCACTCAAGTATGACTATGTGTCCTAGTGCAGAGGCTCTATTCACAACTTTGCTTGTCTCGTAAATCACCACGGTTCATAACGATTACAGTGAAGCGACGGTCAAATCAACATGAAGCTTTCGCGAAATGACGGGGGTCAGGCACTCGCTGCCCTTTCCCGCGGACGATTAACGGCTAGCATGATTTCAGTTCACTGTCATGGATGACGTTCACAATTCCCTCTGCAACGGTGAAACAGTCATGCGTACAATCAAACCAGCAGTCGCGAACAGCAAGTTTCTTTTCCTGTGTGACAAGAACGGCAATATCATCGGGATCATCCCCGCAACAGCCGCCTAAGCCTACTCCGGATGGACCGATTCAGCAGACTGCTGTGTATCGAGAACACTGTCGCTACAGCGACGCATGCATCACTCCGTGACCAAAGTTTTGGTCGCTCCGTGAACGCCATGGCCTAGGACCACTTGAGTCCCCAGTGCTGATCTGGTCACGCCAGAAGGTCGTGAATCACACGACCGTGCACATCAGTCAAGCTTTCGTCGCGGCCCTGATGAAAATAGGTCAGCAACTCGTGATCGAGCCCCATGATGTGCAGGATCGTCGCGTGCAGATCGTGCAAATGAACTTTGTTCTCTACAGCTTCGAAACCCAGTTCATCGGTCTTACCGTAATTGATACCACCTTTGACCCCGCCTCCCGCCATCCACATTGAAAAACCATAGGGATTGTGATTGCGGCCCGGTGCATTCTGCCCTTCGCTAAACGGCATCCGGCCGAATTCGCCGCCCCAGATGACAAGTGTTTCATCCAAGAGTGAGCGACGTTCGAGATCTTCCAGCAACGCAGCAATGGGCCTATCCACCTCGGGTGCATGCTGCCCGTGGTTTGATTCGATCCCGGCATGAGCATCCCAGGTTTCCTCCAAATGCCCTCCACCAGAGTAGAGCTGAATGAATCGAACGCCACGTTCGACAAGTCGACGAGCAATTAAACAATTGCGACCGTACTCATCGGTCGGCTGTTTTCCAACGCCATACATATCGAGCGTCTCGCTTGTTTCTTCTGACAGGTCAACCGCCTCGGGAGTCGCCGACTGCATACGGTAAGCAAGCTCGTAGCTATTGATCCGGGCTGCCAGCTCTCTACCAGTGCCGCGTTGATCGAGATGCAGTTGATTGATTTCAGCTAGCAGATCAAGTTGCTCTCTCTGTGCCTTTCGCGAGATATGACTGGGGCCACTCAAATCCAGAATGGGATCACCCGAAGGACGAAACAGGGTTCCAGAGTAGGTCGCCGGCATGAAACCACTCGCCCAGTTGGGTTGTCCACTGATTGGCCCACCACGCTTATCGAGCATGACGACGTAGCCAGGCAAATTCTCATTCTCTGTTCCTAATCCATAAACCGACCAACTCCCTAAGGATGGACGACCGATCTGGGTCTTACCCGTGTTCATGGCGACAAGAGCCGAACCATGAGCGTGGCTATCCGTGTGACAGGAATTCAACACACACAATTTGTCGGCATGCTTGCGAACTTCTGGAAAATAGTCCGAAACCAACAACCCACTCTCTCCTCCTGGGCGAAAGGGACGCCATGCGGGAGTAAGAAACCCAACCTTGCGGCCACCTGAGTTGATATAGGTTTTGTCAGCAGGCAGCTGTTTGCCCGCATACTTTTCGAGCTCCGGCTTGTAGTCGAACGTATCTACCTGAGAGGGAGCACCATTCATCGTCAGAAAGATACATGATTTGGCTCGCGGCTTGTGATGACCTTTTCTGGCAGCAATTGGATTAGATGGCTGAGCATTCTCGGCGTTTGCATTCGACCCAAAAAACGACTCCCGAGCAAGCAGTTCCGTGAGCGCAAGCCCAGTGAATCCACAGCCCATTTTCCAGACAGCTTCGCGACGAGTCTGACCACAAGGGTAACGTTGTTTTTGATTCATGTTTGCCTCAATCGATGAATAAAAACTCATTCGAGTTCATCAACACGTGACACAGCGAAGCAAGCGCCAGGGTCTGCCTATCCATCTGTGGCGCAGGTTTCTCAGAGTTCATCAAAATACTGTAGTGCTCTGCCAGGTACGTTTCCACCGATCGTCGTTCACGGTCTGTCAGAGCACGCTCATAGACACGGATTTCGGCGACACTCCCTTTCCAGAATTCACCATTAATATTGCCCTGCTGCCCGATGACCCACGGCGTATCGAGTCGGCGTTTGGAGAGCTGATTTGCTGACTTGAGCAACTGCCCATTCTGAAACACGGAGGCAGAATTCTGTCCATTGACCGCGCTCAGAATGAAAGGTTTTGTACGGTCATAAACTTCGCCAGCCGACCCAAATGCGTCACTAAAACGCACCGTATTCTCAGCTGTCAGGCCGAGAAACAAAGAGGACGTTGAATTTCCATCACGGCCACTCCAATTCGAAAACAAGGTACGATGCCCTGCGCCATGATCATCACGAACAACGCAAACAATGGTACACAGCGGCTCAGCAAGAATAGGTCCAGCAAGATTCATGAACTGGCCACCTCCATCAAATTGCAGAGCAGGCTTACCGCCAATTCCGTCCGCAACCAACGTTGGCTGCGCATCAGGCTGTGACTGCGTCGCATGATGACCTTGCCCTGAAAGATCGGAGACAGACTCGACAGCGAATTGCTTCCCGTCGGCTGTGACTGCGTTTTCCGCATTCAGATTGAGAACCAGAGAGTCAGCCGTTCGCGACAAAATGTCCTCCCAGTCTTCTTGCAAAGCACCATCGTGGTTGGGTTCGGAGAAGATCCTGTCCTGAGTCGCAACGTGCTCGATCGATCGCTGCAATTCCAACTCAGTGGGTTGACGCTTCAAGACGGAACGCCACGCCATTTTGGCTTGCTCACGAATCCCAGCAGTGGACTTCCGGATCACGGTGGCAAGTTGTTCGCTACGGTCGTGCACAAATCGATTATTCAGCAGCGCCAACGCTTGTGTGGGTACGATTGTGACATTTCGCTGCCCACATGAAAGGGTTGGTTCGCTCAAATCAAACGTGGTCATCATCGGTGGCAGCAACCCACGTTTCAGATACATGTACAGGCTTCTACGATTCTGCAATTCGGAAGGAGCGGCCTGCCATGCGGTTGATTTACGGGACAAACCTTCCAACGCGTCCGGACTGACGGTCGCCTTGAAGCCAACACCTCCTTGCTTCAAATCCAACTCACCCGAGACCGCCAGCAACGAGTCCCGCAATGCCTCAGCGTCGAGACGCTGGCGTTCGGCATGCCACCGCAACCGATTGGTTGAATCAAGTTTTTCAAGCTCACTTGATCGTGGATGAAATACTCCCTGCTGCCATGTTTGTGAGTTCAGGATCAATCGGTGAATCGATTTCATGCGGCGTCCGCCGGCATCAAATTCGGAAGCCAACCAATCGAGCAACTTGGGATGCGTGGGAGGATCTGCCAGAAAACCAAAGTTATTGGGAGTTCTCACAATCGCTTGCCCAAAATGGTGTTGCCACAATCGATTGACAAGCACGCGAGACGTCAAAGGATGCTCGGGGCTGGCAATCCACTCGGCGAGTTGGCGTCGTCGGTGCGATGTCGTCGAATCTGTCGGAGGTGCATCGAAGGAATTCTCCAAGAACGGAATGAAGGAAAGCGACGCAGGAATCACTTCCTCGAGAGGCTGATCACGTTCTCCATTTTTTAATCGATGAAGCGGTTTTGGTTTTGGACTCGTGTCGGTCCAGGCCAGCACATCATCAAAACCGATCTGTTCTGCCGTGGGGCCACCAAGTTGCTTGCCACCCGTCAGTAACGGCCCTGCCCAGAAAGCCGAAGCCATACGGTAGTAGTCTGTTTGTGTGATTGCATCAAACTTGTGAGAGTGACAACGAGCACACTTGACCGTCAAGCCAAAGAACGCGGAGGAAGTTGTGTGCACAAGATCCTCAAGACGTTCGTATTGATAGTCGAGCCGATCATTGGGTTCATCGTTCCACGTCCCAAGACGCAGGAATCCGGTCGCAATCACGGATTGCTCTGTGCGGTTAGCGATTTCGTCCCCAGCAATTTGCTCGATGATGAATTGATCGTACGGCATGTCACTGTTGAATGCCTGCACCACCCAGTCCCGATATTTCCAGGCAAACGGCTTTTCCTGATCGCGTTCATATCCACTCGTATCCGCGTAGCGTGCAAGATCGAGCCAGTACCGTGCCCAGCGTTCGCCATACTGCGGCATCTCCAACACACGATCAACCAGCTTTGCCCACGCATCCGGGTCCTGATCATTTTCAAAGATAGTGATTGCAGACTCACTCGGTGGCAAGCCGATGACATCGTAATAGAGCCTGCGAATCAGAGTCCTGCGATCTGCACGAGGAGCCGGCTTGATCTTATGCTTTGCAAGTACCGAACCAATGAATGCATCAATCGGATTGTCGGGCTGCGATGCTCCCGCCAGAAAGGGCACGGAGGGTCGAACCACAGGTTGAAGCGACCACCAATCGCGTCCAGCACGAACATCACTGGTATGCTCAAAGTAATCCAGAAGACGTGCTTTTGGCCACTTCATACCGTCATCGAGCCAGTGGCGAAAGAGGTCGATTTCCGACTCTGTAAGTTTCTGCGATCGTCCTTGTTTCTCAGGCGGCATCTCGCCTGAGGTAATTCGTTCAAGAAGATAACTATCCGCAGAACGTTGGATATCGACGGCATCTCCGGAATCGCCACCTGCCACCAAACCTTTGCGACTGGTCAACAACAAACCACCAGAAGGCTCTGTCCCCTGATGACATTCGACACATTGCTTGATCAACAACGGTGCGATCTGTGTCTCAAAATCAGTAGCGGCAAGTTGCTGCTCCTGGCCGTTTGATGAAACGCTTGTCCCAAGCATACACACAAGAAAGCAGAAACCAAATGTGAACCATCCATCACACGCAACCGCAGCCTTTTGCAACGATTTCAAACAGGTACCTCGAGTAACAAGGCTACGCCACATTGGTCATCTCACTGTGATTTCAATATCTAACACTGGTACTATCTAACACCGGCACCGGGAATTTTGCAGGGACACATCGCGGGATGCCAACCACACCTTCCTTCGCCGGGAAACCGCATGGGAAAACGACTGACAAACTGAATTTTCGGTCCAACCAAATCACCCACCGATATACCCAAATCCATGCCGAGGGATCCAGTCCTGTCGACACCATACATTTGGCTATGCCGGGAAACTCTCTAACTTAGCATGACGGAAATCAGAAATGGTCACGGTAAAGAAAATAGTCGACATTCTGGTTCAACACACAGGCTGCGGCCACAAAACAGTTCAGCTCGCTCGAGGTTATTGCACGTTCTGCCAAATCCCGGCTTATAATTCGTCCATGAACAAATCCACAGTCGAAGCGTACCTGAAAAAAATCAGGATCCCCGCGGGATCGAGCATTGGAAGAAGCACGACAGCAGCACGCTCAAAAGCTATAGCATCGGCTTGACCATTCTCCGCAAGTACGCCCAGCCGATTGGGCGTGATGCAAAGCTGGCCAAGTCATTATGGAAACCAGATATTTATGAAATGTAGATCATCTCAATTCTGATTGACGATCCTCAAACAATGACCAGTGAACAGCGGAGGTGCGGGTCGAAGAACTCGAAGGCGGATTTCTGGCCCACGTGTTCTCCGCCTACGAAGACCCTTGTCCAAAACGTCATTTGTCGTCGAACTGACTGACCGATGGACCAAAAGCAAAGATTCTGACTACCCCCCAGTCTTTGCACCAAGTTGAGTGAGAGAATTGGGGTTGGTAATGCAACTACCCAACAGATCAACTTCCACATCGAAGCCGCCTTCCTAGATGACTTCGAGCCAACGACTCAACTGCCAGAAACATCGTTCGATGGCTCTCAAAAGCAGGATTTTCCATAAACCGGACAACAAAACCCCAAAACCGCGTCCTGAGACCGAGCAATGCAAGACTGGCAGAAGGTCGCCACACAACTCAGTCCGGAACGGCACCCAAAATGTTCATTGACATTGAATTATTTCAAATCTTTTGCGAACCGCTTGTCTGCGTACTCGATCCCATTCGATGCCTGTTTTATCGACGCAATTCAGACAGAAACTAGCCGCTTCCGGCCAGCCGCATCAGCTACATCTGTTCATACAAACCAGCATGCTCAGACAACAACTGGTCAACGCTGTCTGCCCAAAGCTGTGATTCGGTGGAAAGCGGGTTACCTGTTGTGCCTGCCAGGCTCTGACTTGCAGGCAAGTGCGGCGAACTCTCGTTCCCATTTTCCAACGACAGCTGAATCTGCACCTCAGAGAGCTGAACCGGACCAGCTTGCTGTCCAGGCATCAGTCCCAGTGCGCGTTGGTTTGGAGCCAACGTAGGCCATGAAACCCCTTGATCATCTGCGAGCCCCTCAGCGCTGCCCAACAACACATCACCTGACAACACATCACCTGACAACACATCACCTGACGGCAACACTGCTTCGCCTTCACCACTGCCAATCAACGCCAAAAAATTCAACACAAGCAGTGCATCCAACGCAGTGATTCTGCCGTCACGACTGACATCAAAGTAACGCCCCGGCCAAGACTCGACTGTCAAAGGATCATTGAGAACCGATGTATTGGCATCAGAATACGCATTCGTTCCAGCCTCTGTAATGATCAACAAAGCATCAAGCACTGTGGTGGTACCGCTGGCATCAACATCGGTTGGAGCAAGAAAATTCCTCCACGCCGACGAAGGTTCATCAAGCTGAAGTTGTTCTGAAGTGACCTGATTCACAGCGACTCGATAAAAATGACCACTTTCAATCAACGGGTTGGCCATGAGCCAGTTTCCGGCATCTTCCAAAACAACAGCATCACCATCACTACCAGTCACCCGAACCATTTGAGTGGTAGGTGACAATGCAGAAACCGAGGGTGCATCGAGCACAATTTGACTGGGAGTTGCAGCGCTGGCGTCAATGGACTGAAAATTGACAGCCACCAATGAACCGCTGGAAGTAAGATCAACACTGACTGCTGACACGACCAGCGAATTGTCACCGCCCGCACCATCCAGACTGACCCCATTGGTGGGCCCCGTCTCAAACGCCAACGCGACTTCGTCATTGGCTGCACGACCATTCACGATCAGCGTGTCGATCGACGCCAGAGGTGCTGAAAACAGATCAGAAACACCATCACTGATGGTTAATACATCTGCGTTGATTTCGATGGATGTTGTGGCAGAATTCATTTCCGCGGCAACCGCAGAAGGCACCGCCCCGTCCACAATGCCCAACAGCATGTCCTCAACTTCACCATCAACTGCAGCACCTGTAGGTGCCAAGCCACCGGCGGAACTGAGGCGGAAGCGGACGACTTTATCGCCCGCTGCTGTTCCTGCTGGAACAACATAACTGAATGTATTTGCACCGCCACTTACGACAACATTATTCGCGATCTGCTCACCAACATCCGACCAGACTCCATTCTCGTTGAAATCGATCCATGCATCGACACGTCCCGCTTCCGACGCTGTGACCAGAAAGCTCGAAATCGTTTCGGCATCATTCACCGCAATCACACTCGCCAGTTCGACGACACCATCATCGTCACTACCATCACCGTCCGCATTAGGTGACGGTTGGCCGTCCGGCTCCACATCAACAGCAACTCCAAGCGTCAGCGACCCAACGACATGCGAAGCACCATTATCAATCGCCAAAACAGCATAAGCAGCGGGTGCGTCACCATAATCACGGTCCACCACCACTTCTTCAACCGTGATGGTACCAGTGAGGAATCCAGAGGCTTCCACCCCACCATTCGCAGTGCCACCATCATCCAGCACGCGAACCTGAAAGGTCGAAGTCCCAAACATGTCTGCCGTCGGAGTAAAAATCAAATCGCCGTTGCCATCAATCACAGGACCGGCAGTAAACAACGAGGGAAAACTGACGCCGCTCACTTCGTAAGAAGACAGGCTCTGACTGGCAACCGAAGTCACCTCGATGTCAAGTGTGTACCGACTCGCTGGCCCCGTCTGCTGGATGTAGATCGTATAGGTACCTGCACCCAGCGGACCACTAAAACCACTACCCACCAGATTTCCTGCGCGAGGAAGAATATTCAACCCGCTCAAGTCCGACGTTCCAAATACCGTGCTACCAATGAAGGCGTTGTAGTCCACATTCGGGTTGTCACGGAAATCAAAAGCGTTGTAAGGGAATGACGAACCTGTATCAATTGCCAGAAATGCTGCAGCATCACCCATAGGATCGCTCGGATAACTATAAGCATCCACGTACAAACCGCTCCACTGGAAACCAGATTCAACCGTAAACGTGAACACATCCATATCACCTACCGCGAAAGCATCCTCTACATATCCGGTAACAAGATTCGAACCCGGTTGAGTCGAACCGAGAGGTGTCGGATTTAGGTTATCCGTCGACAGAGGATCCGCCGTACCATCAGCACCCTCATCATGCATCACCTGAGAACCGGGCCACGTACCGTCCTCGTATTGGCCAGGAAAGAAATCTGATGCAAAGCCAGACACTGTCTGTGCACCTGAATCCTCAAGCACCTCAACGGAATCTCCAATACTGAAACTTGGTGCATCGTTCACCCCCGTCACCGTGATGGTACCAGTGAGGAATCCAGAGGCTTCCACCCCACCATTCGCAGTGCCACCATCATCCAGCACGCGAACCTGAAAGGTCGAAGTCCCAAACATGTCTGCCGTCGGAGTAAAAATCAAATCGCCGTTGCCATCAATCACAGGACCGGCAGTAAACAACGAGGGAAAACTGACGCCGCTCACTTCGTAAGAAGATAGGCTCTGACTGGCAACCGAAGTCACCTCGATGTCAAGTGTGTACCGACTCGCTGGCCCCGTCTGCTGGATGTAGATCGTATAGGTACCTGCACCCAGCGGACCACTAAAACCACTACCCACCAGATTTCCTGCGCGAGGAAGAATATTCAACCCGCTCAAGTCCGACGTTCCAAATACCGTGCTACCAATGAAGGCGTTGTAGTCCACATTCGGGTTGTCACGGAAATCAAAAGCGTTGTAAGGGAATGACGAACCTGTATCAATTGCCAGAAATGCTGCAGCATCACCCATAGGATCGCTCGGATAACTATAAGCATCCACGTACAAACCGCTCCACTGGAAACCAGATTCAACCGTAAACGTGAACACATCCATATCACCTACCGCGAAAGCATCCTCTACATATCCGGTAACAAGATTCGAACCCGGTTGAGTCGAACCGAGAGGTGTCGGATTTAGGTTATCCGTCGACAGAGGATCCGCCGTACCATCAGCACCCTCATCATGCATCACCTGAGAACCGGGCCACGTACCGTCCTCGTATTGGCCAGGAAAGAAATCTGATGCAAAGCCAGACACTGTCTGTGCACCTGAATCCTCAAGCACCTCAACGGAATCTCCAATACTGAAACTTGGTGCATCGTTCACCCCCGTCACCGTGATGGTGAAGCTTTGAGTGGTCGAAATATCAACACCGCCACCCTCAGTACCACCATCGTCTTGAACCGCAAGCTCAAAGACAGCCTCGCCAAATACATCCGGTGCAAACTCATAAGTCAGAACGCCGGCATTGGTGACGCTTGGCAAAGCGGCGAACAGGCTAGGATAATTAACACTCACTACCTGGTAAGCCAACACTGACTGCAACGATGATTCACCGGTTCCCGCATCAAAACTACTGATAAACCCTGTCACTGCTTGAGCCCCTGCATCCTCCGATATTGCGGGTGGATCGGAAGCGGTGAAAGAGGGAGCCTGATTCGGAAGAACATCGATCGTGACAGAAGCCGCAAGCGTGTTGAAGTTGTCATCATCGGGCGTGAACACCAAGCTCAGAGTCTGGCCATTCCCGACGCTCAACTGTGCTCCAACATCAGGGGAATAGGCAAAAGATCCTGCCACATCTGCGGTGGCGTTCAACTGCGTACCACTCAACAGTGTTCCGTGCGGAATCGCTGCCGGACCATCCCATGTGATTGACGGGTCTGCCTTTAAAACCGTGATCTCAGTATTTTCCAGAGCCTGGTTGTAGCGTGCTGCATCGGTGCCGGTGGGATTGAATTCCACGCTTAGAACCTGATCTACTCCTGCTGCAAGGATAGCACCCGTGTCAGGCGTGTAAACAAAGTCACCCGACACACCGCCGCTAACGGTGGCGTTCAACTGCGTGCTGCTGAGCGGTGTCCCGTACACGATGTCATTGGGCTCAGGCCAAGAAAGCACGGGATCGGCCTTCACCACATTGATCTCAACGGCAGCAGCAACGCTGTTGTAATTACCATCTTCTGTCGGCTCAAAAACAACATTCAAAACCTGACCTTGCCCCACATCGAGCAGTGCACCAGCAGCCGGTGCGTAAACAAAATCCCCCGGCAGGTCCCCATCTACTGTTGCGTTCAATTGCGTCGCGCCGAGCGTGGTGCCATAAGGAATATCCGCAGGATTGCTCCAGGAAATTGCGGGGGTTGCCTTGAGAACATTAATCAGAACGTCTGCTGACACCGTGTTGTAGTTATCGGTGTCTGCTGGTACGAAGACAACGCTCAACAACTGATTTCCGCCCGCATCGAGAACCGATCCGGCAGCAGGGTCGTAGACAAAACTACCGGGCAATCCGTTTTGCTCCACAGCATCAAGTTGCGTGGAACTGAGCGGCGTCAAGTACACGATATCCGCAGGGTTACTCCAGTCGATCATCGGACTTGCCATCGCGACATCAATCGCTACCGTGGCCTCCGTAACACGATACTTCCGAAGCTCATTTGGTGTAAAGATCGTTGAAAGAATCTGACCATCACCCGCCTGAAGCTGCGTCCCGCCAGGGGGACTGTAAACGAAATTACCAAACACAGATCCTGGATTCGGTTGCGCGCCATCATTTGCGGATGCATTCAACTGAGTCGTTGTCAATTCAGTCCCGTAAACGATCGACGCAGGTGTTGCCCAATCGATCACGGCAGCGGGAGGCAACTCGAATGCTCCGATGTCCAATAGGTTGTTAACCACACGTAGAGCAGGACCGCCTCTCTGGTCTACTGGCAAGAACTCAATGAAGTTGTTGTCAACATCAACATCAAAGCTATCCTGAGGCAGCAGTGTCCGATCACCTGCATCCACAGCAAAGCTTGAGAAAAGCAGAGCATGCGTCTGAGTCACCCCACCCTGATCTGCTAACGGTTTCAAACCAGGATCAACTAACGGTCCTGCACCGCCACCGACAAGATTTCCATTGGCATCCGCCAACGGCTGGCCATCAGTAAATGACGATTCAGCCAATGAAGTGCCCTCACGATCGCCCACCAGGCTGAACAACACTTCCAAATCATTGGCCACATCCAGGGGAGCAAGAAAATCTGCAGCACTAGCGGCGGTGTTTGCTGCCAGAATTGTATTTTTCAAGCTTAAGGATTCACCGTTATCATCTGCCAGCAAACCCACTCCGCCACCGGTTCCCGCGGTATTGAAAGCCACAGTCGAGTTTGACAGGGTGATGGGCGTATTCTGGCTGTAGACGCCACCGCCAATCCCGGTTGCTGTATTTCCTGAAAGAGTGGAATTCAAAACGACCATTGACGATGCCGTACC